>Ga0190337_1000077_pt1 | contig 16979 bp, 32 predicted proteins | sample 4872041011_MG_FD_161677 | JGI IMG/M metagenome (GOLD analysis project Ga0190337, IMG submission 161677) | Hydrothermal vent sediment bacterial communities from Southern Trench, Guaymas Basin, Mexico - 4872-04-10-11_MG | ecosystem: Environmental > Aquatic > Marine > Hydrothermal vents > Sediment ...
AAATTCAGGCGAGAGGAGTTGTGGGGTTCCATGTTAGGTATATACTCCGTTTAGGATTTTTTTAGAGAGGAGAGGCATTTAGAAGGATTTTAAATAGCACTTAAAGGGCAATAGAGGGCTTCTTTATTTGTATGTGGGAGTTTTTTTGATAAGAAATAGCTGATTCTAAGAAGGCTTTTAGGAGTATATATCAAGAGTGAAAAAAATTTAAGAAAGAGGGATACCCACAAAGGAACCCCCATTAGTTGTGGGGTACGTGGGTATATGAGGGGTGGTGTGGGGTAGTATAACTACTCAGGAAGTGAAACCCAAGCTACTTCGAAATGGGCGGCTGGACCGGCTACGTCACGATGGATTTTCAACCACATGTTTTTGGGTACCCCCTTTGTTAGTAGTGATGCTAGGTAGTGAACAAGTCGTGAGGGGGTGATGTCATAGTATGGGGGGAAATACTTTTTAGTTGCAGGATCCACGTAGAGACGTATAGCGACGATTGTCTTGAGCGGAGGGGCGCCTGGATAGCGGGGTGAAATAGTCATTTTCCCGATCTTCCAAGAGGTTATTTTGAAATATGCTGGGGTGCAGGGCTTGAATTCGAATATTTCGTAGGGCGGGGAGAGAGTAGGAAGAGTCTCTATTTCTAACATTTTGGGTCATCTCCTAATTATAATAAACCCATCTCTTTTAAGAGTTTAAGCTTCTTAGCTAACTGTATAAGCTCTTGGTCTACTTCCTGGGATTCCTGCTTGGGAGTTTGGGGCTGCTGGGGCTGAGAGGGCTGGGTACTAAACGCAGGAGGCGGCTGTTGTTTCTGTCTTTTCATCATGTCGAAGTAGAGATTGAGAGCATTATAGCACGTTTGTAGAGCATGTTTCGGATCCCCGAGCTGAGATACAATGTATTCTAGAAGAGTGTAGCAGTCTTCGCAGATAGTAGGCATGCGTAAATCAGCTCTGTTAATCTTTCTATGACATACCATACATTCACCGTATGAGACTACTTGCTGGGCGTAGGTAGGCGTAGGCGGCTTTTCGAGAAATTCTATATCGCCTCTTGCCCGAGCACGTTCTAGATCTTTCAGTCTCTGCTCAACGTAGTACTTTAATACGTTTACGGTCCAACCGTGCACTAGAGTTGATTGAAGGGCAGCGTCTATTTCGACAGGATCCATCAACTTCATGGCTTCTTTTATGTGCCCAACTTTCAGAGCTCCCTCTCTAAGCGCCTGTTTGTAATGCTCAGGGAGATCTGTTAGAGTTAGGTAAAGCTTTACCCAGGATTCTGTATGTCCCGTGGCAGCTGCTAACTCTTTAACGTCAGCTCCTGCATCATGCGCCCTTCTTAGCGCCTCTGCGACGTCCATAGGGTTTTGAGTTCCCCGGGCCGTATTAGCCAGAATGTTAAGTAGAGTGACTTTTTTCTCGTCGCCTTCAGTGATTACTGCGGGTACTTTTTGCATCCCGAGCTCTTTTGCTATCTGAATCCTATGTTCTCCATCAATTAACTCGAATTTTCCGTCTTCTAGGCGCCTTACTAGAATAGGAACTGTAAACCCATGGGTTTGAATTGATGCTTTAAGCTCATTATATTGTTCTTCTGTGAACGTAGCACGGGCCCTTTCCTCAGGAATAACAATATCTTCTATCTTTATTTCCTTAATCTCCATTTTCATTCTACCTCCTCTCCAAATCCTAGTCCGAGCTTTAGCCTGAGAAGATAAAGCTCTAAAGCTATCTTCTCATCTGTGAACCCAAATCTTCTCATTTCTCTAATAAAATAATCATCGCCGATCTTTCTTTTAAGATATGCAGATTTAAGGGCCGAGAGGGCGGTCATAGCAAAATCGTAATCTCTCTCTAGTAGAGCTATTAGCTTGAGCTGCTGGATCCTCGGATCCGTATAGCCGAGCAGCTTAAGCTCTTGCTCGAGCTCAGACTCCGTTATGAGACCCTCTTTAAACCGACGAATAACGACAGAATAACCAGAAGCTCTCACCTGCTCCTCCGTAGTCTGATAGATAGTCTCTCTCGCCCTCGCTAGCTCAATAGCTACGATACGCTGTACGGCATCATCCGAGAGGCCGAGATTAGATAGCTGCTCTGCGAGCTGCTCTATAGTGATTTTATCATACCTGTAAGCATATTTGAGAGCAGAAATAGCATCTTCTATCTGCTCTTTTCTAAGTTTATAGTTAGAAGCTTGAACTAAATAGTTAATCTCATCGTCTAAGAATCGTATATCTTTGAGTATGCTTCTCAGTACTTCTTCTGTTATTGCGCCTAAAATGTAGAGAGATTGAACTGCAGACTTAACTGCGGTCCTCTCGTCAAGCAGCATGTTGTAGTACTCGCCCCAGAATACCCTTGTAAGCCAATCTGGAGAATACCCTTCGGCCTTTATTATAGAAAGGAACTCCTCCTTGCTTATTATGCCCCAGCGGAGCATCCAACGAGCATCTAACTTGTCTGGGAGCTTGTAGATAAGTGCATTCATTATATCTACATCGGATTTAGAGATGCCAGGGCGGGGCGTAGGCTTGTAATCGTGCCATTCTATGTATTTTCTTAGCTCCGTTAGGTTAAGGATCCCACGGTGATAGGCCTCTACGAGAGAGCTAAAAGAAGGTAGCTCCCAGTGCGCCTCCCAGTACGCTCTGCTCCATAATTCGTTATATCCTTGCATCTGCATGTATTTAGCGAATTCAGAAGGGGCGGGAGGTAAGGATTCTAATGGGAAAACCTCTCGTACAACAAATCTAACGAGGTCAGAGGCGCCTGGAATCTGATTTGTGAAATCGAGGAACCCTGCGAGGAACTTATCACTATATCCGTACCGAGATATTATATCTCGTAGCTCATTTTCAGTTATTTTCCCTCTCCAATACATCCTTATTGCGTCCCAGATCTCTGGGATCCTCGTTCTAAACTGCTTGTTAAATAATTGATATAGCGGAGTTCTTACCCCAACGCTCAGTAGAGGCTCTAAAAGGGCATTAATAAAAGTATCTGGCGACATTACCCTGTTTATGTACTCGCCTATTTCCCCTACTTCTATCCCAGTTCCTAAAACTTTCGTACCGAGAACGCTCATTAGACCTGCGATAGAGGCGCCTGTCAGAACAGGAGTACCGATTAGCTCAAATGCAGATGAGATATCTCCGGCCTTGAGGGCCTCTACCCTCGTCAGTACCGTAGAGTAGATTAAGTTAATGAAGCCAGAGACTTGATCTCGGATCCACTCGTAAACCCATGAGAGAGACTTCCAGATCGGCTCTATAATAGTCTCTGTTAAAGTGCCGCCTACTTTGTCTAATTGTACTCTAGCGCCGAGAATAAGATCCCAAATGTACGAGAGGGCGGACTGAAATGCCGCAGCTATTGCCTCAGGTAAGGCTAAAAGACCTTTTAGAACGGATTCAAACCCGCCTGAGATCATCTCTACAAGAGCGTTCCAAGGGCCTGCTAATATGTTATTGAGCATATCTGCTATTCCAGAAATACCCGAAAGAATCGTGTCAGAGAATGCAGAGAGAGAATCGTAGACTCCTGCAAGAGCATCATTAACTACACCGCTCACTATATCGCTTATATTGTTCACTATATTGCTTATCTGCTCGAGATACGGAGAAACAGCTTCTTGCAGGTAGCCGTAAATATCAGAAATCGAGGATCCGAACTCAACTATCTTGTTCCAAACATCGCCGATAGAAGAGGAAATAGTATCAAATACCCCGCCTAGGTTACTATTTACTGTATCTATAGCAGGCTTTATAGCAGAATCATAGAACGAGGATAAGGCGCCTCCTATCGTGGATCCAACAGCATCTACCATTTGTCCTAAAATGTCCGTCCAGCCGTGGAATTCTTGGATCCTGCCTTCTAGAAATGCCCGTATCTCGTTACGAAGATAGACATCAGAACGAACGTCCTTGATGAAAAAGTTAGCTTTGTACTGCTCATACCAGAGCTTTAGAGCTAAGTAGTGAAGCCTCTGTCTAGCTTCCTCGGGATCCAAGTACGATAAATCGTTTATGAGCATCGGCGATCACTAAAAAAAAATAGTTATTATAGCTGTATCTCTCTACCGATAAACTTCCTCCTCTCAGTCTCGGCCGCCTTAATTGCTTTCTGTATTATAGCCCACTGCTCCTCATCGCTTTTTCCTTCAATCTCCTCGTAGGGAATCGTAACGATACGTGTACGCATAGCCTCATCCTGATATGTTATAATCAGATCTTTCTTACCGAGTCGTTTCGGATCCGCAGACGGTATGACCGTCTGGTCGATTATTCTAACTTTTCTAGCGGGTTCAGACATAGAATTTTCACCTTTTTCATAGCCTATCAAATAAGAAAGAGAAGAAGTTTATATAAAAGAGTATTCGTATCTACACTATGCATGATAGAGAAGGAGAGAGTATAAAAGTATGGGATATAATAGTGTTATAAATGGAGAGAAGGAGTAAAAAAAATAAGAAAAAAGAGAAGGAATTTATTTTTGCTCAGGGTAATGTTTGGTGTTTCTTATTAAATTCATCAATCCACCTGTCCTGTTCTTCGATCCATGGCGCTATTTTAGAACTTTTTATGTAAATTTCCCATAAACACCCTGTTATATCCCTTGTCGTGATCCAAATGAAATCATCTCTCTTTACGACAATTTCTCTACTTTGTTGCTTCTCTGTAAAGATATAAGGTCTAAATTTTTCCATAACTTCTAATGCTTTCTCTAGGTTACAGTCTTCTACCGTAATCGTCTTCACGGGCCATCCGGCCCGTGAGAAAGTAATATCAACTATTTCTATTTTAACCACCTCCATAAATTTTGTTTTAAGGGACGCCCAGGTTTCACCCTGGAACGCCCCATTTTCTTCTATTTTAAAAAAATAGAGTAAAGGCGGGATTTTACGAGAAGGGCATGGAATTTGAAGGGAACTATAACTACGAAACGCTTTCGCAAATGCAAGTACATAGCGACTTTAATAGCGTATTTTCTCGGGAAAGGCCCGAGCATATAAACTTTGTCGTGAAGTTCTGTGTGTAGAACGTAAAAGACTTTAGGGAAAGAAGTTTTATTGCGGTATCTGTTTTGTAAATGCTTGTACGCTGCTCGGATAATTATTTTAAGGGCTTTTATATGCTTAGTGTCTAATAAAACGTACTTCTGGCTCATTCGGATCCCTCCTTCTCGAGGAGGAGCTTGGACAGCTCCTCCTTGTCTATGAACGCCAGTCCGTCTTTTAAACGGACTGGCGTTAGTTCTCTTGTAATAACAGGCGTGTAGAGAGGCTTAAAGTAGAAATATATCTTAGTACGTCTGACAAGAGGGCTTGAGAAATAAATTCTGAAGAAAAAGAGGTGTGAATCTGAACATTGTACGAGATGTAGACAGACGTACGGGGCGTTATATTTTTTGTAGTAAGGTTTTATATTTTTGTTCCACCACTCGGCGATGCGTATGACATCGCCGAGTAAGTTATTTTCGAATAGATAACGTACAGTTGGCGATGTAGAGTACTGCTGAGTACTGATAAATTCGTCGTTATCTGCAATCTCTTTTTTAATGATATCTCTAAAGATACATGATGGTGGCGATACAATCGGAAGAGGGAAAGTCTTTAGTGCGTTAATAAATTTGTACATCTTTATTAGATGTTGTAAGTACTTTTCGTCATTATCTACGATAGGAATTTTCGCGGCAGCAGCGGCGGCAAGATGAGAGATGTAGCGCTGAATATAGTTTTCTAAGCCGCGAAGGATTCTGTCTAAATCTATCATACTTAGACCCTCCTGAGGTATACTTTGTATAGCGTCCGATCAGCACGGACGCTGAAAACATGAACGTTAGGGGCTATTTGGATAGGTTCTGGGTTCTCTATGCTGTCTTCTGGAAAGAAGAAAATCGAGTTTATTATTTTTTGTACAGCAGCAACTACAGAAGGTGCTGAGATTACCGTAGATTTGTAAAGATTAAATTTGCCCGAATTTAGATCAATCTCTTTGATAGTAACCCTAAACTTTTTCATAGGATCCCCTCCTATTAAAAAAAATGGGTGGAGCTTATAACTCCACCCAGACGGCAATTATCTTGCCGCTCTTTATCGCGGCGGGATCCTGTTTGACGGGGCGGATGATTTCCGCCCCGAGGCTCTCTAAAAACTTCTCGAAATCGGCAACGGACATGTTGCCGAAATCGAGATGGGGCAAAGACCCGTCATCTTGGGCCCTCAAGCGAGGTCTTTCTAGCTGGAGACTTATTCTTATCCCTCCTTTTAGTTATTTTGAGAAGTCTCATCGGGGATCCGTCTTTGGGATCCCCTCAACCCCTCTATTATTATTGTATGTTTATTGTATATATAAATATTACTATTATGGCTATACAATAGCAATACAATAGACATACATGAAGAATAAGGCCGCAGGGATCCACGAGGTCACGGATCCGTAGAGTATTTAAGTTTTGTGTTACAATAATAGTGTTATTGTATATTCATCATATTATTATTATATATATAATGAATATACATAAGTGCTCATCTGATAAGCTTTAGGATAGGATGATTATTTCTGATTAGCCTCTTTTGCCCCGATATTTTCGATAGAAAATAGTCTCGTAATGCACACCCTAGGCGATATGCGGCTGGGTAATATTTTCTCATCGCCTTAAGAGAGTCCCTTTGGCCGAAAAAGAACTTAACAGGGCATAGTAGACATCCAGTTCCATCGAAGCCCATGGAATAACAAGGATTTACCTCAGGTTTTAATGGATGATTTTTAACAAATGAGAAGACTTGTTTTCTCTTCCAGTTCCATAGTGGCATCGCATTAATGATCTTTCCTCTCGTGAATAAGCCTTTTGTCTCACGCATAAAAAGATACCTCTGGAATGATTCCTCACCTCGTAGGCCAGTAAATTTTACTCTAATCATCCTTTTTCCATAGAATCTATTAGCTGGTGCCTCTTTCAGATGATAGCAACAACGAAATTGATTCTTAAACCAATTTTTGGCTAGGAACATTCTCGCTGCTATCTCAAAGTTCTCTACTAGGAACTCACTATAGTGCCTACTAGGTAGAAGCTCTATTGTCTCTACATTATCGTAGTGTTCCTTGAACCACGAGAACATTCTCCTGGTATAGCGAAGCGACTCAGGGATTTCATTAGTCGTGTTATTGAATACGATTACTTTCTTCACATTAGCAGCGACAGTATCAAGCACTATCAAAGCCGTCGCTAAACTATCTATGCCGCCCGAAAATGCAATCGCGATCGTCTTTGGTTTATATTTTCGCATAACGTATAAGACGAGAGAGGAGCCGCTAAGCTCTCTTTTATTCATTTGTATTCCTCCAAAAAATAAAAAAAGGTTAAGAAGAGGGCGCCTTCTTGGGCAATATCACAGTTTTGGCGCCCCTAAATAATCTATGAGATACCCTGAATACTAATGTATTAAGGAATCTAGTGAGGCGCCAGTTCGGCATTCTGTTAATTAGCTTGTAGAGAATGAAGAAAGCAGGGTGAAAGAATAGAATAGTGAAGCGATTGTACTTGTAGTAAATGTCGCTAAGCTTAACTATGCGGATCCGAGGCGGCAATAGCTTGTCTAAAACGTAGAGTACATAATGCGGTTTGCTCATTTTAGCTCACCAGATAGCTCTTTCAAAATTTCTTTCTGAACCTTGTGGAGAATATCAAGAGCTGTATAATGATCCAGATCGTATTTTTCCTCTAATTCGGTCAATCTCGATGATGTAATCCACGAGAACGCAAGAAAAGCTAAAGCATTTTTTGAGAAAAACTCGTCGTTCTCCTTGAGTTCATTGTAATAATTCATCAGCAGTTTTCTGATCGCTCTCTCGAACTCTTCTTCTTTGCTCACTCTTTCTCCGCCTCCTCTAATTTCTCTTTTGGTTCAAATAGAGGACAGAACTCTGTCGGTGGCATCTGAAAGCTCCAAAACTCGTAGAGCTGTTTGCATTCGTGTTTACAAAGCAGACAGACAGGATGTATATTTTGTTCGTATGCCTCTTTGTCTAACTCTTCTTCATTGCTCATTCTTCATAACCCTCCAGCTCTTTTTTCATCATTTCGTCAAACTTTTTAAGCAGTCTATCTCTCTCATCATCGTCTTTTGCGTATCTATCGACAAGGCCGTCGATCGACATCATTGCGTAGATAACGAATAGAGACCGTCCTAGTGCACTATCTTTGTTCTTTTCCCACTTTTCTTTGAACTCATTGAGTAATTCTCTTGCGGCTTCTTCGAAAGAGGGCTGGGATCCCTCAGCTTTACTCATTTTTCTTTCTCCTGCCTCTCGTTCTCCTTAACTTTTTAACTTCTCCTTGGAGAACTTTGAGGTCTTCGTTCATCTCTGTCATGAAATGACCCATCAGGTACAGCAGATCGACAATTTTTCGTATTACCTGCTGGATCCCGGCGATAGTGCTTAAGTCGTGTTTAGAAAGAGCTGCTTCTTTAAATTTCTCATATAATTTATCTTGTGTCTCTACGCTCATCTCATTTCCCCTCCGCTAGTTTTCTAAGAATATCTCTCTCTTTGAACTGTACTAAAGTATTGAGAATAGCGTTCCTGATGAACTCTGATCTTGATGCGACTAGCCCCTTTTCGGCTAGTCTGTCTATCTCTTCTACTATTATTTCAGGCAGGCGGATCGTTATCAAGATCATGTTTTTTCTTTCCGCCATATTTCTATCACCTCCTTAGAGCTTTTTGGGGCCTCGTATATTCATCGACCCCATTATTGTATATACAATAGTATGTATAAAAATAATGGGAAAATTTTACAAAAAATATACAAGGAGAATACGCTTCACTTAGCAAAATATCGGTTCTGCATATAGCTTGACATGACAAAACTTTGCAAATCAGACTATCTGTATATTCATCATATATATAATAATATATAAGATGAATATACACAAGACATACTATATAAATACATCAACGATGCAACGTTGCACTTGACGGATCCGACACTTCATAATTGTGTATTGCTATTATTCATATTATTATATATATAAGATGAATACAATATTCATCTTATTATATATATAGTAGTAATACAAATATAGAAGAAAGAGATAATGATGACTCTTGACTACTCTTTCTCTTCGCATAACTTAAATAGCACCACCATTATAAATACCATTATAATGATGGTCTATCTGTAGAATCTTTTGCATCTTTTGTATCTGTCTGATTAGACGAGGAGGTGAGTATAAGTGCCGAAATGGGGCCATATCTTACAGATCTATGTGAAAGATGAGAAAGAGAAAGAAGAAATGAAGAAATTAGCAAAGAAATTAGGAGTATCTATCTCTGCAATAATAAGAGCTTTCTTTCGTTCTCTTGCAGCGGGATCCGCAAATATTCTCATCAATAGAGCAGATAATCAAGTCATCATCGGCGAAATAAACGTAAATCTTACGCAGCACAATAACGTGCAGATAAATAACAACATAATAGCCTTGGTATTCTCGAGGCTATCAGAGTGGGAGGAAATGACTAAAAAGGCGCTCTACAGCAAGTCTTCTCTGCAGATGAGAAACGCTCTTGCATATCTAAATCAGGCATTTAAGCAGATGAGAGAAGACTTAAAACTGATAGGGGTGAAGTAGATGCCGAAACTTTTGGCTCTCGAGGAAGATACGCTAAATATGCTAAAAGACGTGATCAAGAGGGCGCTAGATGATGTATATCTCTACGCAGATAATCTCGAGCTTTATGTAGCAGAGAGAATTCTAGACTCGATTGGAACTATGATACTTGCGATGAAGTCATTTCTCTCGTACTTAAGACAGAGATATAGTATCGCTAAGCCTCGGGAGAATGAAGAGAAGGAGGATGAGTGAAAAATGAAGTGCAAAATCTGCGGTAGAGAGTTTGACATAGATGATCTTTTTTGTCTCGAGGACTGCGAGATGGCTAATAAGACGTGTGAACAGGAGAACCATCCTGTCGTTTGCGAGAGATGTCTTGAGAAAATCGTAAGTTGTATAATCTCGAATATCGAATAAAAAAAATTGCGGTGAGTTTCTATGTCGGATTTTAAAAACATAGATGCCGTGTACGATGCAGAAAGTGAAGAAAAAGTATGTCAAAAGCTTCCTTGCAGCCTTCTAGAGTTTCTTTTTACGCTAATTGCTGTAGAGATTACGTTTAAGCATGTCTCGACAGATGATGTTCTCGTTTATATCGAGAGCGGAAAAATATGCTTTAAGAAGAAATCAGAATCCTAATCTTCCGCCTTTTTCTTCTCCTTTTTCTCGATCGGGAACTGTTTCTCTATTGCCTGCTCTATCGCTTTTTGCTTTACGTACTCTCTGAATTTTTTCTTACAGTCATCGCAGAGGAAGCTATATACTTCATTCCAGTCAATTTTTATAACTATGCTCACGGATCCGTCACCTCTCTTATATCTATGTAGATGCCGTTCTTGTCCTTGCTAATTCTTTAGCTAGTGCGCTTAGACCGCCTGGGATCCCGGCCCCTAGTATCATTTCGAGCCTCTTCTCCCCGTTTTTAGCCCCGAAATAGTACCCGAGGATCCAGCCTAGCTGCGTCAAGAGGAACATGTAGATGTTGTTAAAGAACTCTGGGGCGAATATTGCGAATAGAGGCAGCTCTATAAACGTCCCGATGATAAATATTGCGGCAATTATGCTGCGGGCTTCCATCCCGAAAATCTTTTCTCTCATGCTCATTTTCTACTCACCATCACCCCTTTTTCTTCAAATTCTCTTATAAAGTTTATATAAATTCTCAAAAAAAATACAAAGCCAATTAAACATAAAATAATTTCGTAAATCAAGAATAACTTATTCGGCTCATAAATTACTACATAATCATACATAAAAGCAATAATCAATACAAAAACAACAAACCCGATACAAAATAACGCTGTAGAATATGCAAGTAAATCACGGATAAACTTCCACGATAACATGGTAAACCACCAACTAAAGTAGAGGAAACCCATCTATTATAATCACGCCCTGTCTCTGATTTAGCTGACCTTCCTTGCCCACAATCACTCTACGCTTACGTATGCTGATTATATCTGCCCCTTCTGGCGGTTTTATATCAGTGCATTTCCAGATTGCTTCTATCTTATCGCTGTTTGGGTCCCAAAGTATAAACCCTGTAGCGTCTTGAAGGTCATAAACCAATATTAGATTGCCTCTCGGTGTCGTTAGAATGTCTTGTACACCCACTAAGCCAGTATTATTCGGTAAGACAATTGTTTGCTTCCCCGTAGCCTCTCGGCTAAAGCGATAATACTCCGCATAACTCCAGTGCCAGCTTATAAATGTTGTCCTAGCAGTGAATGTAGGAGCAAGAGCCAAACCTGATGCACCTGGTATCCAGCCGTTAGAACTCTCATAATCAAACAAACTGGTTGATAAGTTGTAATCCCCATAGCGACCATTTGTATAATCGACTACATATAAATGATTTCTAAACACTCTAAGCCCTGCTGGGTGCGGATAATTGCTGCTTAGAGCTATGTAGCCTTGATGCTTAAAGCTAGGATAAGTGAATAAATGAACCCTATAGGTACCCTGCTCTGCGATATAGATTATACCATTTGCAAATGCGAGTCCTTCTGGTGAATTTTCATTAATATAATCGTCGAGAGGAATGAACTGCACATCTATTCCGCTCATCTGCTCACCACCACCTCGTCCAAAACCTCATATACGTACATCTCGAAAATGAATGGAATATCAGTGTAAACAGGCGTTATAATGATTTTAACGTATTTACTCTGTGGAAACGCCTTAATATAAAGGTCACAGCCAACACCTACAAGTTTGCCCCAAAGTGGTATTCCCTCTTCATCAACAGCGTAATACCAATTATCCGTCTCAGTTTTGAACTTAACCGCAATTGCTCCTAGCTCGTTATAGTCAAACCCCTCGGTCACTTTTATGTAAATTAGCATATATTTATAAGCGTCCGACAGCGTGATATCATACTCTTTCTTATCGCTAAGACTCTCCCCCGTCGTGAAAATAAGGCTTTTTAACATAACAATCACCTCAGCGATTCGTAATACATTGTAACATTGATCTCTGGATTGAGCCAATAAAAGTTCTCTAAATAGCACTCTATTTTTGTATATTGATTAACCGCCAATTCGTTGTTAAACTCGATAAGAGACCCGTACTTCGATATATACTTAATTTTAGCGAAACCATGTGCAGCTAAATTCACAAGCGTATCCTCGAAAACCACATTATCGTCTATCGTAATCCTGACTTTAGACGCAGAAACATTAGTCCACTCGCCTGTTTTTAGTACTATCTTCTTTATCTTCCCGATAAAAGCCTCGTTAATGAGTTCTACCCACGTGTCCGCTGATGTCGTACCGCTAAAAGTCACTTTCGTCGTCCTGTTCGGTATGTTTATCGTGTTCACCGTGCCAGAAATTGATACCTCTCCGGCTTTTTTATCCATTATCGCTAACTTCATACCCGGCTGGATGTTCTGCGGAGCAACGTTCTTGTATCCACCGGCTCCAAAAGCACTAGTTTTGCCCTCAAGATAAATTCCAGAGACAGGACTTGAAATTTCAACATACATTGATTCGTATGGCCAGAATTGATTCAACACTTGTCCACGCCAACCATAACTTGTTAGCGTCGCCGGAACCCAAATTTGTTTCGTGATTAGTGGTGGATAACCAGGAGCTATTGAAATCGTACAATTCACGTTATACCCGGCTCCAGTTGTATTTTTAACGCTTATTTCAATACGATTTATAACACCTCTACAGCCACGAGGGAAAAACAGCCCCCATTTATCCGTGTATATGTCAAGATCTGAATCCCCGGAGCCTGGCTCAAATGACTCAAAAACTTGTTGGTACCCAAAATCAAAATCTTGCTTCACGTTCAGGTACACACTCGCATTATCTATCGAGACACTCGCCTGCCCTTGCACTTGTACGTTCAGAGTCACGCTCTGACTCTTTATGTTCACGTTTAGATCGACGTCTTGCGACTTGATATTTACGTCAATCGTGACCGTAGAGCCTGTTATATTGACATTTAGCGTAATCTCCTGCGACTTAATATTAACGTCAATAGTCACGCTCTGACTCTTTATGTTCACGTCGAGGGTTACGGATCCCGTGATATTGACGTCGAGAGTCACGCTAGAGCCTGTTATATTAACGTCTATCGTAACTGTAGAGCCCGTTATATTGACATCTAGAGTTACGGCTGAGGTTATATTAACGTCTATAACAACACTAGAAGCCTGAATAGAAATAGGAACGGTAATATCGGATCCGACGAGAACGACTTGATCGTACCAGTCCGGGCGCCCTGTTGGCATATTATCACCTACTCAACATATCCAAACATTCTTTTTATTGCTTCTAAGAAACTTTTTGTTAATTGATTAGCTAAAATTTCTTCTCTCTTCTTCACTACAATTCTGATGTACACAGTATGCTGGTAAGTATCGTCTTCGTTTACTACTTTTATCTTAATTTTCGTTTTTAGCTCCGGCAGGATCCAGTATTCGTCCCATCTTATAGTTTCTCCAGAGCCCCTAAAGTCAGTTCCTTCCTCGTACGGGAAAATCTGCTTGATGCCGTAGAAGAAAGAGACTCCTACGAGGCCTAAGCAGCCCGGAGGAAACAAAATCTCGACATGAGTAATAGCGTACCCTTCAATTTCTACTGTCTCTTCTTTCGTACTGCTTTTGTCGCATGTTATTTTCAGCGAGTAGATCGACATTTATGGCCTAGACCTCCCTGTAGTTCACGAGAACAAATGTTTGATCTGAAGAGTTCACGCCCGAGATATTGAGCCGTAGAGGCTCGTTTACACCACCCAGTATTTTCATTCTGCTAGCATAGATTTGTCCCGCCTTTGTAAAATAGAGTCTAGCGACCTTCTTTCCGCTTGTTGGGAAGTCCAAGGCGGCAGTTCCACTACTAGCTGTGCCATGCAGAAGAATGCTAAATACTTGGATCCGTTTACCAGAAGAAGGCGTTATTATATTAACATCTGTCTGCTCGCCTGTATACTCTGCAGAGAAGGTATTTACTACGCTTATATCATCAATTTTTCTGACGTAATCTACGCTCATAATAAATTCACCTCTCTAAAATCCCTTCTATCAGAATAAAACACGTGTGGGGATTCGTAGAGTCGTTGTTTTTATAATACACAGAGATCTTGCTACCGCTCCTGACGATTTTCTCGGTCCTAAACTCCCATGTAGTATTATCTCCTGCGGCGGATCCTTCAGTTGGGTAAATGTTTACTATACCAACTCTCAAATTAACCTGAAGATTACCCTCATTTCCTGAGGGGAAATGTATTCTTACGTGATTTATAGTTAGAACTGCGGCAGCGGGAACCTCGTAAATATCCACAGTACCTTCCCCACCAGCCGCTACAGTAAGCGTATATCCTATACTAACAGTCTCCGTCAAGTTCTACACCTCTCTACAATCTTATTTTTCTCAAAAAAAATGATAAAAAAGACGATTATTCCTCGAATTCAAAAATAACATCAAGTGAAATCGTGGATCCGGAGTTGTTAGAGACTTTTACGTATATCTTTGCGCCCTTCGGGACCCGCAAATCGGGCTTCCAGCAGTACTCTGGATTCTTCCCTATCACTTCTGCAGGTACGTAATCTCTCGTGTAAGGCACATCAGATATCGTTATATACAGCTGTACATTGTAGAGATCCGTTCCAGATCGCTCATTTACAAGCATCTTTTTAATTGTTATGTCTCTGTCAGGGGTCCATTCGAGTTCGCTGTAGCTTCCATTCGCTACACTAGAGGCTGTTAGGGTCTTAAATTTCGTGGTCAAATTATGCACCTCCTAGCCTATTTTTTTTATGTATTCTACTACCAGATCGATGTATTGGTCTGTTGCTGCAGCTACTGTCAAGTTTCCGCCACTTACATTTATCAGCTTTAGCTGTATCGTGTGGTCTCCATCGATGCGTAAGGGCCAATCTGCGAAAGTGAAAGGCTCCCTTACGCCATCGTATTTTGGCGGCCTTGGTATGAAGAATGCGTCTATTCCTTTCTTTCCAGGCTCCGTGGTTAGTATATCGAGCACCTTACCGTCTATGTAGACTCTTAAGGCCGCTTGTCCTGCGGCCAATCCACTAACTCCGGTCTCTACTTGGACGATATTGTTGAATATATACGTCTCTATAGTCTTCGGAGTCAGGCTGTAGATCTCGATTTCCTCGCCATCACTCCACGTATAGTCCGATGCGTAGCTCTTAGAGCCCTGATCCCACATCAAATAGTGGGATCCTTGCTCTGTAAATCGGCTAGCGTACTGACTAGGTAGGTCCTCTCCTGGCGCTAGTACGCCAATAAGTCCCACACATCGCATTTTAGCGCCAGAGGCGCCATCCACGAAGAACGTTTTGTTCGGAGGAACAACATAGAATAAGTTTCCTAGGTCTAGAGGACCGAGTAGCTTAGAGCTTGTAGCATAGAGAGGCGCCACTAGATTGCTTATTTCTCCAGTCTCTACTCCGTCAATGACTAATTTCGTTGCAGTAGCTTGGTCCGTTCCTAGCTTTTTGATCACGTAGAACCTGTCGTTTGGCATCTGGTAGTTAGTTCCTTGTACAAATATTTTATCGAGCTTGTAGTAATCGACCATGCAAAATCACCCCCATTACGGGAAAAAAATCAGGAAAGGGCTTATCTCCATTTACCCTTAAGAGCCTTTAGCCCTCTCAAGTTCTCCAGCATTCTGTTTTCCATATCGGTATCTGTTACTGCAGGAAGGCTATCAATACGAGAGACATGATCTAGTAAGAGAGGCTGCCATGCTCTGATGAATCTATCGACTTTGAATTCTCTCTTTACGACGCCCTCTACTAATCTTGGGGCGCCGAGAGCACTAGCTACGCTGTACCATTCGTTCATGTTAGTAGCCGCTAATCCTTTCTTTCTGCGTTCCTCTTCTATAGCTTTCTTGATTCTCTCGGCCCATTTTTCCTCAGCAGCTATGCCCGCTTCGATAGGATCCTTTTTTGGTCTTTCGATTCCTTGCCTGTAGTTTGCTTCTCCTACACTTTTAAGTGTGTTAATCTGTCTTTTCTTCCATTCTTCTGGGGGCAGGATCCGGGTTACTGAAGGCATTTTCCTACCACCTCCTTAGAGTTTTTTTTATAATTTCAAAAAAGAAAGAGGACGAGAGAACTTATATACTTAACTGATATAATATATGTCATATGACATATAAGCATAAAAGAAGCAGGGAGATAAGAGGTTTTTAACATGCCTACTCAAGTTTTGTATATTCCGAATGAGCTTTATGAAAATCTCGTTTTAGAGGCAAGAGAATTAGGAATCTCAGTCTCTAAATTAATAATTGCTATTTTGAGGGTTTATTATGAGCAGAAGGGGAAAAAGGCCGTACCGTATCGTTCATGAGGGCTATCTAGCCGAATTTCTCGGCATTACGTTTCCGCCTGGCACTTGGCGTGCTAATGTCCGTCTCGGAAAGGTAAGACAACCAGCCCCACACGAGCTTCTACCTGGTGAACGTAGATTAATAAGAGGGGCCTTCGGAGCATCCGCTGATGCAATTGTTTTTCTACCCGATCGCATTATTATAATTGAGGCGATGGTAAGGCACGAGCCTGGAGCTCTCGAGGATCTATACAAATATCGTCTGCTATTTAGGGAAACTGAAGAGTTCAAAAAGTATGCAAATCTCCCAATAGAATTATGGTTATTGACCCCCCTTGACCTACCCTTCTATGAAAAACTAGCTGAACAAATGGGGGTAAAGGTGGTCAAGTATAAACCGGCTTGGGTGTTGGAGTATTTGGGCACTTATCCCCGACGAGAGAGGCGTGGTAAACTATCGGCCCTAGAGTTCCCAGAAGAGCGCTAAGGACCCCACTTCCACATTAAAAATATTCTACCCCATATATATACACATCTAAATTT
>Ga0190337_1000078_pt1 | contig 16923 bp, 16 predicted proteins | sample 4872041011_MG_FD_161677 | JGI IMG/M metagenome (GOLD analysis project Ga0190337, IMG submission 161677) | Hydrothermal vent sediment bacterial communities from Southern Trench, Guaymas Basin, Mexico - 4872-04-10-11_MG | ecosystem: Environmental > Aquatic > Marine > Hydrothermal vents > Sediment ...
TGCTCACTACAGTCTTGTCTCCAAGCTCTTTTGCTTTTTTAACTAAAGCCAAATGTGCTCCATGCAAAAAACCCATAGTAGGAACAAAAGCAATTTTATATCCTTGCCTTTTCCAAAATTTACTAATTTCTTTCATTTTAGAAATTTCTTTTACAATTTCCATCTTTATAAATCTAACTGTTTATAAGGTTTTAAAATATCTTCCAAATTTTCTATAATAAGTTTTTTAAAATATTCTTCTTTTTCACTATCTAAAAGACTACCTGTTTCATCACTTTTTATTTTTTCTTTTAAAGCACCTCTAACCCATTTTTTGATAATAAGTTTTCTCAAACCCTGATAATGTTCTATAAGATGAAAATTTAAATAAGTACATTCATTCAATTTTAAATATAACTCACCTTCAAAAATTTCCAAAGGTCTTATTTTAGTAGGGTAAACAAATTTTTTTATTATTTCGTAAAGTCTTTTTTGTGAATTTATGATATAAACTTTTTGACCATATTTAGCATATTTTAAAAGCTTTAGTAAATCATTATTATTTAAAGCTATACAACCTTTAGTCCAATAATAATTTTTATAAAAAACTCCATTTTTTCTTTCAAGTTTAAAGGCACCACCTCCGTGAATACCAATTTTACTTCCAAGTGGACTATTTTCTATCACTTTAAAATTTTCTAATTTTTTCATCCATTTTATAAATTTTTCTTTTTTTATTAATCCTTTATAATAAGCTAAAGCCAGGTCATTTAGATTGGGATAATTAAGTTCTAAAAAATATTTATATTCTCCTGAAGCTCTTATATGAACTATTCTATATATTCCTTCTGGAGTCAAAAAATCACCTTTTTTCTCTTTAGGAATCAAACTCTTAAGTCCTAATCCTATCTCATATAGAGCTATAACTTTTTTCCCTTCTTTTAATTCAAGAATCTTTTTACCTTTATCAATAAGAAGAAAAGTTTCTCCTTTTAAAATGGAAATTTTGAAAATAAATAAGAAAAAGCTCAGAATTATTATATTTTTTTTCATTTCTATCTTGACTTTTTAGTTTTATTAAATATTATAAACTTTATGGAAACTATCACAATAAAATCAAGAAAAAAAGCAGAATTAATCGACATCACTAATGAGATTGAAAAGGTTTTACCACCTAAGGATGGTATTTGTATTATATATGTTCCTCATACTACAGCAGGAATTATTGTAAATGAAGGTGCTGATCCTGCAGTAAAAGAGGATATTCTTGCTATTTTTGACAAAATGGCTCCTGAAAGTTTTAATTATAAACACCTTGAAGGAAATTCCCCTGGACATGTAAAATCAAGCCTTACAGGTCCTTCTTTAATTTTGATTGTGGAAAAGGGAAGGCTTATACTTGGAACTTGGCAAAAAGTATTTTTTGCAGAATATGATGGTCCAAGAACAAGAAAAGTATATATAAAATTTATAGAGGGTTAAAGATTTATGAGAAGAAAGTTTTTAGTTTTTTTTATATTTTTATTAAGTTTATTTTTATTCTCGTGTAGAGGTGAAAAAGAATTTTATTTTGAAAAAGCAGCTTCTCATAAAGAATTAGCTAAGATTTATATTAAAGAAAATCGTTATACTGAAGCTTTAAATGAGCTTGAGCTTGCTAAAAAGGCTGATAAATGTGACCCAGAAATATATAATCTTTTTGGATTGGCTTATATGGGAAAATATGAATATTCTAAAGCTGAAAAAAATCTAAAGGAAGCTATTAAACTGGATCCCAGTTTTTCTGAGGCTTATAATAACTTGGGCTCCTTAAAAATGTTACAGAAAAAATATAAAGAGGCCATTAAATATTTTAATAAAGCTCTTGAAAATCCTTATTATATAAATTCTTTTATTGCTCGCACTAATCTTGGATGGGCTTATTATCAGTTAGGTGATAAAAAGAAAGCAATATCTATTCTTCTTGAGGCATTAAAAACTAATCCTCGATATTCTAAGACTTTAATTTATTTAGGACTTATATATTTTAATGAGGGAGATCTTAATTTAGCTAAATTTTATTTTAGGCAGGCTTTAAATATAAATAAAATATCTGGAGAAGCAAGGTATTATCTTGGAGAAATCTATTTTAGAGAAGGAGATATAAAAAAAGCAAAAGAATTATGGAAATCTATTATTTATTTAAGTCCTGATAGTAAATGGGCAAGAAAAGCTACAGAAAGACTCTTTTTATTAGAAAAGGTATCTTCTACTTCTTAAAAGTAAGAACCTGTTTTTTTATTTCTTCTCCTTTCTCTTCAAAAGCTTCTAAGCGATTTAAAGCTTTTAGTAAAGCTTTTAAACTTGCAATTACAATATCTCCATCTTTTCCAAACCCTGCGGTTCTTAATCCTTTTTCATTTTCAATAATTAAACCACAAACACCTTCTGCTGAGGTTCCTCCTGTAAGGGCACTTATATGAAAATCTATAAGTTTTAAAAACTTTTTTCCATCGGTTTTTTCAAAAGAATAACCTAAAGCTTCTGCCACTGCTTTATAAGCTGCATCAATAGGACCAACACCTAATCCAATTGAAACCTTTCTTCCCTCCTTTCTATCTTCTATTTCTATTTGAGCAATGGGTTTTAAAGAACCACTATAAACACTTATAACTTGAGAAGAAACAAGAAAATATCTATATTCATTTTCTAAAAATAAATCTATAAGAATACCTTCTAAATATTCCTCATCTATTTTTCTAAGAACATCCTTTATTTCTGTGCGAAATTTTTCAAAAATTTGATTTAATACCTCATCATCAAATTGCCATCCTTTACTTCTCAATTTAAATCCTATAGCATGCCTTCCAGAATGTTTTCCTAAAACAATAGCAGAACCAGTCCATCCTACTTCTTTTGGATCAATAATTTCATAAGTAGACCTTTCACAAATTATTCCATGTTGATGGATTCCAGACTCATGAGCAAAAGCATTTGCTCCTACAATAGCTTTATTAGGTTGAACTATCATTTCTGTATATTTAGATACTAATTGACTTGTAGGAACTATTTTTTTTGTATTTATATTAAGCTGAAGAGAATAGCCAAGTTTTTTTTCAAAAAAATCTTTTCTTGTTTTAAGGATCATAATAATTTCTTCTAAAGCTGCATTACCTGCTCTTTCTCCGATTCCATTTATAGTTCCTTCAATTTGGGTTGCTCCTGCTAATATAGCAGAAATAGAATTAGCAACAGCTAAACCAAGATCATTATGACAATGAACCGAAAGTCTTAAGCTACCATTTTTAAGTGCTTCTTCATATCCTGCAGAAATAAGTTTTTCTATCAAAAATTTAATTAAGTTGTAATATTCATAAGGAACTGTATAACCTACAGTATCAGGAATATTAATAGTTTTTGCTCCTGCCTTAACTACCTCTAAAACAACTTTAGCTAAATATTCCCAATCACTACGAGTAGCATCTTCAGCTGAAAATTCTACATCTGGGCAAAAAGAAAGAGCATATTTTACTGCTTCTCTTGCAAGTTCTAAAACCTCTTCTTTATTTTTTTTGAGTTTATATTTTAAATGAATATCTGAAGTAGCAATAAAGGTATGAATCCTTGGAAATTCAGCTTCTTTTAAAGCTTCCCAAGCAACTTCTATATCTTTTTTATTTGCTCTTGCTAAAGCAGCAATAGTTGGTCCTTTAATTTCTTTAGCAAGTGCTTTCACTGCTTCAAAATCTCCAGGGGAAGTAATAGGGAATCCTCCTTCAATAACATCTATACCTAATTCAGCTAAAGCTTTGCCTATTTCTATTTTTTGTTTTAGATCCAAAGATACTCCCGGAGATTGCTCTCCATCTCTTAAAGTGGTATCAAAAAAAATTATTCGTGGATTCAAAAGCTCACCTCCTTTAAAAATAATTTTTATTTAAAAAAATTTTATCCTAATTTTATATTTTGCCAATGAGTAGTGATCTTGCAAAAATTTAAAATTGGGATTTATTGAATTTTAAATAAATTTTTAAAAAGGAGGTTGAGAGAATGATTATTATTATGGAACCTCACATTACTAAAGATGGTCCTGAATTTCAATCTCTGATGAAGTATTTAGAACGATTTCCTCATCTAAAAACTAAAGTTATGGAACACAAAGGAGTTACTCGCAATTTACTGGAAATTCATCTTATAGGTGAGGATTATATGGTATCTTCTGAGGAAATAGAAAGTTTACCAGGAGTAGAAAAAGCTATAAGAGTAACAGCTAAATATAGATTGATTGGAAAACATGGTATCTTAGGTGATTTGGATTTTGAATATAAAGGTATTCAATTTAATCAAGATTCTTTTCATATATTTGCAGGTCTCTGTGCAGTAGATACTTATGAAAATGTTGAAAAGACTTTCAAAGCCTTAAGAGATAATAATGTATGTTGTGCCCGCATGGGTGCTTATAAACCAAGAACTTCTCCTTATGATTTTCAAGGACATCGTAAACAATGTTTACCTTGGCTTTTTGAGTTAGCAGGAAAATATGAAATTAAAATAATTGTAATGGAAGTACTTGCACCTCATCATATAGATGAAATAAGAGAAGCTTTAGATCTTACAGGAAATCCCTGTGGAGTAATTTTACAAATAGGCACCAGAAATGCTCAAAATTTTGAATTATTAAAAGCAGTTGGTAAACAACAAGATTTCCCTATTCTTTATAAAAGAGGATATGGATTAGCTTTGGAAGAAAGTTTAAATGCAGCTGAATATATTGCTTCTGAAGGTAATACTAAAATTATTTTTTGTTTAAGAGGAGTAAGAACACATTTAGGAGATCCTCATAGGAGTTTAACTGATTTTGCTCATGTTCCTGTAGTCAAAAGACTCACAAGACTCCCTGTATGTATAGATCCATCTCATCCTATAGGCACAAGGATGAAATCATCTGATGGAATAAGAGATATCTATCATGTTACTGCTCAAGGTGTTATAGCAGGTGCTAATGCTGTGCTTGTAGAATTTCATCCTGAACCTGAGAAAGCTTTATGTGATGGACCTCAAGCTATTCCTTTAACAGAATTGCCTTTGTATTTAGACTATGTTTATAAAATAAGGGAAACCTATTTAGAACTAAAGAAAATGGTAAACCAAAATAAATAACTTTTAATTTTTTAAAATTATTTTTGAGATCTTAAAAGTTTAAGTATATTTTTAGCAAATTCTTCTGCAGCTTGAGGACCAGAACCTGTGATTATTTTTCCATCAACTTCAACCAATTTACCTGTATAATGTGCTCCTTTTTCCTCTAATACCTTACCCTCTGAAACCCAAACAGTTGCTTTTTTTCCTTTTAAAACACCTGCTTCAGCTAAGATTCGAGGAGCAAGGCAGATTGCTGCAAGAATTTTATCTTTGGAAACTGCTTCTTTTGCTATTTTATGCGCTACAGGATGATCAAAATATTCTTGAGCTCCAACTCCACCTACAAAAACTATAGCATCATAATCTTCTACTTTTACTTGATTAATTAAAATTTTAGGTGTAACTACAGCACCAAGCATTCCTTTAGCTGGTTCTAAAGATGTTGAAGCTATAATTACTTCATAACCTTCATTTTCAAAAAGTTTCTTTGGAATTAAAAGCTCTTCATCTCTAAAATTTTGATGAGCAATAATCATGAGAATTTTTTTGGAGTTTTTAGCAAAAGATGAAAAAGAAGTAAGTAAAATAAAAAAAATTAAAAAGAAAACCATTTTGATCAAATTTCTCATATTTTCACCTCCTATTTTAATTTATTTATATCTACAATTAAAATTTCAAGCTTATCTTTTTATTAATAAAATTTTAGTTTATAATAAAAATAGGATTTTTAAAGGAGGTATTATGAAAGTAAGTCCTTATATTTTTAGAGAGTATGATATCAGAGGGAAAATAGATGTAGATTTTACAGAAGAAGTAGTAAAAGAAATTGGAAAAGCTTATGGAACAATAGTAAAAAGGAAAGGAGGAAAAAAAGTAAGTTGTGGAAGAGATGGAAGATTATCCTCTCCTTCTTTACAAGAAGCCCTTATTGATGGTATCTTATCAACAGGAATTGATATAATAAATATAGGTATATGTCCTACCCCTGTAATGTATTTTTCTCTTTATACTTTAGAGAATCTTGATGGTGGTATTCAGATTACAGGTTCTCATAATCCTCCAGAATTTAATGGTCTCAAGATTTGTATAGGAAAAGAAACACTTTTTGGTCCCCAAATTCAAGAATTAAGAAAAATTATAGAAAAACAGGATTTCGAAAAAGGAAAAGGAAAAGTGGAAGAAAAAGAAATTTTAAGTAAATATATAGAATATATTTGTGAAAATATAAAACTTAAAAAACCTCTAAAAGTTGTTATAGATCCTGGAAACGGAGTTTGTAGTTTAACCGCCCCTGAAATTTTTAAAAGGCTTGGGTGTGAAATAGAATGTCTTTTTTGTGAAGTTGATGGAAACTTTCCCAATCATTTTCCTGATCCAGTAGTTCCTAAAAATTTAAAATGGCTTAGAGAAACTGTTTTGAAAAAGAGTTATGATGTAGGTTTTGGATACGATGGAGATGGAGACAGAATTGGAGTTATTGATGAAAAAGGCAATATTATTTGGGGAGATCAACTTTTAATAATCTTTGCTAAGGACTTGTTAAAGAAATATCCTGGAGCAAAAATAATCGGAGAGGTTAAATGCTCCCGAACTTTATATGAAACTATTTCTAAGCTTGGAGGAGTTCCTATCATGTGGAAAACAGGACACTCTCTTATTAAAAATAAAATGAAAGAAGAAAAAGCTATCCTTGCAGGAGAAATGAGCGGACATCTCTTTTTTGCAGATAAATGGTTTGGATTTGATGATAGTGTTTATGCTTCCTTAAGACTTGCTGAAATATTATCCCAAAATAATATTCCTCTTTCTGAATATTTAAAAGATATTCCTAAATTGTATTCCACTCCAGAAATAAGAAAAGAATGTCCTGATGAAATAAAATTTAAGGTAGTTGAGAAGTTAGTAAAAAGATTTAAAGAAGAAGGTTTAAATGTAGTAGATATTGATGGAGCAAGAATTGAATTTAAGGAAGGCTGGGCTTTAGTGAGAGCATCAAATACTCAACCAGTTCTTGTTTTAAGATTTGAAGCAGAAACTGAAGAATTTTTAGAAAAATTGCAAGAAAAAGTTTATAAAACTTTAGAAGAAGTTTTCCAAGAATTATAAACATATGTTTTCTTTTAAAGAAATTCTTGAAGAATTATCTTTACCTCCTAAAATCAAAAAAAATATAATTGCTCTTGAAATAGCTCAAAAAAACTGGGAAAAAGTTATATCTAAAAACTTTTTAAATAAAACAAAACCTCTTTTTTTTAATGATGACACACTATTTATTGAAGTTCCTAACCATTATTATCTTCAAATTATATCCTCTCTAACTTTAGAAATTCTTGAAAACCTTGAAAATGTTACTCCTGAAAATTTAAGACCTCTTTTCAAAAACTTAAAATTTGTTATTAATCCATCCTTGGAAAGAGAAACCAAATATCAACAAATTTCCACAGATTTACCAAAAATGCGAATAACCTTTGAAAAAATTTGTAAAAATTTAAAAGATAAGGAATTAAAACATCTGTTTTCAAAACTTTTTAAAAGTTATTTAAATACTAAAATAAAAGATGGATCCTTTAAAAATTATTAAAAAATATTACCCTGAAAATTCTAAGCTTTTTAAGGTTTTAATTAAACATTCAGAAGCTGTAGCTCAAAAGGCTTTAAAAATTGCTAAAAAATTTCCAGAGGTTGACAAAAATTTTATTTATGAAGCTGCTATGCTTCATGATATAGGAATAATTTTTACTTATATTCCAAAACTCAACCCAGATGGTAAGTATCCTTATATTGCTCATGGATATCTGGGACGTGAGATCCTTGAAAAGGAGGGATTACCTAAACATGCCTTAGTCTGTGAAAGACATATGGGAGTAGGAATAACTAAAGAAGAAATTATTAAAAAAAACCTACCTTTACCTCCGAGAGATATGATACCTATTACATTAGAAGAGAAAATCATTGCTTTTGCAGACAAATTTTATTCTAAGCACCCGGATGAAATAATAAAAGAAAAATCCGTAGAGCAGATTATAAAAGATCTTAAAAAGTATGGAGAAGATAAAGTAAAAATTTTTGAAGAATGGTTAAAATTGTTTGGAGAGGAGGAATAAAATGACTAAATTATCAATCATTGGTGCAGGAGCTGTAGGAACAAGTTGTGCTAACTGGGGTATGGTCAAAAATGTAGCTGAGGAAATAGTATTAGTTGATATAGTGCCTGATCTTGCAAAAGGAAAAGCTTTGGATTTAATTCAGAGCAGTTCTCTTTTTGGCTATTCTGGCAAAATATGGGGAACAGAGGATTTTTCAGCTATAAAGGACTCAAAAGTAGTAATAATTACTGCTGGTAAACCCAGACAACCTGGTATGTCAAGGGAGGATCTATTAAATATAAATAAAGAAATTGTTAAATCCTGTGCAGAAAAAATAAGAGAATATGCAAAAGAAAGTGTTGTAATAGTTGTTTCTAATCCTCTTGATGCAATGGTTTATGTAGCTTATAAAGTAACAGGTTTTCCTAAAAATAGAATTATAGGAATGGCAGGAGTTCTTGATTCCGCAAGATATCGTTATTTTATAGCTGAAGCATTAGGAGTTTCCCCAAAAGATGTGCAAGCTTTAGTAATGGGGATTCATGGAGATCTTATGCTTCCTTTGGTAAGATTTGCTAATGTAGCAGGAATACCTATTACTGAACTTTTATCTTCAGAAAAAATAGAAGAGATAGTTAGAAGAACAAAATTCGGAGGAGGAGAAATAGTTTCTTATTTAAAAACAGGAAGCGCTTTTCTCACCCCAGGTCTTTCAATAATAGAAATGGCAGAAAGTATTATAAAGGATGAAAAAAGGGTTTTAACCTGCTCAGTTTATTTGGAAGGAGAATATGAAATCAGTGGGGTTTTTTTAGGAGTCCCTGTTATCCTTGGAAAAAACGGAATAGAAAGAATTATAGAAATAAAACTTCTTCCAGAAGAAAAAGATGCCTTAAAAAAATGTGCAGATTCTTGTAAAAATCTTATTAATCTTTTAAATATGTAAATTTTTATGCCAAAAATACAAATTCTTCCTGAAGAAATCAGATCTAAAATTGCTGCAGGAGAAATTGTAGAAAGACCTGCTTCTGTTGTAAAAGAACTGATAGAAAATGCATTTGATGCTAAAGCAGATTCTATAAAAATAACTTTAAAAGAAGGAGGAATTAAAGAAATATCAGTTTATGATAATGGTGAAGGAATTGAGCCTGAAGATTTAAAACTTTGCTATAAACATTTTGCTACAAGTAAAATAAAAAAATTATCTGATATTTTTAAAATTGTTACTTTTGGTTTTAGAGGAGAGGCACTTGCAAGTATTTCTCAAGTTTCAAAATTAACCATTGTAAGTAAGAACAATGATCATCCTGAAGCTTATGAAATAAAAGTAGAATTTGGTAAAGAGATTTCTTTTAAACCTTCTAATCTTAATAAAGGAACCTTAGTAAAAGTTAAAGATCTTTTTTCTAATCTTCCAGCAAGAAAAGCATTTTTAAAAAAACCCAGAACTGAAACTTTTAAAATAATGGAAATAATAAAAGGCTTAACTCTTTGTCATCCCGAAATTAAATACGAAGTTAAAAGTTTGGAAGAAATTAAAGGAGAGGAAAGAAAGCTCTTTTTCTGGGAAGGAGGAAATGAAAAAGAATTGTTAAGTTATATAGTTGGAATAGAAGAAAATCTTTTAAATGAAGTCTTTTGGGAATCACCTCCTTATTCAATCTATTTGGTTCTTACAGATACTTCTAAAACCTTTTCTCATACCAAGTATCTTTATACCTTAGTAAATAAAAGGTGGATAAAAGATGAAAAATTAACCAAAATGGTTTTAAATGCTCTTAAACCTTTTTATGGAAATCTTGGATTCCCTGCAGGAGTTATTTCTATAAAAGTTCCCTATCATCTTATAGATGTAAATGTCCATCCTGCTAAATGGGAAGTAAGATTTAAGGATGAAAAAGCACTTTTTCTTGCTTTAAATAAGGCTTTAGAAGAGCTCTTTAGCAAAAAGACTTTTTACTATCAAAAAGAAAAAACAAGTATTTCCAGTCAACTTAAAGAGGATTTACCTATAGATTATTCTTCTAAATCTTTTTATGTATCTTTAAAAAAAGAACCTCTTTCTCTTTTTCCAACTCATAAAAAACCTTCTTACAAATATTTAGGAACCTTTTTAAAAACTTACATTCTTATAGAAAAGGATGAAGAACTTTATATTATTGATCAACATGCCCTTTCAGAAAGAATAATTTTTGAGGATTTAAAAGAAAAATTTTCAAAAAGTATTTCTCAAGAATTATTAATCCCTATTTTGCTTAAAATTTCAGATTCTGCCTTTATAGAGTTGGAAGAAAAAAAAGAACTTTTAAAAAATTTAGGATTTGAGTTAGAAATTTTAAAAACTAATGAGGTTATTTTAAAAAGAATTCCATCTATTTTTAAAGAAGATATAAAGGACATTTTAGAAAAGATTTTGGAAGAACCTTTTTCCAATATAGAAGAATTAAAACTTGAGGTTTTAAAAAGATATGCCTGTTTATTAGCAAGAAAAAAAGGGGATATCATCTTTGAAAATGAAATACACTTTTTAATCGAAAAATTTCTAAATGAAAATCTTCAGACCTGTCCTCATGGAAGACCTCTATATTTCAAATTATCTTTAAAAGAAATAGAGAAAAAGCTTAAAAGAAGACAATAATTAATGAAAGAAAAAATAATTGCCATAGTTGGACCAACAGGAGTAGGTAAATCAGAACTTGCTGTATTTTTAGGAGAACATTTAAATGGAGAAATAATAAATTTTGATTCCATCCAGTTTTATAAAGAGTTAAATATAGGAACTGCTAAACCTAATGAAGAAGAAAGAAAAAAAGTTCCTCACCATTTATATGATTTATTGAATTTAGATGAAGAATTTAATGCAGCTAAATTTATAAAAATAACTGATAATTTAATAAAAGAAATATGGGAAAGAGAAAAAATCCCTATTTTGGTTGGTGGAACAGGTTTATATTTGAGAGCTTTAGAGTATGGACTTTTTCCTATTGAAATTCCGCAAGAAATAAGAGAAAAAATAAGAAAGTTGGCAGAAAAAAATCTTTCTTCTCTTTATGAGGAACTTAAAAAGCTTGATCCAGAATATGCTAAAAAAATTTCACCTAAGGATAAGATAAGAATTACAAGGGCTTTAGAAGTGATATATACTTCAGGAAGACCTTTTTCTGAGTTTCACAAAAAAAACCCCTTCTTTGGGAAAAAAAGGTATAATATTATTAAAATAGGATTAAATCTTCCAAGAAAAGAACTCTACGAAAAAATCAATCTTCGTGTAATGAAAATGATTGAAAAGGGATGGGTTGAAGAGGTTAAAAAGCTTTTAGAAAAAGGATACTCTCCTGAATTAAAACCTTTTAAAGCCATAGGGTATAAATATATTATTCAGTATTTACAAGGAAAAATACTTTTAGATAAAGCCATAGAACTTATTCAAAGAGACACAAGACGCTATGCCAAAAGGCAGCTTACTTGGTTTAAAAAGGAACCTGACATATACTGGTTTAGTCCCAAGGAAAAAGAAAAAATTTTAAGATTTTTAAAAGAAAAATTAGAAAATTAAGGAGTTTTTATGGAAAGTATGACAGGTTTTGGAAAAGGAGTTTTTCAAAATGTAAATTATACTATCACAGTTTATGTTAAAAGTGTAAATTCTAAATATTTAGACATCTTTATGAGACTACCTAAGAGATATATTTTTTTAGAGGAACGAATTAGAAAACTTATTTCTCAAGAATTTAAAAGAGGAAAGATTGAACTTCAAATTAAATATACAGGAATTGGTTTTAGTGAAAAGGAAATATCACTTGATATAGAACTTGCAAGAAAGCTAAAAACTGCTTTAATTCATTTAAAATTTGAATTGGGATTTGAGGATTCATTAACTTTTTCAGATTTTTTAAGATTTAGAGATTATCTCATCTTGGAGGATAAGGAAGAAGATCTCAATAAACTGTGGGAAGAAATATATCCTGCTTTAAAAAAGGCTTTAGAAGAACTTAAAAATTCCCGTTTAAATGAAGGAAAATTATTAAAAAAGGTGTTAAAAACACATTTAGAGGAGCTTAAAGAGAGGGTATTTCAAATTGAAAGATTAAAGGAAAAAGTAATAAAAGAAAATAAAGAGAAAGTAAAAAATAGATTAAACAAACTTTTTAGAGAATTTGATCTTAAAGGAATAGATGAAAATCGATTTTATCAAGAAATAGCTTACCTTTTAGATAGACTTGATTTTACTGAAGAGCTTGATCGCTTAAAAACACATATTTCTCACTTTAAAATTACTATGGAAGAAGAACATTGTGGTAAAAAGCTTGATTTTCTCTGCCAAGAAATGTTTAGAGAAATAAATACTCTTTCTAACAAAGCTCAATCTTCAGAAATTTCTTTAATAACAGTAAAAGTAAAAGATCTTATAGAAAAATTAAGAGAACAAATACAAAATATTGCCTAAGCTATGAAAAAACTTATGCAAAAGCTTAAACTTTATTCAGAACTATTAAAATTAGAACACACTATTTTTGCTTTACCTTTTGGTTTGGCAAGTTTACTAATTCTTTATAAAAATTTTCCTTGCTGGGAAAAGATTTTATATATTTTATTTGCTCTTATCTCTGCTCGCACACTTGGAATGGCTTTAAATCGTTTAATTGACAAACCTTTTGATGAAAAAAATCCAAGAACTCGCTTTTGGCCTCATGTTCAAGGTTTGGTAAAAGATCAAGAAATAAAACTCATTATTCTTTTAAGTGCTTTGTTTTTTGTTTTCTTCTGCTATAAGATAAACTATTTAGCCTTTTATCTAAGCCCTGTGGTTATTATATTTCTTTTTATCTATCCTTTTGCAAAAAGATTTACCTATTTTTCTCATTTCTTTTTAGGATTAGTTTATTTCTTAATACCTATAGCTATAGATGTAGCCTTAAATGAAAAAATATCTTTAATTGCAATTTTCCTTGGAATAGCTATGGCTTGTTGGGTATCAGGATTTGATATTCTCTATAGTTTACAAGATCTTGAATTTGACAGAATAACAGGACTAAAATCCATTCCTGTTAAATTTGGTATAGGTAAATCTTTAAAAATTGCTAAACTCTTACATTTAATAACTTTTTTCTCTTTACTGCTAACTGGTTATCTTTATCCAAAAACAACTTGGATATATTTTATTGGACTTACATTAATTGCTCTATTTTTAGCTTATGAACATAGCCTTATTAAAGAAAATGATCTCTCTAAAATTAACAAAGCTTTTTTTACCACTAATGGTTTTATAAGCATTATTTTCTTTTTAGTAATCTGTCTAAACAATTTATATTATTACTTTCTAAAATAATCTATGAAAATTTTTGCTTTTATTAATCAAAAAGGTGGTGTTGGTAAAACTACTATTGCTATAAATTTAGCAAGGGCTTTAGCTCTTAAAGATTATAAGGTGCTTTTAATAGATTTTGACCCCCAAGCTAATGCAGGAAGTGGACTCGGAATAAAAGTTAATAAAGAAGAAAGTATCTATCAAGCTCTCATAGAGGGAAACTGTGAAAAATTTATTAAAAATCCTTATCCTAATCTTTATGTATTACCTTCATCCATTGATCTTGCAGGTTTAGAGGTTGAATTAGTAGATTTCCCAAAAAGAGAGTATCTTCTCAAAGAATTAATTAAAAAAAGCACTATTAATGGAGTCCCTTTAAAAAGTTTTTTTGATTTTATATTTATAGACTCTCCTCCTTCTTTAAGCCTTATTACAGTAAATATACTTACTGCTTGTGAAGGAATAATTATTCCTTTACAGTGCGAATATTATGCTTTAGAGGGTTTATCCTTTCTTATAAAAACTATAAGAAGTATTAAGAAAAATTTAAATCCTGATTTAGTTCTATTTGGTCTGGTTTTAACTATGTATGATGTTAGAAATAGGCTTTCTCATGAAGTAGCAGAGGAAGCAAAAAATTATTTTAGATGGATTATTTTTAAAACCCCTATCCCTCGAAGTGTAAGAGTTAGTGAAGCTCCAAGTTTTGGTATGCCAGTTATTGATTATGAAAAAAATAATAAAGCCTCTCTTGCTTTTTTAGAGTTAGGTAAAGAATTTTTAGAAAGAGTTAAAAATTATAGCAAAATCTGAAAAATCAGGTTTTTTAAATTTCACGAGGTTTGACAATATTTTAAACTATGGTATTTAATTTAACAGGCTGAGGTTGTGGAAGAGGGGTAAAAATTCCCCACTGCCCTGCAGTTGTAACCAGAGACGAAAGCCATTTGAGCTAAGTCAAAGACTTAGCCAACAAGTTAAAATTTTTAAATTTATAAATGGAGGTGGTATTTATGCAAACAATGGCTTTTGGTTTCCCGAAACTTGGTAAAAATCGTGAATTTAAAAAATTGATTGAAAACTTCTGGAAAGGAAATATTGAGGAAAAGGATTTTTTTAAAGAAATTGAAAAACTAAAAATAAAAAGAGCTGAAATATACAGCAAAAATGTAGATTTTTTTCCCAGTAATGAATTCTCACTTTATGATTTTATGCTTGACACCTCAATAATGTTAGGAATTATTCCTGAAAGATTTAAACCTTATAAAGGACTTTCTACATACTTTGAAATGGCAAAAGGGAAAGATGCTCTTGAGTTAACAAAATGGTTCAATACCAATTATCACTATCTTGTGCCTGAAATAGAAAATGACGATTTTTCTCTTTTTAAAAATTTTCCTTTAGACGATTTTATTTTTCATAAAAATTTAGGGTTTACTACTTTACCAAAAATTATTGGGCCATTTACCTTTTTAAAACTTTCTAAAATTGTGATTAAAGTAAATGGCAAATTAAAACGCTGTAAAATAGAAGAAAAAGAAAAATTTGAAAAATTTTTAGAAAAATTGATTCCATTATATCAAAAAATACTTCAAGAACTATTTGACTCCGGAGCTAACTCGGTATTAATAGAAGAACCAGCTTTTGTTATGGAACTGAATGTTTGGGAATGGGAATTAATAAAAGAGATCTATAAAAATTTAACAAATTTAGGGAAATTATGGATTTTAACATATTACGATAGCGTATCTAATTATCATAATTTTGTTGAACTTCCTGTAAATGGTCTGGGATTAGACTTAATTTCAAATAAAGAAAATCTGGAAAATTTGTTAAAATTAGGTTTCCCTGAAAATAAATATCTAATAGCTGGAATTATAAATGGAAGACAGGTATGGAAAGCAAATTTAAAAGAAAAATTAAATATAATAGAAAAACTTTCACAAGTTAGTAAGAAATTAATAATTTCCAATTCCTGTCCACTTTATCATCTACCTATTTCACTTGAAGGAGAAGAGCATTTACCTTCTTCACTTTTGGAAAAACTTTCTTTTGCTGAAGAAAAACTTAAAGAATTAAAGATTTTTAAAGATGTTTTTGAGGGTAAAGACGAAGCTCTAAAAGTTGTAAAAGAAAATGAGAAACTTTTTAAAGAGGAATTTGGAAAAAATGATAAAATACGAAGAAAAATTTTGAATCTTTCTGAAAGAGATTTTAAAAGGGATCTTCCTTATCAAGAAAGATTTAAAATACAACAAAAACGTCTCAATCTTCCCTTATTTCCAACTACAACCATAGGATCCTTTCCACAGACTGAAGAGGTAAGAAAAATGAGAACAAAATTTAATAAAAGAGAGATATCTGAAAAAGAATACAAATCTTTTATAAAGAAAAAAATAGAAGAGGTTATAAAACTTCAAGAAGAGATTGGACTTGATGTATTGGTTCATGGAGAGTTTGAAAGAACAGATATGGTTGAGTTTTTTGCACAAAAACTTGAAGGTATTGCTACAACAAAACAAGGATGGGTTCTTTCTTATGGAACAAGAGTTTATAGACCCCCAATAATTTATGGAGATGTATATAGAACTTCTCCTATGACTTTGGAGGAAATAACATATGCACAAAGTCTTACATCAAAACCTGTAAAAGGAATGCTTACAGGTCCTGTAACTATTTTAAATTGGAGTTATTATAGAGAGGATATACCCAAAAATGAGATAGCTTATCAAATAGCAATAGCCTTATTAGAAGAAATAAAAGATTTAGAAAAGGCAGGTATAAAAATCATACAGATAGATGAACCTGCTTTCAGGGAAGGAGCACCAATAAAAAAGAGAAATTGGAAAAACTATTTTGAATGGGCAGTAAGGGCTTTTAAACTTTGTTCCAAGGCTAATCCTGAAACTCAAATTCATACTCATATGTGTTATTCTGAATTTAATGAAATAATAGAGTATATTTATCAGATGGATTTTGATGTAATTTCTATAGAAGCATCAAGAAGTAAAGGAGAAATACTTGAGGCTTTTGAAAATTATAAAGGTTGGGATCGGCAGATAGGGATTGGAGTTTATGATATTCATTCTCCAGCAATTCCCACAAAGGATGAAATAAGAAGAGTGATAGAAAGGGCTTTAAAAGTTTTTCCTAAGGAACTTTTATGGATAAATCCAGACTGTGGTCTTAAGACCAGAAAATGGGAAGAAGTAGTGCCATCTCTTAAAAACATGGTGGAGGTTGCAAAAGAACTAAGAAAAAAATAGTCAAAGAACTATAGGGTTGACATTTTAAAAAAGTTTTTTAAAATTTTTTAAATAAAAAGTTTTTTTTTGTCTTTTCAGATCGGGACGTAGCGCAGCTTGGAAGCGCACCTGCTTGGGGTGTGGGGGGTCGGCGGTTCAAATCCGCCCGTCCCGATTTTTTTCT
>Ga0190337_1000080_pt1 | contig 16795 bp, 19 predicted proteins | sample 4872041011_MG_FD_161677 | JGI IMG/M metagenome (GOLD analysis project Ga0190337, IMG submission 161677) | Hydrothermal vent sediment bacterial communities from Southern Trench, Guaymas Basin, Mexico - 4872-04-10-11_MG | ecosystem: Environmental > Aquatic > Marine > Hydrothermal vents > Sediment ...
TATGAGTTCTCGAAACATTTATTTATCTTCTGCTGAAAGAGAATCTGCAATCTCTCTTTATAAAGCTCTTCTTCTTGCTCAAAAACTTATTAAAGAAGGAGAAAAAGATTCTCAGAAAATAAAAGAAGAAATGGAGAAATTTATTCATAGTTTTCCTTTTACTAAAGTGCAATATATTGAATTTGTTGATCCTCAAACCTTAGATCCTATTGATAATATTAATAAACCTGTTCTTTGTGCTTTAGCTGTATATGTAGGAAAGGCAAGATTAATAGATAATATGCTTATAACTCCATAAAGATGTTTATAAAACTATTAAAAAGCAAAATTCATTTAGCAACTATTACAGATAAAAAACTTTTTTATGAAGGAAGTCTCACACTTGATAAAAAAATAATGGAAAAAGCTAATTTAAAACCTTTTGAAGCTGTCTGGATATATAATGTAAATAATGGCAAAAGATTTGAAACCTATCTTATAGAAGGGAATAAAGGAGAAGTTATACTTAATGGTGCTGCTGCAAGACTTGGAGAAATTGGAGATAAAATCATTATTGTTTCTTATGCTTGGGTTTCTGAAAAAGAAATAAAAGATTTTCAAACAACTTTAGTTTATCTTACAGATCAAAATGAAATTAAAGAAATAAAATTAAAATCCATTACTTAAAATGTTCAAAATTTATCCTGTTAGTCTTGGTTGTCCTAAAAACAAAGCTGATTTTGAAAAACTTTTATATGTGCTTTCTTGTAAAAATTATCAGATAGTGCTTTCTCCAGAGGAAGCAGATATTCTTTGGATAAATACTTGCGCTTTTATAAGACCAGCTGTAGAAGAAGCTATAGATCATATCTTAGAATTGGGAGAACAAAAAAGAAATGGTCAAAAATTGATTGTTTCTGGATGTTTAACTGCAAGGTATGGAAAGAAAATTTTAAAAAATCTTTTGCCAGAGGTAGATGAATTTTTAGGAATAGAACCTTTTAGAAATTTTGTAAAAAAAGAACCTTTAAAAAGAATTCTTACAGAAAGCCCATTTTATGCTTATTTAAAAATATGTGATGGATGTAATTACAAATGTTCCTATTGCACTATTCCCAAAATAAGAGGGTCTTTAAGAAGTAGATCTATAGATGAAATTTTAAAAGAAGCTGAAAATCTTTTAAAAGTAGGAGTAAAAGAAATCATCATAGTTGCACAGGATATTACCTCTTATGGAAAAGATAAAGGAGAAAAAGAAGGCTTGCTAAAACTTATTTCTAAACTTTCAGTTCTTCCCTATGAATTTAGAATAAGACTTCTTTATCTTCATCCAGCTAATATTAATAAAAGATTTATTGAAGAAGTGCTTTCAAATCCTAAAATAGTTCCTTATTTTGATATTCCTATTCAGCATGCCCATCCTGATATTTTAAAGAAAATGAGAAGACCTGCGGATTCTGATAAAATTAAAGAACTAATAGCGTATATAAGAAAAATAAATCCTTTTTCTGCTATAAGAACAACTATAATAGTTGGTTTTCCTGGAGAGGATGAAAAACAATTTCTTTTTCTTTATGATTTTCTTAAAGAAGTAGAGTTTGATCATTTGGGTGTTTTTATTTTTTATTCAGAAGAAGGAACTTTTGCTGAAAAATTAGTTCCTAAGATTCCTTATAAGGAAAAAATTAGAAGAAAAAAGGAAATCATGAGACTTCAAAAGGAGATTTCTAAAAAGAGATTAAAAATGAGAATTGGGAGTAAAGAGGAGGTTTTGATTTTGGGAGAGGATATAAAAGGGAATCTTTTTGGAATAGCAAAAATTCAAGCTCCAGAAATAGATGGAATAACTTATTTAATTTCAAATAAAAAGAAAGTTCAGATATATCCTGGAGATTTAGTAAATATAAAAATTAAAAAAACAGGTTTTTATGATATTTGGGGAGAGATTATTTAAAGAATAAATTTTATTATTTCTTCATCAGATATAATATTTTCTAATTTTTCTTTTACATATTCAGGAGTAATAACTATTTTAGTTGGAGCAACATCTGGTGCAGAAAAAGAGATATCTTCTAAAACTTTTTCTACTACTGTGTAAAGCCTTCTTGCACCAATATTTTCCATCCTTTGATTGATCTCATAGGCAATCTGTGCAAGTTCTTCTATAGCCTCCTTAGTAAATTCTAATTCTACTCCTTCTGTTTCTAATAAAGCTTGATATTGTTTTATAATAGCATTTTCTGGCTCAGTTAATATTCGAATAAAATCTTCTTTTGTTAAAGGGTCAAGTTCAACTCTTATAGGAAATCTTCCTTGAAGCTCAGGTATAAGATCAGAAGGTTTAGCAATATGAAAAGCACCACTTCCAATAAATAAAATATAATCAGTTTTTACCATTCCATACCGAGTATTAACAGTGGTTCCTTCAACAATAGGAAGAAGATCTCTTTGAACTCCTTCTCTTGAAACATCAGGTCCATGAGCCTCTCCTCTACTTGTGATTTTATCAATTTCATCAATAAAAATAATACCACTTGTTTCAGTTCTATGGATAGCCTCTCTTATAACCTTATCCATATCTATCAATTTATTTGCCTCTTCTTTAGTTAAAATTTCTAAAGCCTCTTTAACTTTTACTCTTCTTTTCTTGGTTCTAAAAGGAAGAAATGTAGAAAGCATATCTCTTAACTGCATCTCAATTTCTTCTAAACCTGAAGCTGCAAGGATTTCTATAGCAGGAGTTCTTTGGGTTGGTTCTATTTCTATTTCTACATATCTTTCATCTAAAGCTCCATCCCTTAACATTTTTAGAAATTTTTCCTTGGTTAAAGGATCATATTCAACTTTAGAAGAAGAGGAAGGAATAAGAAGATCTACCAATCGTTCTTCAGCAATTTTTTTTGCTTTTTCTAAAACTTTTTTTTCTTCTTCACTTTTTATCATTTGAACTGCAATATGTGTTAAATCTCTTATCATAGATTCTACATCTCTTCCTACATATCCTACTTCAGTAAATTTAGTTGCTTCCACTTTTAAAAAAGGAGAATTAGAAAGTTTAGCAAGTCTTCTTGCAATCTCAGTTTTACCAACTCCTGTTGGTCCAATCATAAGTATGTTTTTAGGATAAATTTCTTCTTTTATAGGTTCTTTAAGTTGTTGTCTTCTCCAACGATTTCTCATAGCAATAGCAACAGCTTTTTTAGCTCTTTCTTGTCCTACTATATAGCGGTTTAACTCTTCTACAATTTCCTTAGGAGTAAGCTCCTTATAATTCATATTTCCTCTATTACTATTTCAGAATTAGTATAAATACAAATTTCTCCAGCTATTTTAATTGAGATTTCAGCAATCTCCTTTGCAGAAAGATTAGTATATCTTAAAAGGGCTTTAGCAGCAGCAAGAGCAAAAGGACCACCAGAGCCTATAGCTATTACATTTTCATCTGGTTCAACTACATCACCTGCACCAGAAATAAGAAGTAAATGCTCGTTGTCACAAGCAATAAGAAAAGCCTCTAATTTTCTAAGAACTTTATCAGTTCTCCAGTCTTTAGCAAGTTCAACTGCAGCTCTTAAAAGCTGTCCACTATAAGCTTCAAGTTTTTTTTCTAATCTTTCAAAAAGAGTAAGAGCATCAGCTGTTGCACCAGCAAATCCTGCTAATACTTTACCTTTATAAAGCTTTCTTATTTTTTTTGCTTTATGTTTTAATATTGTATTACCAAAAGTGACTTGTCCATCTCCTGCCATTGCAATTTTATTATCTTTTTTTACAGCAACAACTGTAGTTCCTTTAAGCATGCTATAAGTTATACCATAATTTAAGAAATTAAAAAGTCCTTGATTTTAAGAAATAAATTTTTAATATATTTTATATTAAAAATAATTGAAAAGAAGGAAGGTATGGAGTTAAAAAAATTAAAAAAAATCTCAGATTATGAATGGGAAATTCCTCCTACAGGAGATATGAGAGTTCCTGGAAAGATTTTTGCTGATAAAAAACTTGTTGAGGAAATGGATGAAAAGGTTTATGAACAGGTTTGTAATGTAGCAAGTCTTCCGGGTATTGTGAAAGTATCTATTGCTATGCCAGATGCTCATTGGGGATATGGATTTCCTATTGGAGGAGTAGCTGCTTTTGATCCAGATGCAGGTGGGATTATTTCAGTAGGAGGAGTAGGTTATGATATTTCCTGTGGAGTAAGGACTCTTTTAAGTCCTTTAACCAAAGAAGAAGTAGAACCATATTTAGAAAAATTAGTAAGAAAACTTTTTGAAACAGTTCCTTGTGGAGTAGGTTCAGAGGGGGAAATAAAACTTTCTCCTTCTCAATTAGATGAAGTTTTGGTAGGTGGTGCTAAGTGGGCTGTTGAAAAAGGATATGGAGATTGGGAAGATTTAGAATATATCGAAGAAAATGGATGTATGCCTGGAGCTGATCCTACTTATGTTTCTAAAGAAGCAAAAAAAAGGCAACATAGACAAGTAGGAACTCTTGGTTCAGGAAATCATTATCTTGAAATTCAATATGTAGCAGAAATTTATGATAGAAAAACTGCTTCTGCCTTTGGACTATTTGAAAATCAGGTAGTAATTACTTTTCATTGTGGATCTCGAGCATTAGGGCATCAAATAGCTACAGATTATTTACCTATTTTAGCAAAGGCAGCAAGAAAATATGAAATTCCTATAAAAGAAAAAGAACTTGTTTGCGCTCCTATTAACTCTCCTGAAGGACAGCAATATTTTAAAGCCATGATATGCGGTGTAAATTGCGCTCTTGCTAATCGTCAAGTTATTACTCATTTAGTTAGAGAAGTATTTAAAGATTTCTTTCCGGGAATTTATCTAAAAATGCTTTATGATATAAGTCATAATACCTGTAAAGTGGAATATCATAAAGTAAATGGAAAAAACCTAAAACTTTATGTTCATAGAAAAGGGGCAACCAGAGCTTGGGGACCAGGAAGAAAAGAACTTCCACAAGCTTATAGAGAGGTAGGGCAACCAGTTATAATAGGTGGTTCTATGGGGACAGCGTCTTATATATTAGTAGGAACTTCTGAAGGTGAAGAGAAGGCTTTTGGCTCTGCTTGTCATGGTGCAGGAAGAACAATGAGTAGACATCAAGCTGTTAAATCATTTCGAGCTGATGAAATCATAGAAAGACTTAGAAAAAAAGGAATTATTGTAATTGGAAAATCCAAAAAAGGACTTGCAGAAGAGGCACCAGAAGCTTATAAAGACGTTAATGAAGTTATTAATGCTACCTGTAAAGCAGGATTAACTAAAAAAGTTGCTAAACTTATACCAATGGGATGTATAAAAGGATAAAAAATTTAAAAAAAACTTGACCTCAAAGTCAAAATTAATAAAATAGGAAAAATAAATTTAAAAAAGGAGGTCTATTATGAAAAAGATTATGTTAAATTTAGTAGGGATAGGATTAGCAGGATTATTAGCTTTTGGTTGCACTTGTCCTGTAAAAGCTCCTGAAGAAGCAGCAAAACCTGAGTGGCAAGATTCTATAACAAAATTAGAAAATGAGCTAAATGGTTTAAAATCAGAGGTTGAAGCTTTAAAAACTCAAGTAAATCAACTTAAAGTAGATGTGACAACTGCTAATGAAGCTGCTGAAAGAGCTGTAACAGCATCTCAAAAAGCAATAGAATCAGCTAATAGAGCTGAAGAAGCTGCTCAAAGAGCAGAAACTGCAGCTGAGAAATGTGAAAGAATTTTTGAGAAGGGATTAAGAAAATAAAAAATGCAAAGACCCTTTTTAAAATTGGGGGAGTATCTGAATGCTCCCCTTGAAATTTTTAAATTAAAAGAAAAACCTCAAAAATGTAAAGAAAGAGATTGGTCTGAAATAATTCATACTTCTAAACCTCTTAAAGAAAAAAATTTCTATTGGAAATTTTCACCAAAAAGACCTTTCTGGGATTTAAAAGAAGAATGGCCTCCTAAAAAAATAGAAATTAAATTTTGGTTAACTTCTGAATATATAGAAGGTAAAGCTCCGGGAATAAGTAGAAGAATTGTTAAAGCTTTAAGAGAAGGGAAATTTGCTATTAAAAGAACCTTAAATCTAAGAGGGATGTTTGTAGAAGAGGCAAAAGAGGCTTTTGAGGAATTTATGAAAAAAGCTATTTTAAATGGAGATAGGTGTGTTCTAATTATTCATGGAAGAGGACTTTCTTCCAAATATGAGCCGGTATTAAAAAATAAAGTAAAAGAGTGGTTAGAAAAAGGGCCTTTTAGAAAATATGTTTTGGCTTATTCTTCTGCAAGACCTTGTGATGGTGGTCTGGGAGCAACATATGTGCTCCTTTCTTCCAAACCTATAAGAAGATAATGTTTCTTTATTCTCCCAGAAAAAAGTTTTTTGTTCTTGGTTCTCCTGGAGTTGGTAAAACAACTTTGATAGAATACTTATTTGAATTTCTTAAAAAATATTTGTCTGATTTTAATTTTTTAGGTTTCATTACTAAAGAGATAAGAGAAAGTGGAGAAAGAAAAGGGTTTAAAATAAAAATTTTAGATTCAGAAGAAGAATATATTCTTGCTAAAAGAAAAAACTTTATCACTTCTAAAGAATTCAAAAATAAACCATCCATAGGAAAATATATAGTAATGATAGAAAATTTAGATAAAACCATAGATATTTTAGAAAAAAAAGCAAAGAAAGAAAAAAATAATTTTTTTATTATTGATGAAATAGGAAAAATGGAAGCTTTGTCCCTTAAATTTTGCAATTTTATAGAAAATATTTTACATTCGCAGAATTATCTTTTAGCTACAGTGGGTAAAGGAGAAAGCTTATTTTTAAAAAATATAAGAAATTTTGAGCCTGCATTTTTATGTGAGGTTACTAAAAAAAATAGAAATTTTTTAAAAAATAGACTTAAATTGGAGTTTTTTAGAAAAGGAAAACTTATAGTAATTGAAGGTATAGATGGTGCAGGAAAAACCACTTTTGCTAAAGCTTTATATGAGAGTTTAAAGAGAAAGAGAATAGATTGCATTTTATCCTGTGAGCCTACATCTGGTCCTTTTGGAAAAAAAATAAAGGAGTTTTTAAAGAAAAGAAACATTGATCCTCAGAAGCTAAGAAATGCTTTTTTAAAAGATAGATTATGGCATGTGGAAAATTTACTTTTTCCAGCTTTAGAAAAAGGAAAATGGATTATTCTTGATAGATACTATCTTTCTACTCTTGCTTATCAAAGCTCTCAGGGTTTACCATTTAAAGAACTTTTAATAGAAAATGAAACTATAGCTCCTATTCCTGATTTAGTAATTTATTTAGATTTACCACTTGAAATTGCTTTTGAAAGAATAGATACTCGAAAAGAAAGAATAAGTATTTTTGAGAAAGAGAATTTTTTAATAAAAGTAGTAGAAGTTTATAAAAAGTATTTAAAATGGTTTAATTATTTAATAATTAATGCCACAAAATCTATAGAAGAAAATTTAAAAGATACTTTGGAATTTTTAAATAGTAAATTTAAAGGTTCCTTTTCCTAAAATATCATGAAGATGTAGAATTCCTACCAACTTTTGATCATAATTTATAACGGGTAAGACTGTAATAAGATATTTTTCCATAAGTTCAAGAGCTTCTGAAGCTAAACGATTTTCCTCAATTACCTTAGGATTTTTTGTCATTACCTCTTCAACTCTTAGATTACTATAAGTTTTATATTTTAAAAAAATTCTTCTTAAATCTCCATCTGTAATGATTCCAGTTAAAGTTCCTAAGGAATTAGTAATTAAAACACAACCCAATCTTTTTCTATCTATTTCGACTATAGCATCTTCTAAAAGAGTTCTTTCAGAGACAACAGGTATTTTTTCATTAGTAAGCATAATCTCTTTTACTTTTACTTTTAATCTTTCTCCTAAGGATCCACCTGGGTGATTTTTTCTAAAATCTTCAGAGCCTAAACCTTTTAATTCAAAAAGGCATATAGCTAAAGCATCTCCTAAAGCCAAAGTAGCAGTGGTGCTTGTTGTAGGAGCAAGATTAAAAGAGCAAGCTTCCTTAGGAATTTTAGTATTAACAACTACATTAGAAAGTTTTGCTAATTGACTTTCTAAATTTCCTGTAAAACTAATTATTTTTAAATTTCTTTTTTTAAGAATAGAAGCAAGTTCACAAACTTCTAAAGTATTACCAGAATAAGATATAGCAAGTAGAATATCTTCAGGAGTAACCATTCCCAAATCACCATGAAGTGCTTCTACAGGATGAAGAAAAAAAGAAGGAGTTCCAGTAGAGGAAAGAGTGGCTGAAATTTTTCTACCTATAATTCCACTTTTTCCTACACCAGTAACTACTACTCTTCCTTTGGTATTTAAAATAAGCTCAACAGCATTAACAAAGGAATAATCTAAATTTTTAGAAATTTCTTCAAGACCTTCTTTTTCTATCTCAAAAATTTCTTTAGCTCTTTGAAGAATATTTATTCCTTTTTCCATAAAATTAATTAGTGAACTATGAAAGGATTAGATGGAATTTCAGATACAGAAAACTTTTCTGGTTCTACAAAAAATGTTAAGAAATCCAGAATTTTATTTACAAGATTTGTAATTAATTCTTCTCTATAAACAATTTCAGCAAGCTTTTGTTCAGCCCATTCTAAATCTGTTATAGATAAATCTTTACGTGGAAGATGTTTATAAATTTGATAAAAAGCTTTTCTTGTTTGGAATCTTTCTTTTATATTATTAATAATTTCTTCAGGGTCCAAAGGCGATTTTTTAGTAATTAGACTTTGAAAATATTTTAAATCTTCTTCTTGAAAATTCCAAAAAGAATTTATCCAGTCCTTTAGACTTACTATTTTGTCATATTCTTTCATACTTTTTGAATGTAAACCAAGAATTGAAAAAATCAAGATGAGAGTATTTTAAATAAAGTATTTTTAAGTTTTACCGAAAGATTGAAAGAAAAGAATTTTATTATAACATTTATCGAAAAATGAGGCTTACTGATTTGTGTAAACAAATAGAAGAAAAATTTAAAGAAAAGGTCCAAACTTTAGTATATATTGAAAATGATCCGGCTTTTAAAGCTTTATTAAACAAATTTTTGTCTCAATTTAATATAAGAGTTATAGATATATATCCTAAAGAAAAAATATATGAAATTCTTGAACATGAAAAATTTCAATTGATAATAATTCTTTCAAAAGAGATAAAAGAAGGATTTTCTGAGTTTATTTTTCATATTAAAACTTTGGTTCCTGAGAGTAAAATATTGATAATTTTTGACTTAATGATTTTAGAATATTTATATCTTTCTAAAATAGAATTTTCAAACTTTTTATCTTGGGGGGTAGATGATTTTATAATAAAACCTTTTTCATTGGAAGAGTTTAAAGCAAAAATTTTTAAATTGTTAAAAGAATATATATTATTTAAAGAAATTAAAAAATTAGAAAGAGAAGATCCACTTATAGGAGTTTTTAATAGAAGATATTTTGAAGAAATTATAAGAGAGGAAGCATATAGAGCTGTAAGACAAAAATATCCACTTATAATTTTCATGATAGATATAGATAATTTTAAATGGTATAATAATTCCTTGGTATAATAATTCCTATGGTCGCCAGAAAGGAGATAAAGTTTTAAAAGATTTGGCTGAAATTCTTCAAAAATCAACAAGAGATAAAATTGATAAGGTTTTTAGATACGATAAAGATAAGTTTACCATTATTCTTCCTTATATTAACTGGAGAAATTCCCTTATAATAGTTGAAAGGATTATAAGAAGATGGGAAGAATTTAATAAAGATATTACCCTTTCTATAGGGATTTCTCAAATTTTACCAGAAGGATCTTTAGAAAAATCGGTTATTTCTCTTATAAAGCGAGCTGATAAAGCTTTATATTTAGCAAAAAAAGAAAAAGGAAATTCTTATGAGGTGGATAAAGAAACTCTTAGGTTGGTTTCTTATTTATAAAAGTTTAAGAAGTTTGATTTTCTCTGATTTGATAAAAGTATTCTAATATTTCTCCATTAAGTATTCTTTTAGCACCTATAAATCTTGATCTAAAATAAGCTTCATTTAAAGAATCTATAGCTAATCCTTTTCTTGAAGAAGAAAAATGGATAAATTTATTATCTCCTATATAAATTCCTACATGAGAAATTCTTCTTTTATTTCTATATCTTGAAAAAAAGAGAAGATCTCCAGGAATTAATTCATCTTTTTCTACTTTTATTCCTACCCTAAATTGTTCACGTGATGTTCTTGGAAGTTCTATTCCTAATTTTTTGTAAACAAGCTTTACAAACATGGAACAATCTAAATAACCATTTCCATTACCACCAAGTCTATATCTATAATATTTATACTGACGAGAGATCTCCAAAAATTTTTTCTTAAGGAGATTTTCATCCTTTTTATCCAGAACAGATTTAGACAAAAAATTTATACTAAACTTTTGAGACAAAAGTTCTTTTGGCTTTTGCTGGAAATAAGGAATAGGATTTTTTAAAATAAAAGGTTTTTCCTCAAAAGTATTTAAAGGTATTTTTATTTTTTGTCCTACAAAAATTACATTATCTTTGATATTATTTATTCTTTTTAAGGATTCTATAGGAACATTATATTTTAAAGAAATAACATATAAAGTCTCTCCTTCTTTTACTTTGTATAATATAACCTTTTTTTCTTTACTTTGATTTTGAAACCCTTGATAAGGTTTATATACTTTTATTTTTATTCTTTGTCCTATTTTTATTTTAGAGCTTCTTAAATTATTAAGTCTTTTTAACTCCTTAATTGAGACTCCATATTTTTTAGAAATATTATAAAGTGTATCTCCTTTTTTTACAGTATAATAAATTATTTGAGCTTTAATATTTTTTAAAGAACTTAATCTAAAAAAACTATTTTTTGAATTTATAGGTATTTTTAAAACTTGTCCTATATATATAATATTGGAAGAAAGATTATTCACTTTTTTAAGTGTTTTTATAGAAACATTATAATTTTTAGCAATTCTATATAAAGTATCTCCTCTTTTGACTACATAGAAAATATATTTTGGATGGATGTTTTTATAGATAGAAGTAGATTTAGTAAAAGATTTGACAGGAATTAAAAATGTAATAAAGAAGAAACTCAAAATATATAAAAATATTTTCTTTTTCATTTTTAAAGTTTTTAAAAAATTAAATTTAATGATATTTAAATAAAGAAAAAATTAAAAAAGTCAATTAATTTTTATGATAAAATAAAAAATTAGATTAAAAATTTTACATTAGGAGGATTAAAATGATACCAAGATATACAAGACCAATTATGGCTAAACTTTGGAGTCCTGAAGAAAAATTAAGAGCTTGGTGTTTAGTAGAGTTTTATGCCTGTGAGGGTTGGTATAAGCTTGGGAAAGTTCCTGAAAGAGATTATCAGATTATAAAAGAAAAACTGACTCCTTATATGGAGAAGGGTTTTTCACAAGAAAACATTAAAAGGATAGAAGAAATTGAAAAAGAGACTAAACATGATGTAATAGCCTTTTTAACTCACCTTTCTGAAATTATAGGTCCTTCTGCTCGTTATCTTCATCTTGGTATGACATCTTCTGATATGCTTGACACTGCCATGGCATGGTTAATGAAAAGAGCTATGGAAATTATTATAGAGGATCTTGAGAGAATAAAAGAAATTTTGAAGAATAGAGCTTATGAATTTAAAGATGTTTTAATGATTGGAAGAACTCATGGTATTCATGCTGAACCAATTACTTTTGGTTTAAAACTTGCTCTCTGGTATGAAGAAATGAAAAGAAATCACAGAAGGCTTTTTCAGGCTCTTGAAAATATTTCTTATGGTAAAATTTCTGGAGCAGTAGGAACTTTTGCTCATGTTCCACCTGAAGTGGAAGCTTATGTTTGTGAAAAATTAGGTCTTAAACCAGATCCTATTTCTAATCAAATTGTTCAAAGAGATAGATATGCTGAATATATGGCTTCACTTGCAATTCTTGGAACTACAGTAGAAAAAATAGCTACAGAAATAAGACATCTTCAAAGAACAGAAGTTTTAGAAGCAGAAGAATACTTTTCTCCTGGTCAGAAAGGTTCTTCTGCTATGCCTCATAAAAGGAATCCTATTCTTTCTGAAAATCTTTGCGGACTTGCAAGGCTTTTAAAAGGTTATTTAATACCAGCCTTAGAAAATGTAGTTCTCTGGCATGAAAGAGATATTAGTCATTCCTCGGTAGAAAGAATAATTGTTCCTGATGCTACTACAGTTGCTGACTTTATGCTTGCAAGATTGGAAGGAGTTCTTAAAAATTTAATTGTATATCCTAAAAATATGGAAAAAAACTTTAATCTATTAAGAGGATTGGTCTTTTCTCAACAGATAATGCTTGCTTTAACTGAAAAAGGAATGACAAGAGAAGAGGCTTATAAAATTGTTCAAGAATTGGCTATGAAAGTATGGCATGATGAAACACTTAATTTTAAAGAATTAATTTTAAAAGATGAAAGAGTATTAAAATTTTTAAATTCTTATGAGATTGAAAGAGTTTTTGATGTTTCTTATTATTTAAGATACGTAAATAAAATATTTGAAAGGGTGTTTGAAGATTAGAATGGCGTTAAAAGTTGTAGCAGGTTTTTTAAAAAAGGGAGATAAATTTTTGCTTGTGAGAAGACCTTTAAATAAAAAGAGAGGAGGACTTTGGGAATTTCCAGGAGGAAAAGTGGAAGATGGAGAAACTTTAAAAGAAGCAATAGAAAGGGAACTAAAAGAGGAACTTGGGATTGAAACTAAAGCTAAAAATTTAGTTTGTAAAACAATTTATAAATATCCAGAAGGAGAAATAGAACTTTCTCTTCTTGAGGTAGAATTTAAAGAAGATCCTATTTTAAAAGAAGCTTTAGAATCAAAATGGGTTACAATAGAAGAAAGTGAAAAATTAGAACTTTGTCCTGCAGATAGAAGAATTTTAAAGAATTTAAAAAAGACTTGTAAAAAATAAAATATAGGGTAATTTTAATTGTAATTAATTAAGGGCGGTTAGCTCAGGGGTAGAGCGCCATCCTCACACGGTGGATGTCGCTGGTTCGAATCCAGCACCGCCCATTTACTCCTTGCTCCCTTTATATTTAATTTAAAAGGGGGGCCGGATAGACCAAAAGGAGGAATTTATGTTTGAATTATGGAAACCTGTTAAAAGATTTCGTAAGTGGGAATCACTTTTTATTATCCATCCAGAAAAAGTAGAGGAAAAGGATCAGATTTTAGAAAGAATTAAACAAATTGTAAAAGAGAAAGAAGGTGAAGTTTTAAAAATTGATGAATGGGGACTTAGAAAACTTGCTTATCCTATTCAAAAGAAAAAGCAAGGTTATTATGTTTTAATAGAATTTTATGGATTGGCAGATTTACCAAAAGACTTAGAGAAATTTTTTAGAATTGACGAAAGGATAATAAGGTTTATTATTGTAAAATTAGAAGATAGATTTTCTCCTACTGAAGAAGATGTTGAAACCAAGGAAGTTTAAAATTAAGAAAGGAGGTTAAAAGGAAAATGAATGAAGGTTTAAGTATAAAAAGAAGAATTTTTGCTAAAAAAAAGATCTGTAAATTTTGTGCTGATCCTAATCTAAAAATTGATTATAAAAATCCTGAAGTTTTAAAACCTTTTTTAAATGAAAAGGGTATGATTATTCATAGAAGACAAACTGGAACTTGCGCCTATCATCAAAGAAAATTGACTACTGCTATAAAAAGAGCAAGAATAATGGCACTTTTACCATTTGTAGCTGATGTAGAGATGGAATAATAAATCTTTGAGGAGGAAGTATGGAAGTTATTTTAAGAAAAGATGTTCCTAAACTTGGTAAAGCAGGAGATATAGTAAAGGTTAAAGATGGATATGCAAGAAATTATCTTATTCCCAAAGGATTAGCTATCTTAGCTAATCAAAAAACTATCAGAGCTCTAGAAAATCAAAGAAAGATTATATTAGCTAAAGCTGAAAGAGAAAGGAAAAAACTTGAAAGTCTTGCAGAAAAATTAGAAGGAATAAGTATAACAGTTTACAGGAAAATAATAGAAGAAGATAGAATATTTGGGTCTGTTTCTTCTATAGATATTGTTAATATGTTAAAAGAACAAGGTATAAAGGTTGATAAAAACCAAGTAATTTTAGATGAACCTATTAAAAAGTTAGGAATTTTTGAAGTTCCAATAAAATTAAGTAGTGATAAAGTAGTTAATATTAAAGTTGAAGTATTAGAAGAAAAATAAATTAAATGCCTTCTAATAAACGTTCGAGAAAAAAGATAGAATCTCAACCTGAAGTTGGTTTTTCACCAGAACTTTTGCCTCCTCAGGATTTACAAGCAGAAAAATATCTTTTGGCAAGTATTTTTGTAGATCCTTCTTCCATTATCAAAATTATTGATTATTTAAAACCTGAAGATTTTTATTCTCCTGCTCATAGACTTATTTATTCAGCTTGTGTTTCTCTTTTTGAAAAGGATGAACCAATTGATGTTGTTACTGTTCATAATGAACTTGATAAAAGAGGAGAATTGGAAAAAGCAGGTGGAGCAGTTTATCTCTCAGAAATTGTAGGACTTCTTCCTACCTCAGCTCATATACTTCATTATGCAAAAATTGTTAAAGAAAAAAGCATATTAAGAGAGATTATAAAAGTAAGTCAAGATTTAATCTACAGAGCTTATTATTCTATGGAAGACTCTCAAGAATTGTTAAATTATGCAGAAAAAGTCTTTTTTGACCTGTCTTATTACGGAAGAAAAGAAAGTTTTTCTCCTTTAAAAGAAATTGTAAAAGATACCATAAGACATTTAGAAAATCTTTATAAAAGAGGAACTTCTATAACTGGCATTCCTACAGGTTTTTATGATTTAGACAGAATGACAGCAGGACTTCAAAAGGGTGATCTGATTATATTAGCTGGTCGACCTGGAATGGGAAAAACAGCTTTTGCTCTTGATATAGTAAGAAATGCTTGTAAACAAACCAATATAGGCGCAGCTATTTTTTCCTTAGAAATGGGTAAACAACAACTTTGTGCAAGAATGCTTTGTGCTGAAGCTAAGGTAAGTTTTCAAAAATTCAGAATAGGACAGCTTGATTCTCAAGAATGGCAAAAAATAGCTCAAGCTGCTTCAAATTTGAGTCAACTCTCTATTTATATTGATGAAACACCAGGAATAAATATTTTAGAACTAAAAGCTAAAGCAAGAAAACTTTTAAAAGAAATACCTTTAGGACTTATAGTAATAGACTATTTGCAACTTATGAAAGGACTTGAAAGAAAAGAAAGAAGAGAACAGGAAATATCTGAAATTTCAGCAGGTTTAAAATCTTTAGCTAAAGAATTAAATATTCCTATTATAGCTTTATCACAACTTAATAGAAAGGTTGAAGAAAGACCTGATAAAAGACCCCAACTTTCAGATCTTAGAGAATCAGGAGCTTTGGAACAGGATGCGGATGTAATCTTATTTATTTATAGAGATGAATTTTATAATAAAGAAAGTCCAGAAAAAGGAATAGCAGAAATAATAATTGGAAAACAAAGAAATGGTCCTATAGGAATAGTTAAATTAACTTATTTTCCTCAATATACTTCTTTCGGTAATTTAGATACTTCTTTGCCTCTTTAATTTTTTACTATTAATATTGGACAAAAAGAATTAGCAATTACTTTTTCTCCTGTCCCTCCCAAAGATTTTTGACTTAAAGAACTATAAGCTCCTATTACAATTATAGTTGCATCTATCTCCTTAGCTGTTTCTACTATTGTAATATAAGGTTCTCCATGTTTTACAAAAATTTCTACCTTAACTCCTTCCTTAATTATATCTTCTGTAATAGAAATTAAATGAGATTCTATATCCTTTTTAAACATTTCAAAAATTTCTTTAAGATCAATTATAGGTTCTATAGGAAGTTTAATTACAGAAATAATTCCTAATTCTCCATTATAACTTTTGGCTAATTTTCCTGCTTTTTTTACAGCTTTATCTCCATATTCAGAAGTATCAGTTCCAGCTAAAAGTTTTTTAAAATTGATTTTGGCATTCTTTGGAACAATAAGGACATCAATAGGGCTATTATTAACTACTCTATATGCAGTGCTTCCAATAAAAATTTTTTCAAAAGAAGTAATCCCTCTTCTTCCTGTTATAATAAGATCACAGCTCTCTTTTTGAGCAACTTCAACAATTTTTTCATAAGGTCTTCCCTCTTCAAGAAAAGTTTTTACTTTTAATCCCATATCCTCTGCTATATCTTGAGCTTCTTGAAGAGCTTTAATATAAGGTTTTTTAATAAGATCTTTAATATGTCCAAATACAGAAAAAGAACTTACCAACTCTTTATGAGTGGGAACTACACTTATAGTTAAGACTTCTGCTTGAGTTTCTTTTGCAAAGTTTAATACTTCTTCATAAGCATGTTTACTTGCCTCAGAGCTATCAAGTCCAACTAAAAGCTTTTTATATTTATTCATAAATTCCCTCCTGCAATTTTTTATATTATAGTATTTATAGCTATGGATAAACAAAAAGCATTACTTACACAAAGTAAGGTCCAGAGGGACAAGGACCCCATTTCATTTAGGCTTAAAAGCCTCTTAAGGAGTCCGTCCCTCTGTCCCTCTAACCCCAATAAGTTGGTTGGGTTTAAAAGCCCCTGCAAATAAGGAGGATGGTGTAGAGGGAGGTGATAACCATGTTCTACATAGGCATCGATATATCTAAAAACTCCTTTAACTTCTGCATTATTAACAATTTCTCTAAAATACTCAAA
>Ga0190337_1000081_pt1 | contig 16694 bp, 23 predicted proteins | sample 4872041011_MG_FD_161677 | JGI IMG/M metagenome (GOLD analysis project Ga0190337, IMG submission 161677) | Hydrothermal vent sediment bacterial communities from Southern Trench, Guaymas Basin, Mexico - 4872-04-10-11_MG | ecosystem: Environmental > Aquatic > Marine > Hydrothermal vents > Sediment ...
TGATTATTGGAACGATTTTAGGCGTAGCTGTAATGGCTATGGTTATGCCTATATACATTATAGGTCAAATTTTAGAAAAAATTAAAAAGAGGGATAAAAAATGAACGATTACGCAAAATCAATCAATAAAAGCGTTAAAGAATTGTTAAAAGAAGGCCGTTGCCCAGAATGTGGTTACGCTTTAATCCATCAAGGAGGTTGTGTTTATTGCCCAATTTGCGGATACAGTTCGTGCTCAGTTGGATAAAAATCGAAAAATATTTAAAATAATCTGGATAATATTATAAATATGGATAACATGGATAAAAAGGTAAAAATTCAATTAGAAAAAGAATTGGTTAATAAACTAATTAAGATGAAAAAAGTTGGGGAAAGTTATTCGGATGTTTTAAGGAAATTAATTAATTTTTATGAAAAGTATGGTGAAAAAAATGATACCTAAAGGAACAGTTTTATTAACAAAAAATGGTTGGGAAAAAATAGAAGATATTAATAATTCTGATAAAATTTTGTCAGAAGATGGTAAATATTATCCTATAAAAAATATCTATCATGAAAAGTATAGTGGTTACTTTTTTAAAATTAAAACATTGTATTGTTTACCTGTTTTATTAACACCAAAACATAAAATTACAGTTTCACATGTAAAGAAAGTTAGAGTAGGTAGTAAACTCGAACCAAAAAATATAGAATTTCTTAATAAAGAGGTAAGGTTACTTAGAAACAATGAATATCTAATAATGCCTATTTTATTAGAAAATCATAATTACAAACATTTAATAAGTTTTTTAACAAAAAATAAAAGAATAGATGTTAATTTAAACGATGAAATATCTTATATCTTGGGAAGATATACTGGAGATGGATGTTCTACTGTATATAAGAGAAAAAATGGTTTCTTAAAAGGAGCTTCAAATATATGTTTCGGAATTAATGAATTAAATGAGTTACGAAGTTGTGTGGATATTTTGATAAAAAATGGTTTTAATGTTCATGTTTATAAAGGAAAAACTAATGTTTATTATTTAAATTTTTCATTTTCTTATATTTTATCAAATTTTCTTGAAAAAAACATTGGAAAAAAACAAAATAGAAAAATTCCATTTTTCATATTTGAACATTCAAATGTTAGTATAATTAAAAATTATATTCAAGGTTTGTTAGATGCAGATGGATGTAATCATAAGGGTTATTATATTTTAACAACAAGTTCTATTGGATTAGCTCTTCAGTTCCAATTATTATTAACGAAATTAAATATTCTTTCATTTATTGAAAAAAAGTATAGAAAGGGTGTTTTTGGTGATGGTTATGTTTATAAAGTATGGGTAAAAAATAAAAGAATTCGAAGATGTTTTATAAAATACAACAACAAATACTTACTACCAATAAAGTCAATAGAAAAAATTTATATAAAAAATATTGATGTGTTTGATATAGAACTAAAAAATAATAAAAGTTATTTAGTGTCTAATTTAGTTTGTGGGTGGACCTCATGTTCAGCTTAAAACCTGAAACATGGATTAAGTTGAAAGATTGGTTTATAACTATATTAGTAGTAGTGTTGTTAGCATGGTTGGGAGCTATGCTTTTTTACACTTTTTACGCTTATCCAGAATTAGCTTCGATAAAAATCAGCCTAAACAACTATTTCTACAAATGCTTTTCAAATTGCGTAATTCAATTTAAGGATGCAACTAACTTTATAGATAAATGTAAAATGGTTTGTGAGGTGGGATAAAAAATGAGAGGATATGATAAGGTAATTCATTTGGAAGGAGGACTGATATTTATCAAATTTAGAGAGGTGAAATGAATGAAAGTTGTAATAAATAAATGTTATGGTGGGTTTAAGCTAAGCGACAAGGCAATTGATAGGTTAAAAGAGTTAGCAAAAGAAAAAGGAGATAAAAAACTTTTAAAAATGATAGAAGAGGAAGAGAAAACAAAGCGTGAATGGGTTGAAGAAATGAAAAGAAAATACGGAATTAACCCGAGCAAATCTAAAATTTTTGGTGGAAAATATTGGGGTCTTTCAGACATAGACAGGACACACCCTTTGCTTATTCAAGTGGTGGAAGAGCTGGGAGAAGAAGCAAACACTCCAGTCAGCAAATTGAAAATTGTTGAAATTCCAGACAATGTGGAATGGGAAATTGAAGAATATGATGGCATAGAATGGATTGCCGAAAAACATAGAGTATGGGGGTGAAAGAAAAATGAAAAAATTGATAATTGGACCGTCTGCAATAATCTTTTTCACAGCATTAATTATATCTGCATTTTTCTTTAAGAACGAACACCTAACTCTTATAATTCTTCTTATTGGTTTACCACTTATTCTTATAGAACAATTTATACTTGGTGAGAGAAAATGAAGCCAGAACCTTTAACTAAGGAGAAAATCAAAGAAGAGGTTTTAAATAGAATAAAAAGTAAATATGACAAATCAATATATGAACCAATTATACTTTTTGACAGTTGCGATGTTATAGTAGACGAACTTTTTGATATTATTAAGCAAAGATTAAACTGGATTTTGAAAGAAATTGAAAAAGAAATTTGGAAACATGAAAAAACTGCCGAATCGTTTCTAAATGAGGGTAATACACAAGCAAAAGAATGGCATAGCGGAATTTCTGAAGGTTTGGAAATTGCTAAAGACCTAATCAAAAAAGCCTTTGGGGGTGTAATGAATGATTGAATGGGAAATAAATAGAATGATAGAAGAAAAAGAGAAAGAACTGCTCGATGCTATAAAGAAAAAACAGTGGATTTTAGCACAGAAGCTAGCAGATGAAATAAGGCAACTGAAACTAATAAAAAAGAAGTTAAGTGTTCCAGATAGGATACCCAAACCAGAACCATTTATTAGACCAATAATGCGGATATAGTGGTGGTCGAGGAATGAAAATAAAAGATAGAGATTTGGAACGATTGTTAAGAAACATGGAAGAAAAAATAGAGGAGCTTAAAGATAGTTTGAGAGACAGTTTTGTTTCGCTAAAAAGAATGTTGAGAAGAAACGATTGGTGGGGAGTTATAGCAGACGCTGAAAGCATAATAGAGGATGCTTCAGAATTAAAAACGCTAGAAGATATTTATAAAGCAATTAAGGAAAGGGTGGAAGAATGAAATGCGTATTTTGGAAAAATAATAAATGCAATTCGCAATATGGCAAGAACATTAAATTTTGCGATGGTGTTAACCCTCCAGAAGAATGCCCTTACAACTTTAAGAAATTGTTTAAAAAGGTGAATAAATGTATAAAAGAATGAACAGGAAAAAAATTTTAAATGTTGGTTGCGGTAGCGATACTTATGGCACTCATTTTATAGACCTATATCCAACTAGAAAAGAAGTCCTTAAATGCAACGTTGATACAGATAAATTCCCATTTCCCGATAATTATTTTGATGAAGTTTATGCCAAATATCTTTTCGAACATTTAAGAAATCCTATGCATTTTTTGAGTGAATGTTATAGAGTTTTAAAAAGAGGTGGAAAAATTATCATAATAACGGATAATGCAAATTATTGGGTTTGGGCTGTTAATAGAACACATTTGGGAGAGTATGAAGAGCGTTCTCAAAAAAATGAAGATAGACATTATGCTTTATTCACTCCACATCATTTAAGAAACCATCTTGAAATAGCTGGATTTAAGGAAATAAGAACTGGATATTTACCATTAAAAAGTGAAGATTTTAAATCGGCAAATTTAAAACATCTAAAATATCTTGTTTGTTTATTAGCTTATTTAATATTAAAACATACTCCATTTTGGAGGATGGCTTATCCAAGAGTTTATGCAGAAGCAAGAAAATAAGGTGGATAAATGTATAAAAGAAGACCAATTCCAATTGATTGGGATACTTACCAACATTTAATGATTTCAGACCCTCATTTTATTACTCAATATACCAGGAAAGGTTCTTTAGTTGTTGATAAGGAAACAGGAGAACCCGTTTATGTAATAATTTGTGAAAAATTTAAATACCATGAAAAAAGAGGGATTGAAGATGTTTATGAAAGGTAACAAATCATTAATTTTTTTCATAGGTGGCTTAATTCTTTGCTTAGTAGGATGGCACAACATAGATTTGAGTTTTAACCTATTCCAGTTAAAAAATTATTATGGATTGGAAATAGTTGATGTTTCTTTAGCTGGAATAGAGCAAACTTGGACAGAAGGTTATAGAAGTGGTAGCTTTTTGCTTTTTCTTGGACTAATATTATTAGTTTTAGGGTATTTGGCAGGTGGAAGATTATGAACATTCAATTATTGGTAGATGCAACAAAAAAACCTTTAAAGTATTTCGACCTAAAAGATATTTTAATAGTAAAAATTTGCATGAAAAAACCTTCAACAACTTCAATGATAAGAGAAAGTTTAAAAGATTTTGGAATAAATTTAAATATAGAAGCAATAAGAAAGAGAGTTAAGAGATTAACAGAAATAGGATTGTTGTTGGAAGATTCTTATCCAAAAATTTACAAGTTTAACCCTCAAACTATAGGGGTTTGGAACAAGATTTTGCTAAAAATTGAAGAGCTGGTGATTAAATGAGAAAAATAAAAAATTTGTTCGTAAAAGAGTTTTTGATAGATGTAGTAGCTGGAATTTTCTTAATGGCTGGACTATGGACCATTTCTCACGGTGCAGTAGGCATTTACGATTCTTTCTACAAATCCCATTCAATTCCACCTTCAGTTTTAGGAGATTCCTTATTCTGGTTCATTGAAGGGATTTTCTTTTTATATTTAGCAATAGAAATTAGAAAATATAGGAAAATAAAATTGGGGTGATATAATGGGAAAATATAATAGGGGAGTCCGAAACGGGACTGGAATCTAAATTAGATGGTCAAACCGTTTAAGGACTCCTATATGTATAAAGTATTGGGAAGAAAAGGACCAATGGCAGGTCACAGAAGAGGTAAATGTAGAAAAAAATTAAAATGAAGAAGTGGACCAGCTCTGATAAAGTGATGAAAACCGACCCATCTGACTTAATACTTTACTTGTTAAGAAGTTCCGCTAAAAATTTAAATTTTAAAATCTAAATTTATATTAAAATGAGTCAAGGAGCAATCTTAAAACTAATGAGAGACGAGTTCATAGTTGGAGATTATTGGGTAACTGTAGATTGGATAGTAGAAAAGTTAAAGATTGGAAGGTCTTCTATTCTAACCAATTTAAGAAAGTTGGTTGAGCAAGGTCATTTGAAGAAAATAACAGTTTACCTTTCCAACAATGGGAAAATTTATAGGATGAACGCATATCAGTTAAAGGTTTAACGAAAAATTTATAAATTATAAATTACAAATTAAATTATATGGCAAGTGTTCCTTGTAGCGATGAGGTCCACCGAAAGCTAAAAATATTTTGCGCTTCTCATGGTTTAAAGCTTAAAGATGTGGTGGACGATGCAATAAAAGAATATTTGAATAAGAGGATGAAAAAATGAAAAAACTACTTGTAATATTATTAGCAAATCTATTGGTAATAGGAATACCAGCAATGGCAAGAATATATACAGAATGGGAATTTAATGATGGTACTCTTACAATAGAAACAGTTAAAACATCTGAAGGGGATTTACAGCATGGAGCAGTATCAAGTTTAGATTATTTACATATTGCTTCCAGTTATAGCAAAGGATTTCAAGAAGTATTTGAAAAACCAAGTGGATATTACAGTTGGACAGCATTTGGTTACACTAGGTATGTAGAAATAAACAATGGAGAAGTAGAAACATTCACAACGAGAAACAATGTAGGTAGAAATTGGTATTGGCCAGCATATACAGAATATACTTCTTATCTTAGTACAAGTGGAAGTGGAACATTGTACCAAACTTTCTTCAATCCTTACTCAACCGCTAAATTCACAACAGAAATTTCGTCTGATAACGATTTCTTGATGGGTGTATGGGAATACGGTAAGATTGGTGGTGAATTTGAATTCGCATTAGGTGGAGAAGGAGATAATAGTGGAGCACTATACCTTCAAATGAATGACAGAGCAGAGCATAACGGTTGGAGAAAAGCATCTGGTAATTTCTACTTTGAAGGAAATTCAGCAAACACAGGATTCGGTATTAGTGGAACAAATATTCTAGATTTTTCAGCAGGATGGACTGTTGATGGTATTAGCGGAACAGTAGATATGAACACAAATGGTGGTGAATTCGACTTCGATGCAAGCGGCTTCAATATCATACTTGGTGGTCAAATCGAAACGATAAAATAGGTGGAAAAATGAAAGTAAAAATCTTCCTACCAACTTTTCTTCTTTTTTTAATATCGTTAGCTTCAGCAACCACTGTTAACATCTATGTAGAAAGCAATGAAACTATAAATTCAACTCAAAATTTGATAAGCAATGAAAGTATAAACTTGATAACCAATGTTTCAGCAAACGAGTTCAACTGGTGGATAAACGGTTATCCAGGACAAGTCCCAATAGTTAAAAAAGGATTGAATCTTTACACCTTTGCAAAATTGTTGCATAGAACAGTAAACTACATTTTTGGTTTAGAAGACACTTACAACAACTACATTCTTTCAATAATTTACGATTTGTCAAGAATTTTCGTGAATAAGTGGGAATACCAACAAACAATTCAAGATTTAACATTCAGAATAAACACTTTGGAGAAAGCAGTTCAAACTATTAACAGAACAGCTTATTGTCAAGGAATGATAGACACTATGCTTCAATACAATTTAACCAAAGTTAAATGCTTAAACACTACTTACTATAACATGGATGGAAAAGTAATAGGAATAACGCCAGTTCCAAACTAACTTTTTTATTTTTTATAATTTTTCCCAACTTTTAAAAGCTATGAATATACTTATTATGTAAACCACCGCACTTAAAACAAACACTGAAAATCTTACTGGAAAAATTTGCAAAAATGGAATAATTTCAAAATCTTTTGCATAACTTCCAAAAAACCAGCTCCACCCAATCATAAAAGTTAAATAACCACCTATGTGAGAAGTGTAAGGTATGGCTAAAAATATTAAAGCTACTATCAATTCAGCTAACATTCCAGCTAAGTAGAAAATTACTAATTTATAAGCTTCAACTGATTTTCCAAAATAACATTGAACTTTTCCACCAGTTCTTTCAGCTTCTATATCTAAAATACTTCCTCCAAACAAATTACAAGTAGTAGCATGACCCAATTCATGAACCACAATCATAAATCCAGTAAAATAATCGAAAATAACGAATATAAAAAAAATTAACAATGGAAATATCAATTTTTTAATTCTTTCAACATAATCCATACATTTATATTTTAGATTTTTCTAATATAAATTAATGGAACCTGGATTTCCAAAATCGTTTTTGGCCGCAAGTTTTCCATTTATTTTGACTTACGCTATTTTGCTAACTTCTGCAATGACTGGAACTTTCCCAAACATTGTAATCTTCTATTTCAGCATTTTCGTTTCTGTAATAATTTCTGCTGGAATAGTTGGCTTTGAAAGATTTTTTGATGCTTTAGGTTTTGATGTTACCCAACCTGGAGAAACCCTTTCTAAAGTTTGGTGGAGATATCCAATTTACATAGGTTTAGGATTCATAGTTGGTTATTTTTGCTATAGAATTCTTGCAAGAGGTTTAAATCTTGCAATATTTCCTTTAGATTTTGCTCTTTCTCTTTCTTTACAAACCATTCCTTTGTATCTTTCTACTATAAACTGGCTAATAGTTGCTATAGGTGAAGAAATTATAAGAACCTATGGAATGTTTAGTTATGGAAATTGGTCTGAATATAGGTTTAAACTACATCCTCAAACTGCTTTAACCGTTGGAATAATAATTTCAAGTATTGCTTTCATTTTGTTGCACACCATTGCTTGGGGTAGTGCCGCAAACATAATGAACTACATTGTTGGTGCTCTAATCTCAATTCTCTTCACTTCAATTGGTTTTATTTTATATCATAAGCAAATATTTGGAAAATTGGCATTTTTAGAGTTTTCAATAATTCCAGGATTGGTTGCACACTTTGTATTTGATACTATGGTTGATTTAGAAATGAGGGTTTTGCCACCTTTAATGTTTTTGGCGTTTATATAAGGTTGAAATATGATTGAGTATATTGTCTTGGCTTTGGCTTTTATTTTGTCTACTTCTTCATTTATTTATATCAACAAAAAGGAATTTGACAAGGTTAGAAGGAAAGTTTTGAAAAAATTGAAGAAATTTAGTTGTTGTGGTTAAATTTTTTAGGTTGAAAATTAATAAATTAATTATGAAAATTTGGATATTTTTGATAATTTTTGCTTTTTTACTTTTTTCAATTCCTAAAGCTAGTGCTGAACCAACTTTAGAGCTAATAAAAAACGATGTTAGTTTAACTCATGCATGTTCTTATTACAAATTAAGGTTAGATGACCATACTTTAAAAAATGAAGCAGGACTTTTAGCTAAGTTATTAACTTTAAAAGTATCAAAAGTAAAACAAGTTTTTGGAAAACTAAATGATATTAGCTTGGAAATCAAAACCAATGTAACTTATCAAGTTCAGGTTCCAGATTATGAAAAAGCTTGGGAATTAGTAGAATTAAGTAATGCTACTACATGTGAAAATGCTGGATGTTTTCCAACTGAAGAAGAAGGTATTTGTAATTGTTCGTTTAATAAATTGGTTGGTTATCATCCAGAAACTAGATGGAAATGGGAATGGATTCCAATATTTAAAGGTTTTTATAAACGAAAACATTTAGATTATAAAAAACCAGATAGAGAAATATTTGATAAAGATAAATTGACAAAACATATACCTAGTTTATTTAAATTAGCTAAAGAAAAGAAGGAAATAGAATTTAGAATTTGTGGTAATTATCAATTTGAAAGAACTTCAAATGGTTGGAGTATTTCTATAGACCATATTCCTTCATTTAATAATAAAGAGTTTACTGAATTTACATGGTGGAATGGTACATGGTTATATAGAAAACCAATAATAATTCAAGAAAATTCGGGAAATACTTTAACTGATTATCAAGTTAGGTTAGAAATTGATACAGCTACTTTAATTTCTGAAGGTAAAATGAATTCTGATTGTAGCGATATAAGATTTACTTATTATAATGAGAGTGATAACACAGAAACTGAAATTCCTTATTGGATTGAGAGCGGTTATAATTCAGCTAACACAGTAATTTGGGTTAAAGTTCCATATATACCAGCTTCTGGAACAACAACAATTTATATGTATTATGGAAATCCTTCAGCAACTTCTAAAAGCAATCCATATAATGTTTTTGAAGTTTACGATGATTTTGAAACCGACCCATCTTCAAGATGGATAGCTATAAGAGGTTCGGTTAGAACTATTTCAGATATTGATGGAACAGCATTACGATTATTAGGTGGTTCAAGTGACACAATTCGTTATGCTACAAACTTTACTGATTGGGATGGTTTAGGATTTGTTATAAATTTTAAAGTTAAATGGGCTAGTTTTGGATGGGCAGGTCCAAGATTAAATATGAGAATATCTAACGATTCCGCAAGTGCAATAACTGCTACTGTTGAAAGAGGAGGCGGGTATAATAATAATAGAATGACTGGATTAGGTTTTTCAACAGTTTCAAATACTCAAGATTGGACAACTGGAACAGTTTATAACTTTTTATTCTATAGAAAATCTAACCAATTGTATTGGAGTAGAGATGGTGGAAGTACTACATTTTTGAGTAGTTCTGGAAACGCACAAAAACTGATGAATGAAATATTTTTCCAGTTGTACACATGGGATAGTGGAAACGATGTTAGAATAGATAATGTAATTGTTCGTAAATATACAGAACCAGAACCAACCTATACTATTGGAATTCAGGAAATACAAAATCTAACTATTAATTTACCTTATGGAAATACTTATGGTAAAAATGAAACAATTTTTATAAATGGTACAACTTACCCAAACATCACAGTTTATCTATACTTCTACAATTCTTCTTTATCACTAGCTAGTGCAACATTTATTGATTCTACTTTATCAGATTCTAATGGAAATTACAATTTTACATGGTATTATTCAATTGCAGGAAATTTCACTTTGTATGTTAACACTTCTGAAGGTAGTCATAATTCTACTAATGTAAGTATAATAGAACCTGTAACTATAGAAGATTTAACATCACCTGAATGGTTTTATGATATTTCACAAGAGAAACAAAATTATTTTACACAATTTGTAAATTTCACCATTAATAGAAATATAACTAAAATAGAATTTTCAAATTCTAATTCACATTTACAACCATTTTATCTTGAAAATTTGTATGGAGCATATACTGACTGTTTTAATAAAGGTATTGGAGAAAATTGTTATGTTGTTTACAGATATAATAATTTACCTTTGGGTAATAACAATCTTAATTTTAATTACAAAATATTTTATTCAAATGGAAATTTTTATTCAAACTCCTTTACTTCTATAGTAAACGTTAATTATTCCATTAAAAGATTAACCTATTATACAATAAGTAGTGGTTGGCATTATATCGCAAACAGTACCGAAACTTATGATGGAGTAGTTGGTGATGCATGTTGGTGTGGTGGGTGTGGAAGTAATGTTGATAAATATACTATAACATGGGATACTTCAAATTTAACGTTTAATGTTAACATTTCTAATGCATCTTTCGGTATAGTTAAAGTTTCAATTTATTATGAACCTGAAAATCATGACGGATTAGAGGATGTATCTTTTGATGCAAAAGTATATTTAGATGGTAATTTTATAAATTTGGGAGACGGGTTCACGGTAAGACAAGGATGGTGTACTGGAGCTGGTTGGAGTGAATGGATTGGTCATGAGGGTGGAAGTTATTTGTTTAAAATAGAATCGGGATATCATACTATAGAAGTAGAACCAATAAATTTACCAGGTGTTTGTTATAGATATGGAGCTGGAAATGTTAAAGCGAGCATAACAGTTTATGTTTTCAATAAAACTAAAATAGAAGAAGTTAACCTAACACCAGAAACATTCTCTTCACCAAGACAAAAAATATTTAACACCTCTTTAAGTTTAAATAAATTATCTGACAAATCTTATTTATTTTTATCATTATATGACCCATATCAAACTTCATCTAACTATTGGAACGCAGTATTTTATACAATATTAAACAATTATCAAACAACAAATATGCTTGAAATAGCTATAGGTGAGCCAGATGAAACATATACATTAATTTTAGATTTTGATAAAAAACTTATTACGTATAATAATAATCTAACTTATTACTTTATGGAAGAATATGAACCAACAGATACTTACGAATACAGAGGAATAACTTTAAAAGTTGGAAAACTTTATTATGGTGTAAATGATTTTGATATTACACTGATTAATTTATCGCATAATAATCTAAGTAATTTAAAAGATATATCGACAAACATATTATGGTTAGGATTGGATGAAAACCAAACCTTAACATATCATATAACTAATACAGCTCCATACAATTATTCTAACGTTCACTTAACATTATACTCATCGTTCTTTAGATTGGAAAAAACTATATCGTTAAATTCTGGTGAGACGAAAGAAGTTACTTTCTCAATTCCAAGTTATAATCTAGAAGTGTTAAGAGGTTTTGGACTAGATACAATATTTTTAATTGCAAAAACCGATGAAGGAGCATTTGGTTTTACTTATAACACTTTTAGATTTTTACCTTTTAAAACTGCTAATATTTCAGTTTCAGTTCCTCCTCAAGTTCAAGCCGGAGGTTTATTCAGTATTTACACAACTTTTTCACCGCTTAACTATTCTTTATTTTATCCACACATAATGTTGGATTTATCTGGAACTTTTGGTTTTGAGGTTGGAGTTAGCTCGGCAAACATTGGAGAAAGTTACACTTCTGGCAGATGTTTTGATGTTACTATATGGTCAAGCATGTATGAGCCAGGGGTTACCCTAGCCTATACAACAACAACTTCAGGAACATTCTTTACTATTGATAGTTTAAGAATGGTTCCACAGCATAGGTTTTATATATATGATAGGTATGGATTCCTAAATGAACCAAAAGGAAATGAATCATATATTCTAGGAAAAATATTGGTCGGTTATGGAGTTTTAGAGCCAGGAGATTGGGACATGTATGGTTCTTATGATTTTATGGTTAACGGGTTTTCTGCAGAAACTGGAGTTATATTCTCTGATTGGAGTTTGGGTCACCAATATTTATACAAATTCCTTGATATAACAGAAGTTCCACAGAGCATAAACATAATTTCGGGTCCAGACCAACCTTTACCAACTCAATTATTCAATTGGATTGGGTTCTATCCAAGAAACTTTCCAATATTCATTTATCAATCTGGCTCGAATCTTTATGTAAGGAATTTTCCAACAGACCCAACTACTTATTGGATTCCATGCATGAGTGCAGGATATGCCCCAATTGTACCTCCATTCAACCTTTATATAGAATATATAAAAGAAGGAACAGATGCATTTACCATACCAGCTGGTCAAAGATTGGCAGTAATTGATAACCAATGGGTTGAGCCAGGTGAATGGGCAGAGGGGATTACTTTTAAAGCTTTAGCTCCATTAGACCCAGGTGTTTATAACATTACGGTAATAGTTTGGGACGATGCAGAAACCGGATTGTATTGGACCAAAACAGTTCAGATTCAAGTAGTTTCTACAATTCCATCTCCGGGAATTGTAGTTAGGGAAGAAGATTATGCCCTAGAAACAGTTAAAGCAGTTGAGGTTGGTCAAGCGAATTGGATTACGATGAAAAGAGAAGTTTGGGTAAGAAACGAAAATCCTTATAGGGTTGCATTGGCAGTGTGGTATGCCTCTCCATTACCAGAAGACGCTATTTATTTAAGTGGTGCTTTAAGCGGTACAATAACTGATTTGGCATCTGAAGCTGAAGTTAATCCTTCAAACATAACTTATAAAGTTCCGGGAATTTCGGCATGGGTTGATAAGTATATTTATGCAATTGGCGAGCCACAAACAACAAAAAAATTGATTTATTTAAGGTTGAAAATATTTAACAACGCAACAAAAACCCCACAATACAATATAATAGTTAATAGGAGTGAGTTCGTTCCAACTGGTTTTGAACCAGCTGAAGAAACAATTACAATTAATTCGTTAGCCCCTCAAACCTACACTACAGATTACTTTTATGCTTTGGGAGATACTTTGGAATATCCAATAAATTACACCATTGAAGAAGAAAAAACTATCGAAGCTGGATTGAGCAAGATTAAATGGACGATTAACTTTACTAATACCCTGTCTGAAGTTGCAAATTATACTTATAGAGTTTATTTACCATTTGAAGCTGATAACGTAACCTTAGATGGTAGCCCCGTAGATGTAACTCTAGATACTTTTGGCAAATACATAGATATAGATTTGAATTTAGATGTAAGTGAAAGCGAAACTCATACAATAGAATTTAGTGTTTTACCCGTTTCAATAGACATATCTCCACCAAAATATCCATTGAGATTTTGGGTTGGTCAATATGCTAACATAATAATAGACATTCTGGTTAAAAACTTGGCAACAGTTTCAGTAAATCAAACTAGCGTTAAAATAGATATACCTTATGGAGAGAACGTTACTGTTTATCTAGAAGGTTATGAAGTAGATAGAGTTGATTTGGTTAAAGGATACTATGAATTGAACATCACAAACCTTACTGCTGGAGAGGCAAGAAGCTATCAAATAATTTTCAAATCGCCAACCGCAGAAGCAATAGCTGGAAAATACTCTGGAAGAAGAATAATAAACGGAACTCAATACTTAATGTACCCAATTTATGTAAAATCTGTAGCCGCATTTCCTTTAACTAACCTTTCCATGAGGTTAGAAGTAAGCGACCCGTTCAAGTGCTACGATTTAAAATTCTGTTGGTTAACGGATAAAGACACTTACCTAAATCCGCCAAAAGGAGAAGAATTAGACTTAGATTGCGAGGATTCAAAAACAGCTATTTTAGACATAGGTGAATTGTCAGTAGGTGGTGAAAAGTACATAACATGCTTTTTGAGAGAGAAAGAAAGACCAGTACCAGTTTTGCCAGATATTTACAATTTCTTCGATTGGTTAATAAATGCAATTAAGAATTTCATAAATTGGTTAATAGGGTTGTTTAAATGAAGTATTTTGCAATAGGATTGGCTATTTTTATTGCTTATTGCTTTGTAGTAAATTTTTTTAACCAAGCCTATTTTGGATTTATATTGAAATATTTTTCACCCATTAACAACACTTATAATTCTACATCTAATAATTTAACTTTTTTTGTAGAAATAACCCCTTCAGAATCGATAATAATAACGGTTAAAAGGGCTAGAATGTTCTGCTTAAATCTTGAAAAATCAAAATTTTTAAACCAGAAGATTTTGGTTCCATCATTTAGCTTAACTCTACCAGCTTCAAAAGGTTTTTGCCTATTACCAACTTATTTCTGCAATTACAATATAAAACTATTGAATTTTTTCATGGTTTCAATCCCAATAATTTTCGCTTCAATAGATATTTTTAAATATGTGAAAAAACAATAAAAAATTATGAAAAAACTCTTAGTTCTAATACCAATAATAGTTTTTGCTGTTGCAGTTTTGTTTATCAATTATCATCCAGAAGCCAAGCAAATTACAATAGTTAAAAAAGAATTTCCTAAATACAAAGCAATAGTCCAAGTTTATAAAAATGGAAAATTAATAACAGAAACCCATAATCTATTGACCAATATAGGAAAAGAATTTATAGAGGACCAATTAACCAATCCATCTACAAACACAACTAAATACATTTCTCTAAGCACGGGTGCAACTGATTGTTCTGAATCAGCTACAGTTTTAGCCAATGAAATAACGACTGCTGGATTGGCAAGAGCAGAAGGAACTGTAACAGATACAGGCATTGGCAATTTCACGGTTGAGCATACTTTCATTGCTACAGGTTCTATTAACGATGTTCAGGTTGCTGGTTTGCACTGGTATTCAAGCGGAGATGACAATCTATTTGCTTGTGCTAACTTCACATCAGTGAATTTAGAAGCAAGTGATTCTTTGAAAATCGTGTGGGTATTGACTATTAGTTAGTTGTAAACTATCGACCAACTCACAGTTAACTTTAAATATCTGAACAGCTAATTATATATTATGGATTGGAAATACATAGCTGGATTTTTTGATGCAGAAGGTACTATATTTTATGATATAAAAATCGTAAATACAAATAGAGAAGTATTAGAAAAAATCAAAAATTTTATTGGATATGGAAAAATTTACGTGTGTGAATTTAAAAACAATCAACAACATTTTGGGAAAAAACCAATTTATATATTACAAATATCTAAGAGAAAATTTGTAATCTCTTTCATAACAAATATTTTAAACTATTCAATTATAAAAAGAAAAGAATTAATGAATTTTTTACTTGCCACTAATACACCATTTAAAGTCTCAACTCCTAAGATATCCTATTCCTACTTAGCTGGTTTGATAGATGGCGACGGTTCAATAAGCAAAACAAAAGATGGGCTTTGGCACATATCTATTTCTCTTACAAACAAAGAAGTTTTAGACAAAATTAAAGATTTTGTAATAAAAAATGCGCCAAACTATGTTGGAGTAAGAAAAAAGGCTGAAGTTTATAAGGCATCTAAAGAAAACATGTATACTTTACGAATAGGAAATCAAAAAATTTTAGCTTTTTTATTAAAAAGATTAATACCACACCTAATAATTAAAAAAGCCATAGCAACTAAAGCTTTAAACACTTTAAAAATTAGAGAAAATTACAAGTTTTTAAACTATACAAAAGAAGAGCTTAAGAGAATTTTAGAAGATTACTATATTAACCAAAAGCTTTCTATAAGGCAGATTGCAAGAAAATTTAATGTAAATTATAGTACAATTCATCAATGGCTAATTAAATTCAACATTCCAAGAAGAGAAAAGCCACCAGAAAAAATACACATTCCTAAAGAAGAGTTAATTAAACTTTATGTGAAAGAAGGAAAAAGTGCAAGTGAAATAGCCAGAATTTATAATGTAGCGCACACAACGATTTTAGACAAATTGAGAAAGTTTGGAATAGAACCGAGAAATGATAAAAAGTTGAAAGATATCCCAAACCTTAAAGAAAAGTTAACAGAGCTTTACATAAATCAAGGAAAAACTATGGAAGCTATTGCTAAGGAATTTGGAGTAACTAAGGAAGCTATATATAGATGGATTAAAAAGTTTGGTTTGAAAAAAGAAATTCCAGCGGTTAAAATAGAAAAAGATAATAGAAAGTTGAGAGAAATTCCAAAAGAAGAGCTAAAACAAATATTAACAGATTTGTATTTAAACAAAGGTTTGAGCTTGTCTCAAATAGCTGAAATTTATGGAGTAACTAAGCAAAACATTAGGAATTGGCTTTTAAAACTCGGAATACCTTTAAGAAAGCATACTCAACCAGTTAAAGTTATATTTGATAAAATCTATATTAATATAGGTGAAAACTAATGTTTTGGAAAATTTATTGGATTTTCATACTCTCAATTTCATTCGTTTTGAGTGTTTTAACACCATTCTTACTAATAAACGAAACCAACACTTCAAAAATTTTCGCAATCCTATTCCAAGAATTTTTGTATCTAAATTTACTTTAC
>Ga0190337_1000082_pt1 | contig 16686 bp, 34 predicted proteins | sample 4872041011_MG_FD_161677 | JGI IMG/M metagenome (GOLD analysis project Ga0190337, IMG submission 161677) | Hydrothermal vent sediment bacterial communities from Southern Trench, Guaymas Basin, Mexico - 4872-04-10-11_MG | ecosystem: Environmental > Aquatic > Marine > Hydrothermal vents > Sediment ...
TCTGTTATGCTATCTGATGTATCAGTATATAGATGAGGATAGTATAGAAGAGAAGCTAGGAGATATAGTAGAGTTTCTAGCTGGAGTACTGATAGGTTACGTTGCTAAGATAGTATTGCTGCTACTAACCGCTACTTAGTGGATCTGGAGTGGTCTCCACAGGAAGTGGCGGTGTTTCCTCTTCTTTATTTTATAATATGTAATATATTATATATATTATAATATATAATATGTATATAGGGCTGGGCGTGGGAGGTAAGCGAGTTTATTTCGCAAAAGTTTTTAAACCCTTATTTCTTATAGGAAATATTGGGGATAAGAAAATGAGAGGTCCTCAAACCCAAACCCCAACTCCAAATCCCGTACGTGATGGGGGTAAGGGCGGTTGCCCGATCCCCCCTGAACTGAGGTTAAGTGAGTTAGTCAGCCTAAAGCAGAACGAGTATGGAGAGTACTACCTAGAGCCTAACACTGAGTTGCTGATTAAGTATCTTGATGGCATGATTGACCACTACTTTGACGAGGAGGGTCAAGAATTCGGCGTGATGGATGGTTTTGCTGGGCTGTACGTAACTCTAGTGAATAGGAGAGATGACGTGGTCATTATCGAGTACCACGATGAGTTCGTGAGTATGTATAAGTTAGCTAGGTTTAACGACATCAAGGACATGGTGGCAGTGAGTAGCACGGAGGAAGGCTGCTACGGAGTAGTAACGCCAAACAAAGACGAGTTCGACATAGTCAGTGAGTGAGGTAATTAAGCAATGGGCAACACACCAGCCTCAAGCTACAGAGAAGTAACTGAGGTCTACAAAGTAAGCGATAAGTTATACCTGATACACTTCACAGCATACTTAGACGGTAAGTTAGCTAAGGAAGAACATAAGAAATGCAGCGACTGCCTACCCCCTGCAGAGTGCGTGGAGATAACGGCTAGTGAGTTCCAGCAACTACTCTCTCGAGCCGAGTTGATCAGGAGGAGGGAGTTCAGGGATGCGTGGTACTAGGAGGAGACCCTCCAAGACATACATCTCTAGGAGGTTAGGGCTAATCAAGGGGATCTTAAGCGGAATAGTGGTGAGGGTAACTAAGTATAGGGACGTAAACGAGGAGTACATAGTGAGTAGGCTTAAGGCAACGTTAAGGGAGGTAGACGAGCTGATTAAGGTGGTGGAGGATGCCAGCAAAACATGAAAAGATAAGGATAGAGGTAAATGGTGAGGAAGTGATAGCGTACCTCTACACTGACTTCCAGGAAGTAACCCACAGGGAACGTAGAGGCAGGAAGTACTACGAGTACAGGAGAAAGAGAATAGTATTCATGTTACCTAGGGACCTCGAGGGGAAGGCAATACTGATAGCACCGATAGAGAAAGCAACCATAGAGAAAAACAAAACAAAAATCAAACTAAAAATCAAGACATGAGTTTTTAACTAAAGCCTCCTAGCAACTATCTCTACTGATTTGTTCCTAGCCCAATGCGATGGTTTAGTTGGCTTATCTATCGTTAAGGGCTTTATGAGTCCTGCGTTATAGAACCTATGTAGCCATCCATGTATGGTTCTCGGGTCCTTAACATTGTATGTTAGCTGAATGCACTTCTCAATGAATAGTTGCGGTACCGTAACAGGGACGTAACCTATTTCGTACTCAAGGCACTTCAGTACCGCATTGTACCGCTCCCTCAAAGGTGCTCTAGGGTTAATTACATGTGGTGCGTTACCTCTCCACACCAGCCATAACTCAAGAGCGTCCTCAATAACTAACTCCATAGCCCCCCTAATCACTCCATAGACCTTAGGTGCTAACGTTGCTACTTTATCGTAGAGATCCTTCCTTATAGTTACCGTGCACCTTACTTTAACTTGCTTTGTTTTCTTTGAAATGTATACAGATTTACGCTTCCATTTGTTTACATCCATTCTATCATTAGATAATGTAGTTGATGGTACATCATGTATACATTCTGCTATAGCCGATGAAGATACCTTAGAATCCCTAGACCCCAGTTTGTGTGTAATTGTGTGTGCAGACCCCCCGAGAACTGATCCGCTGTTTTCACTTCCCTTATGGTCTGAAGCTTCATTCTCTTCATTAGAAAATCTTTTTAAATTTTTCTCTCTAAATTTTTGTCTCATTAAGAGACACCCTTAATTTCACTTTTTTACATCATTTATAACCTTTTTGCATCAAAATTTGCGCTTTCTCTATATATATAATATCACTGAAAATTTTTACATCAAAATTTGTGTAAATGAATTCATTTACAAGCATTATGATGCTTGTTAAACAGAATAGCTTACTCACTCTCTGAACCACAGGACCCCCCAGAGCACACACAATCGCACACAAACTGGTGGGTCTGAAGTGGGAAAAGTGGGACTGGAGTGGGACCGCTCATGATGTAAACACATGTAGACAAAGTTTATAAACTTGTAAACAAATTAAGGAATGGGTGTAAACAAATGGGCAAGTGGAAGATGATCAGGGTCTCGGAGGAGGTCTATAACGAGCTAAGCAGTATTAAGGGGGATAAGTCCTTTAATGACGTAATAAAAGAGCTAATCTCTATAAGAAGCACCAAGGAAGGTCTCGATCCCGTTTCATTCGATAAGGCAGCGTGGTACTCATTCAAGCTAGTAACGACTGTTACGTTCCTTAAGGCTTTCGTTCAGAACGGACTCAAGGACAAGGTTAAGGAGCAGATGGAGATGGTTAAGTACGTAACTAATCAGATCAAGGAGCGTTATGGTGTGGAGACTAAGGAGGTCTACGAGGTAGCTAAGCAGTACGCTAATGACGGAGATAAGGAATCTATGATTCTCCTTAACGAGATAACTAAGGCAGTCATCAAGTACATCTTTATGAAGATAGCTGGGCTTAAGGTCTCGGCTTAAAAACCAACACTTGTTTTTACTCAAGCACAAAGAATATCGGCTTATCCACAGCGTAGATGAAGAGCACGGTCCTCTTATAGTATGAGTCCTTCTTAGGACCTCTAGTTACTTCATTACCGAAGAATATGTACGAGTGCGTCCCTGAGTACGTGGTGAACATCTCTATCAGTGTGCACGGGTACTCTAGGTTCTCTATTGTTGTCTTAGGGTCTATGTACCTCTTACCTATTAACTTACCGTAGTACACGTACATGTCGAACGGGTGCATCTCACCATCTATTGTAAGTATCCTCTCGAACTTGTATGAGTGATACGAGTATATCACATCTAGCTCGAACGCAAACCCGAATATAGCTAACTTCTTACCCGCCAAGTAGTCAATAGTTAGGTACTCGAAAGCAGGACCGATGTAAGTCAGCTTATAGTACTTTCCGTAAGCGTTCTCCATGTTCGGTTCCTCAGATATGTTAGTGTCAACAGGGAACTTTATCCAGATGTTCCTCTCCACCATCGAGATACCCATCTCATGTATAGCCCTGTCAGGGTTCTTGGTCTCGAACACGAATATCGGGACCTCAGGCACGTCAACATAGTTGCCGTTAAGCCACAGTCTGGTCTTAGAACCTGTGTACCTTATCTTTAAGCTCGGCTTAGTTAAGTCAAAGTGCTTGAGCCTGTCGGTCTCCACCTTAACCGCCTTATCCAGAAGATCGCCTAACCTGTAGGTGTAGGTGGTCAGACTCATCAACTCCTTCAGCTTGTCCAGTACCTTCTGTGAAGCCTCTAACCTCTTCTTCCTGAATAGTATCATGTCAGAGATGATCGTCTCTATCAGTGAGTCAATGTAGTTTATTGCGTCCTGAATAGCTGAGGACACCCTATATCACCCTACCAAATAAATTAGTGCTCTTCCTCCTTATTTTTCTATACTCGTGCCACAGACCCTCCAGAACATCAACTTGGTGCCTCAACCTCTCGAAAGACCTAAGCTCCCTAGTCCTCTCTGCAGCCACCCTACCCAACCTCTTCTTTACCTCAAACAGTAAATCCTCGAATCTCCTGACGAGCATTCCTCAATACCAGTTATACATATATAAAATATGTAATAAGAATTAAACAGGGGCACTTAATGGCTGAGTCAGCCTCGCTACTAGGTGGTGTAGCTGGTGGTGCTCTAGGTGAGCTAGTTGGTGCTTTCCTAGGTGATTTCCTGAGTGGTGTAGCAGCGTACATGAGGACCGAGATAGCCATTGGCTTAGGTTTCATATGGAACTGGACAGCGGAAGCATTTGACGGACTGGTAGAGGGTGAGCCAGACTCAACCATAGGTATGGCACCAGCGGGAATGCTAGACGTTATGAACCGATTCATTAGGGCTACAGCACAGGTAGGGATGGTGATCGGTCCCGAGGTAGCGGAAGAGCTGTTCATGGAGTTAATACAGGAAGGATTCTCTAACGCAATACAGACCTCACTAGGCGGAGCTTTCCAGTCAATGCTTAACGTGTGGAGGGGAGGGGCACCACCATCACCTGACGAGCTAGACACCCTCATAGGTAAGGTAGCGGACATGGACGAGGACACGTTAGCACTAATGATAGCTCTGAGCGGTAGCAACCTACCCACGACATTCTACAGGGTCTCAAGGGGCTTTGACCTCTATGTAGATGATAGAATGAAGCTGATTAGGGAGCAACTGATAGACGTGCTGAACAGGCTTAACTACGTGATCTCATGGCTTTACGAGGTCTCAAAGAACCTAGCAATGCATGAGTTAGAGGACGCCTTAGGCGTCATCAAGGAGTCATACAGCAAGGCAATCAACTTACTAGACGATGTAGGGGAGAGGGCACTGAGCAGACTCCAGGAGCTTAAGACCGAGTGCGAGACCGCTAAGGCATGGCTAGACTACTCCAACCTCTACCCAGAGACCCCACTAGTTACCGATACTGAGGTAACTTACGTGGCTGTGGAGAACAGGCTTGAGGCTGAGGCAACATATGGCTCCTACCAGAGGATCAAGGAGATAATAGAGAACACACTAGCTAATGTGGACGTGCAAGTAGAGGAGATAGTATCTAAGATCAATGACGTAATAGCTAAGTACGTAGAGCACCTGAACAACATGATAGCCTCAGGGAAGATGGACTTCACGGAAGAGATGGACAAGATACAGGCAGCTATACAGAAAGTCATAGCCTACAGGAACGCAGTAGACACTTCAACTAAGATAGAGTCCCCTGTGGAGTTCATAGGTCAGTACCCAGAGCTGACTACGGTGGGTGTCTACGAGGTACTGATTAACGTCTACTACTGAGGTACTAGGTAATGCCTAGGAGGGCTAGGCACGAGGCTAGGGACCGACACAGAGAGAGAAGGAGAGACATCAGGCGAAAGTTAAAGGAGCAAATAAGAAAGCAGTTCCTAAGGAGGCTAAGCAGAAGGTTCAGGGACTCAATCAAGAGATGGATGGAGGAATTCCAAGAGACTAGAGAGAGACTCACATTACTCAGAGACATCATCGAGGGCAGGGCTAAGGTAGTATTCAAGGTTACTAAGCAGTACTTCGCTAGGAGGGTAAGAGAGTATTACACGTACGACAGGTTCATCATGGACTTACCTGAAGACCTCAGAAACACCTTAGTTAACGTGCTGAGGTCCGCTGTGGTAGGCAAATTTGTTGACCCTGCAGTGCTTGAGCAGTACCCTTGGATAAGGTACTTCCTGTACATATACATAATGTATTACTCTAAGTTCCCGTGCAGACACATTACTTACGCTGTCAAGCTGACCCCAGTAACTATAAACTTCTTTGGCGGTGTCAAGGTAACCTACTACGTGCTGAGATGGGCTAGAGCTAGAGACGCTAAGGCAGATCCTTACATAGGTAGGTCAAGGACAGTTGACTTCTACATAACGTTTCTTAGGTATAAGTTTGACCCAGACATAATTAACGCTTTAGAGGTAGGTGATGAAGGTACTAATGACTGGAATGACAGGTTCCCTCTAGCTAGAGACGCATTCAGGCATGACGAGTACGTGGTGCCTCTGAGGAGGGCTATACTGCAACCTCACTGGGTCAAGTGGGCTTGGGCTAAGACTATGGGTAAGCCCGAGGTATTTACCTCGGTTGACGTAGGTCATTGCTCAGCTTACGGAATCCTCGAGCGTTCCTCTAAGGCACTACAGTTAATTAAGCACCAAGACAGGAGAGTATTGGGGACCAGACCACGACACAGGATAAAGGAAATCCTGTACCGCACGGGACTCAGGATATGAGCCTCGAGGACCTACTAGCTAGGATAAGGGAGAAAGCGATAGTCTTGACCGAAAAGAAGATCAAGGACGCTAAGAATGACGTAACCATGATGTTAGTAATGATACTCTCAGAGATATACAGTCTGGAGTTCTTAATCGAGGAGTACTTGCGGACGTTAGAAAGATTAGGTAGGGTCCAGCTCCGAAAGAAAACATAATTTATTTTTCTTCCCACAAGAGAATTACTTGGGGAACTAAATGGCTGAGGACCTTAACGGTCAGTTAGAGGACATTAAGAGGGAGTTGAATGACTTGAGGCACTCAATAATGGATCTAATAGAGAGGGTGGCTAAGCTCGAGGGCAAGGTCTCAGAGCTGACAGCTAGGAACGAGGTACTGATAATCATAATTAAGTACGTGGTAACTCCCTTACTAATCATTGTCGGGGGTCTGGTAGGGATCAAGCTCGTGATGCCTTAGTAGCAACAGACATGACGATCTCGCTTAAGTGATTACCTATCTTGTCCCATGTGTAGTTCTTCCTTACGAATTGAGCTAACCTCTCAAACCTCTTCTTATAGGTATCTAAGGTATATAGGACCATCTTCAACTTCATGTAGAGGTCGTTAGGGTCTGGGTCAATACCCTTACCGTCATGTATTGTCTTAGCTATCCTATCACCTAAGAACAAGTCAATAGTGCCCCTAGATGAGACCCTCAAGCACTCCCTGCAGTAGTCATCGAATGCTCCCCAAGTACTGACTATGGTTACCTTGCCTCTAGCTAGGGCTTCCAGTGCGTTCAGCTCGAAACCCCCTCCTCTAGACGGGCACACCACCACATCTACCGAGTCGTAGAGGTCCACCAAGTCATCATCACTTAACCACTTATTGAATATCTTAACATTAGGTATGTTGAACATGAACTGCAGTAGCGGGTCCCAAATACCAGCTATCTTAACTATTAAGTACACGTCCCTGAACTCCTTAACTAACCTAGCGAAAGCCTCAGCAACCACGTCAGCACCCTTCCTGAACCCTGAGTGCCACAGAAAGAACAGTATCTTAGTACCCCTCAAGTCGTGGACCTTCCTCACGTCTGGGTCCCTAGGTTCTCTGGGCTCCCTCAAAAATACATCGTCTATACCGTGAGGCAACACCCTAATGTCGGTCATCACACCACTAGCCCTATACACTTCCTTGCAGTACCTAGTAGGCACTATTACCGTGTCGAACAGGTTAGCTATGTACGCTGCGAGTGGGGTTATCTTGCTCGTATCGCATACGTCAAACCCAACCAACTTCTTACCGTACTTAATGAGCACTTTATACCTCCTAGGGCTGTCCACCAGCGGGTAGAACATCGGGTGGACTAGCGTAACATCGCTCAAGTCAGCACTAGAGAACATGTGTATGTCGGCTTCATGTACCTCGAAACCCCTCTTCCTTAACTGCTCTATGTGCTTCTTAGCTATCAGAGTGAAGCTAAGCCTCTTCCTCTTCGGGTACAGGTACGTTACCCTCATCTTCCCCTACCTCGGGCAAGGCTATCGGTATACCTAACTTGAACTTAAGTATTAGGTTAACCACAAGGGACCTCACCAAGTCAGTTACCTCAAGTCCCGAGTAGTCAGCTATGACCTCAAGAATCTCCTTCTGCTCCTTAGTCAACCTAATGCATACCTTCTCATCTAGTGCTCTACCCTTCTTTCTCCTACCCAAAATTAAACACCCAATTACTAATTTCTGTCGTACAAATTAATATTAACATAGCAGGTAAGAAGTAACACGCAGGTGAGAAAATGGCTATCGTAGCCGAATTCATAGGACCCGTAACACCAATGACTGTGCCAACCGAGATCAAGGACAAGTGGGAGAACACGCTATTAGGCAGGAGGGATCTAATATACAGTAGGCTATTAACTAAGATACATGACGAGGACAGCTTCCTCAGCAAGATCGCTGAGGCTTCAAGCGAGGTCTGGACCGACTTTGTGAATCCGTCATGGACTGACTACTACTTAATAACGCTCAAGCAGAGGATAAAGCTCAGTACGGCTTACGACAAGTGGAACGTAGGAGTCATTGACGCCTTCAAGGCAGGTGGGAGATTCGATACAGGCGTGTCATTAAAGAAGGACAGGCTAGACATGCTCAAGTACACTCTAGGGAATGTAGGAGTTAGATACCTAGGTTGGGGACCTGGGTACAAGGCAGTAGGTTACATCACAGGCGACCACAGGGTTAAGAGGTACATAGTAGCTGGAGAAACCACGGTAGGTGAACCAGTAAACGCATTCCCAGAGGACATAATCAAGTTTGTGAGACCGACACTGATAGCTATGTTAACTCAAGGAGCGGTACTAGCTTACTACGCTCACGAGAAGGGACTCAACACCTTAAGAGATCAAGTAATAACTCTAGTCAATAGCAAGACCGACGCAATATGTACGGGACTCAAGAAGACCGAGTACACGGTCGTTTACGCTAAGTTAGAGATAGACGAGAACGGCAACCTAGTAGTGCACAGCAGGGCGGAGACAGCTTAATGACGCTGTAGCATCCCTAGACATGATCCCCCATAGATGGGGGAGATACAAACTGAAGTTTCAATTTTCTACTTTTCACTTAAGCACACTAGGTTTGAGTTGTCATTGTAGACCTCGAGCACCTTAAACCCTACTGACTCGAGCAATTCCTTAAGCAACTCCTTAGTGAATATGCACTTATGTATGTCGTACTCATTGCTGTACCCACCAAAGATGAAGTAACTAAGTAATCTATACCCAGTCTTATCACCTAGTCTCTCCCTCTTTCTTATCACCTTATCGTATATTCTCTCTAGGTCAGGTGTCCTTATGTATAGCTTACCGTTAGGTCTAAGAACTCTGTAGCACTCCCTAAGCAAGTACTCCACTCTATCATAATGAATATGCTCAATTATATCCTGAGCTACTATCTCAGATATTATGTTGTCCTCGAAAGGCAACCTAGATCCTTCTAAGTCAATGATTAGGTTGACACCACTTAGGGGTCTGATATCTATGTTCACGTAGCCAAACCTAATGTCCTCGCCACACCCTAGATTGAGCTTAATATCATTCGCATAAACAAAGTTGAACCCTGCCCTAACAGCCTCAATTCTGTCGCTGAGGCTATCACCTATGTACAGGAACCCCACGCAGTCCTTGCCCCACATCTTCCTAAATCTAAGTAGGCAGTCTGACTTACCAGTTTCCCCAAAACCTAACCCGTAAGACTTAGCTATTTCCCATGCGTCTTCCCTGTTACTGCATATACCTACGTGTGCTACCTCCTTCAACTTATCTATGGTTTCCCTAGAGATCGTACCTCCAAAGTTCTTGAGGGTCCCGTCCACATCTAAAGCAATTAGGGTCCTCTTCATGGGTCCCTCCAATTAACTTATTCTACATATAACATATATATAAACTGGTATTAGGGGGGACTGAATGACCAGTAAGGACGTTAAGACCGTCTACGTATCATCAAGCAACATAGGTAAGGTACTGCAGTTGGAGGACGGTCTCTACTACCTAGACATAGCTAAGAACCCGTTCACTAGGCAGGGCAGGGTCTTCCTAATAGTTGACAGGGAAGGTAAGCTAGATGTTGCTTTCGAGAACATGAAGTGGAGGGACTACGTCATTAAGTCAGAGACCGAGGGGGTACCCCCTGCTAGGACACTATATGACTTCACGACATTTGTGGAGACCCCGCAGGTCCCACTTAATGAAGCCTACGAGATGGCTAAGGACGTGCTGAAGAACACTGTGGTGTTCAGGGATGGGAGGCAGTACGACCTAGTAGTGGCTTGGTGCCTCTACACTTGGGTTAGGGGCTTATTCCCTAAGAACGTCAACCTCTACTTCTTCGGCTTCCCAGCAACAGGTAAGTCTCAAGCCCTCAAGTTCTGTAAGCTATTCGCTAGGTACGCAGTAGACTATGACCCGAGTGCTGAAAAGTCATACAAGTGGAACATATCTAGCACCCTAGGCGTGATAGCTATAGATGAAGCCGAATACATATCTAAGGTACAGGCTGCTAAGCTGAGGAAGTACCATGAGGCTGACGTGGTGGAGACTAGGGTCATAGGTCTACCTGTTTTCGGTTTAACAGCGATTGACTTGAGGGTTGACGCACCACTAGTGCTTAGTGCTACCCACCCACCAGCAGATACCGCATTCCTTCAGAGAGGACTGATAATTAGGATGTATAAGGGGAGTCCCCAGATCAAGGACTTTGACTTAATACCAGATATAGAATTTAGGAGGTTGGTCTTTGCTAAGTCAGCCATAACTAACTGGTACAGGGTCTTTGAAGCAATGAATAAGGTGTTTGCGGTCCTCACCACCAAGAACATTGATGAGAGGATCAAGGACCTAGCACTCCCAGTATGCACCATCTTAGAAGCACTAGGCAGGAAGTGGGACTGGGTAGTTGACTACGCTAGGTACTCGTTCGCTCAAGCCAACTTCATAACACCTGAGACCACAGCGTTCGTTCAAGCATTACTCTATGTCAAGGGTCAGTCCAAGCTGGTTGGGGACAGGTACATCCTGCCTGTTGACAGGGTCAGCGAGATAATTAGAACAGTAGCTAACGTGATGGGTGCCTCAATGACTAAGATGGACTACCTGAGGCAGTACCTATTCGCTGGTTGCGAGGTAAGGATAGTTGATGGGGGACTCTGCTACGTGTGCGATAAGGAGACCGTAGACTCACTCATAGCTGACGTGTCAATGCTTGAGCTAGACGGTAAGGAAGCTAGGGACATGTTCGTGTACGAGGCAGCTAGGACAGCTACACTACTCATAAGGTCCACCCTGAGGGCGTTAGCACTCTACATCAAGGAGAACGTGGACGGTACAGATGGAGTTATTGAGGTCAGCGTCAAGGACTTAAGACCTTACTACAAGGGGACCACGTACTTCCATCACGGCTACGGGTTCCTGTCTAAGAGGTTGGCTAACGCAATGCCAATACCTTGGTTCAAGGACATAGGCGTGGAGTATAAGTACGATGGGAAAGTAGGTAGGTTCAGAGTTGACTTAAGCAAGATAAGGCATATTATTGACTTTCTCACAGAATTATGTGGAGGTAGGAATGAAGATAGTGCTTGACCCACCACTGCCTGACGCATTCATCATTTTCGAGGACGTAGCTACGGGCAGGTTGCACTGTGCTAAAACTGACTCAGAAGGTAAGGCAAGTCTCTACCTCCCAGTAGGCACCTACAACCTCAAGGTGTTTAGGGAGGGATACAAGCCATACAGCACGACAGTAACGGTAGATAAGGATCTAGCACTCACCATCGCACTAGAGGAGCTGAAGGTAGGTGCGGTACTTGAGGTATCAGGGGCGGACCCTAAGGATCCTAAGTGGATGCCCCCAGATGGTTGGACGTACATATTCTCGATGGAGAAGAAAGAGAATGTCCACGCTTTCGCATTCTATGACAAGCTTTATTCGGGTTTTGACACGCATGCGATCGCAGTAAGAAACATAGAGGAAGGGGAAGGGTACATACGTGTTTTGCAAGATGGCAGTATAGACAGGGCAATAACTACCGTATACGCTACTAGACTCGCTGTAGCTTTTAGAATACCTTACGTAGACGTAGAGTCTCTAGAGGGTGGTATGACATACGTAATCATGCTCGGAGTAGCCGATGGTACCTCCCATTTGATTGTGTCTGTAAGCACGGACGGTAACAGTATAGTATTATTTGATTTTGTCTCAGGTAATAGTGTCTCAATACAATATAGCGCAGATTGGTTTGTGTTCGTGTTCGACTTTGACACTAGTAAAGCCTACCTGTATTCGCCTACAGGTGAGTTACTGGCGGAGCTGTCTCTAACGGCAACATCCGCGACGAACGTAGGATATGAACTCGCTATAGGAGCTAATTACTGTATAGTAGACGTAGACTGGATAGCTATCAAATCAACAATACCGTTCGCATAACCTTAACCCAGTACCTCTACACCAGCCCGCAGTCCCCGCAATAGCTAATGTAAGTGGGTTTGCTTCACAAATCTTTATAAACCTCAGTACCTAGTTTCTCTTGGGTTCCTAAGTATGTCGGGTTCCCGTACCCCTAAGTCTAGGTCTAAACCCCAGAACCAAACATACACGGTAGTTAAGGTGTGGAAAACTAAGGGAGGTAGGGCAATACCAGTTACTAAGTTAGTGCCTAAGTCATGGGACTACGTCATCGTAACGGTACTCAAGAAGGGACCTAACGAGCTAGTGCTGAAGCTAGAACCAGTAAGAAAGCAGGAATTCATGGACGAGGACAGGTACAGGTAGGTGATTAAGGAGCAGGAGGTTGAAACATGATGGGATGTCCCTTAATGGGTAAGTGCTTCTGGTTGAAAGTCAATAACGATGAGTGGGCTAGATTAAGCTGTGAAAGTAGTTGGGAGAGTTGCGTGTACTACAGAATATGTAAGGACTCTAGGGATGTCGAGGAGTGCACTAAGGCAATATATAGATATCAGCACGAGGTAGAAGGTTACTACAGAGGGGATTGAGTCATGGTTCTGGTTACGGTAGCTAACCGTACAAAAAGGAAGCTTAAGTTGGTGGTGTACTTCAAGTACAGGGCTATCTCTGAGGTTGAAAGTAGGTACTCGTACATTACTGACGCAACCGACTTAAAGAATAAGGAGCTGTTTGAGGTAGAGGTAGAAGTTAAGGAGGTAGGGGATTCGTGAGGGTAGTTACCTTCAAGTTAAGTGAAAGTGAGTTGATGGAGTTGGACAGGAAGGCAGCCATGCTGGGTATACCGAGGTCGGAGCTGATCAGGAAGGCGATAAGGGAGTACCTCGGGCAAGAACTAAAGCCCACTAGGAGGGGTTACATCAAGATAAGGTATGTGAGGTTGGTGTGATGGTGGTGTCAATAGAGGAACTGAAAGGTAAGACCGTCAAGGTCCTAGAAGCTAGTGAGGACGGGCTAGTCATTGAGGTAGGCGGTAGGAGGTACCGCATAATGCCTGACTACGAGTGCTACTACTATGACTGCAGCGGACCAGAGGATCCTAGTTCCCCATTCCTAGTGATTGAGGAGGTAGGGGAGTGATGTTAGGTAAGATCAAGTCCAAGATAGCTAGGTGGGCGGTTCTAAGGAATAAGATGGAGGCACTGAAGGTACTTGTCAATGAGTCAGACACCTTCGTCATAATGTCAGCACTCAGAGGACCTGACACAGAGAACGAGCACTTAAAGTACATATTCACAGCTAGGATAAGGCATCTAGCGGGTTTGGACTGCAGGGGTCTGGGGAGAAGTTGCAGGTCCATGAAAAAGATAAGGTTAAAGGACGTGATGGAGGCACTAAAGTACGTCAAAGTCCATGACTTCCACTACCTCAACCATGTAAGACAAGCTCTACTTGGACTTAGGTTCAAGGGAGTGATTGATGACGATGAGTACGGTTTACTCAGTGAGTTAGCTGACATACTCAGGAATGTAGCTAGTGTACACTACTCTAAGGATGAGGCTAAGCAACTGATACTGAGTATAGCTAAGAAGTACAGGCACTTACTTGAGGAGTGAGAGCGTGAGGTTAGCCATACATACGGAGTACATCATTGACAGGTACATACTGAGGAGGAAGGGACTCTGCACGAGGTTCTACGACCAGTACAAGCTAGTCATAGCTGTTGCGGAGGTAGTAGCGGGTGAAGCAATAGCTAAGATAAGGCAGGGGATATGCCCGTTCTGCGGTAAGAGATTCGGGAGGTCAGGCATAGCCACACACCTTAAGAACACGGTCTGGAAAACACTCAAGGTACATCCCTACGGATCTGAGTGGTTCTGGGCACAGGAGATCTACCCCAAGAACCCCTGCGTCTTCAAGTACGCTAAGTTAGTGGAGTACATAGCTAACGCCTACGTGCTGTTCAGGTCAGCGGTAAGACGCACGACAGTAGGCAAGTACCGCCTAGAAGTAGACGATAAGGTCTACAGGTTCAGGAACGTGGAGGAGGTAGTGCAGTTCATAAGGAAGAACCCTGAAGTAGTCTACAAGGTCATAGAGGGTGTCAGACATGCTTGAGTATGTCGTGGAGTTCTTGAATGTATTCGATAACTTGAGCAGGAAGTACGAGTTACCTAGGAGGAAGCGTAAGTTCAAGTCAGAGGTAAGGAGGTACTACAGAGAGAACTACAAGGTGATCTACCTACACACAGACGTGATTAGAGGCACAGCAGTGATTCAGACCTCCTTCATAGATGGGGACAGGCTAGTAGCTCTGAACATACACTACTTCTACGAGCAGAACAAGCTACTGTACACGGTAGCGGAAGGAAAGCTAGTAGGTAGCGAGGAACAGTTTGTGGAGGGCGGTAGTGTTGTCTAAGATAGTAAAGCTATTAAGCGGTAGGTGATTGGGTATTGAAGGTTAGGCGGATCAAGTGGGTAACGGTAGTGGTCGTGCAAATAAACGATGAGGTAGAGACTCTAATAGGTTTCGGGAAGCGGTATTACCCAATAGGTGATTTACTGATTGAAGACGAGACAGGCACATTAATGCGGGTAATCTATGTTCTACCGATTAAGGTGATTGAGTGATGTCTCTTGAGGAGGAGGTTCTTGAGGTTCCTGAGGAGGTTGTTGATTACTGTGAGGAGGTCTGCTACGACATCCAGATGGAGCATGAGGGGTTCTGCGATGGTGATGACTGCATAGACTCTGACTGCTACAGTGATTGTGTCAAGAGGTTGATGGGTGGGGGAGATGGTTAAGGTGGATTGTAGATTCTGTAGGTACTTCAAGTACAGGGACGAGATGAGTGATGAGGAGCTTAAGGAGTCATTCATCTTCATAGCTAAGCACAGACCTAACGAGCACTTACTTGGGTGGTGCACAAAGAGGAAGCTACCAGTAACCTACTTCAAAGGAAAGTGCAAGTTCTACAAACCAAAGAAGGAGTGGAAGCAACAACCACTAGATAAGTACATAGGAGTAGGTGGTTAGCGATGGCAAGGATCAAGATCAGCATTGAGTTGATGGTTCATCTATGTAAGATGGCTTTGGAGAGGTCTAGGAAGAGGTTCTACGCTAGGTGCTTCTACCCTAGGGTTGACGCTGGGGAGGACGCTGCTAGAGTAGCTAAGGAGTGCGAGGAACTATCTAGGAGGGTGAGGACGTTCCACAAGTCAGATTTCGAGGTTGCAACTAGGATTTACATAGCACAGACAAGGCAGTACCACCTAAGAATATCCTCACTACTCAGAAAGCTAAGAGAACTAGCTAACGACCCGAGGCACCCTTGGATAGAGTTCTATAAAGGAGATTACGGAAGACAGAGAGGAATATACAAGTTAAAAAGTATAGAAGATGTGGGATAGTAAGTAATGGTGTGGTACACTATAACTCCAAATATATTTCATCCCAATGGGTCTAGGTGGAGGAAACGTAGGAAGGTAGATGATATTAGGGTAGCTATGTTCGCTCAGACATTCCCACCCTTCTGGGTCTTACCATTAGGTAAGACAAAGTCCTTTAAGTGGGTAGGGGAGGCAATGCCACCACTTTACGCTAGGTACTTACTGCTGAAGTTCAATGCGAGAGGTAGGTTGCTAGATCTGTTTGCAGGTATAGGGGGCTGGAGTCTGGGAGCGGTATTAACAGGTAATATAAGGTATATTGAGTTAGTTGAAATAGATAAGGAGAAGTGTGATTACCTTAACAGGAACTTCACGTACTTAAAGAAGGTAACAGAGAACCATGTTGATCCTTGGGACTTTAACGTAGTCTGCAAGGACGTAATGGAGTACGAGCCTTCAGGAAGGTTTGATGTAGTCGTGGGTTCACCACCTTGCGAGGACTACAGCGTTTTAAGGGCACTATCTGGTATGTATGGGGTAGAACTTAAGGGTACCCTACCACTTACTAGGAGATACATAGAGATAGTGGACAAGTTAAGACCACAACTAGCTCTATACGAAAACGTGTACTCACTCAAGATAAAGGAAGCACTAAGTAAGCACGGATTCGTAACTGAAAGACATAATATGTTTTCGATAATTCCCCAGAGGAGGGTACGGTTAATAGCTTGGAGGAGTAAACTATGCTCTACCTAGTTCTCAAGGTCTTAGAGATGGTTGTGCTAATTGAGTTAGCGGTAGTGCTCACATTAGCTATAGTGGAGCTACTAAGGAATGACGATCCGTGAGCCTAAATAGATTCTTCAACACTTACTTTTTAGTGCTGAAGAAGGAGTGAGCCATGAGGGGGTCCATTACGATAACGTTTATAGAGTTCATGTGTTACGTGTTTAAGTCGTGTGCGGTAGCGGACGAGTGTATACAGTCATTTATAGACTGCATAAAGAAGCACTCAAAAGTATGCACTACAACAACAGCAGTGATCTGCTATAACGAGTTAAGGAAGTGCTTAAGAGAAAAATGCAGACTCATAGTTTGATTTTTGTTTTGTTTTTCTCTATGGTTGCTTTCTCTATCGGTGCTATCAGTATTGCCTTCCCCTCGAGGTCCCTAGG
>Ga0190337_1000084_pt1 | contig 16638 bp, 18 predicted proteins | sample 4872041011_MG_FD_161677 | JGI IMG/M metagenome (GOLD analysis project Ga0190337, IMG submission 161677) | Hydrothermal vent sediment bacterial communities from Southern Trench, Guaymas Basin, Mexico - 4872-04-10-11_MG | ecosystem: Environmental > Aquatic > Marine > Hydrothermal vents > Sediment ...
TTTCGGATGGTATCCTGGTTTTGGAGGCAGGAAGAGATAGACGATGAAACCGGCAAACCCGGCTACAATAATGCCTATCAGGACCCAGAACCACATGCCTCCCCAGAAAGCCTCTTCAGCAGCCTGCTGACTTTCTCCGAGCTTCTCGAGCTCTGCTTCAAGCCTTGCCAGGGTACTGTTCAGCTCTTCAAGTTTCCCCTCAACCTCAGCCCATTTTCCACCCGAAATCCCTGCCTCAATGGCGTCCAAAAGCTCCTTCGAATCGTTCAGGAGCTTTTCGACCTTATCTATATCTGTCTGATTCAGGAATCCCTTCCCCTTTATAACCTGGAACTGTTGAGAAAGGTTCTGAAAGCTCTGGTTCAGCTCCTGAAAGCTCTGGTTCAGCTCCTGCTTCCTGCCCTCATCCGGCAGGACCTCAAAGGTAAAGGCAACCTCGTCCTTTATCTCCTCCTTGCCCTTTATCCAAACCTTGAATTTGCCTGTTCTATTTCCGAGCTTTGCACCCGGCTCTGCAGTTAAGCTTAAATTAAAGCTGCATTCCTGATCCTGTCCTATAAAGCATTCCTCCGGCTCTATTTCCGCCTTTACTCCTTCAAGGGTGACAGAAGCCAGAGCGGTTCCAGAAAGGTTCCCTGTATTCTTCACTTTTATGATCGCGTAAACTGTCTGGTTCAGGATACCTGAAAGGAATCCTGGATAACTCGAAATCTCCAATTCAGGGGCATAATAGGGAGCATATCCACCCTCTTCCTGCAGTGCTCGCTCTTCATCCTCTACTGCATTAACCGTTACATCCACTATAAGCTCTTCATAATACTTCGCATCAGCCGTCAGCTTTAGCTCACAATCTCCGGCTGCCTTTGCCGAGATGTTCCAAAGGAACCAGCAAGTTTCACCCTCAGAAATGTCTATATCAGAAAAGCTCCCACATTCTCCAGGTGTCTCGAGCTCATCTATATCAACCTTGCCAGAGCATCCTGTTAAGCTCAGCTTTCCCTCAGCCTTTACAGGGCCATAGTTTATAACCGTCACATTTAGCTTCACCCACTCATCTTCATCCAACTCAAGTTGGCTTGGGCCCGAAAACCACAGGCCCGTTCCGTTTATCTGCAGGTTCGCATTTCCGCCCTCTCCTGAATAGCTTATTCCGTTCTGCTTCCATACAGCTTTTATCCATCCTGTGTAATTACCTCCTGGCAGGTTTTTCGGGATTGTAACATTGATTTTGTATTTTTTCTCGTTCTCTTCTTCATAAGGAAAAGGTTGAGAACCTTTCCATGTCTCAAGGTATCCTGATTCCGGATACCTCCATCCCGGTTTTGCCTTGATCCATGCAGAAAAGTTATCGAGCTCAAGGTCTTCCAGAGCTGTGCAGTTAGTCCAGGTTGCATTTATCCAGCACACTTTAACGGTAAATGTCACATTTTCGTCAGCAGAGCTGTTAAGAGGGGTTTGAGGCTGCGTGATCTGGGTCACATTCACGAAAAGCTCGTCTGTGAGCTCGAGTTTGATCGTGAGGTTGAAAGATTCATAGGTAGAGCTCCCGTTCAGATATATCCATCCAGTATAATTACCCTGAGAATTTCCTGTATGGCTCGTGTTCAGGCTGAAATTTATTTGAAGGTTTCTTGATTCTCCTGGATTCAGACTGGCAGGATGGCTGAAGGTGAAGTTGATATAATAAGAACCTTTCTTGAGGCTTGGGGATGAGGAATTGGTGAGGGTGATAGTCTGAGAGCCGTTATTGCTTATAGGTATGTTAACGGTCACTGTTTTGTTAAACCCTATGTTGTCCAGCAGGTAGTAAGTGCCAGACCCTGCATCTCCATTAACCAGGAGCAAACCAGAAGAGACATTCAGCTCTACCGGGACCATGAGTCCGTTCGAACCCAAAAGCTTTATCCATCCTGTATAAATGCCATCCACGGCATCCTCAGGGACCTTTAAAGCTATACTGAGGTTCTCCTCAGGATCGCTTTGATTTATCTTCGTCCCATTCTGCCAGTCAGAAGAGATCCATCCATCGACCCTGTATTCCAGGAGAAGGGTGAAGCTGGCAGGGGATGTCAGGTTTTCAACCTCAGCCTTCCACCATCCCCCTTCAGCCTCAGCAGTAACTATCTCATATCTCGGACCTCCGGTCTTGTTTCCGTAAATCCAGTACTCGCTCGAATTCCCCTCAAGGCCGGATGGGCTGTAAAGCTTCAGGTTATACCTGCTGTTTCCTGACCAGTTCAGGATGGCTCTCACCTCCTTTGCATAATCAGGGACCCAAAAGCTGAAGTTTCCGGGTTGATTGCTGCTGAAGCTCTTCTGGTGCCAGAGCTCTGATGAGAACTTAAGGGAATAGCTCAGGTTCCCTTCATTCTTAAGGGTGAAATTAAGTGTTTTGTTCTCACCTGGTCCCACTCCTGCCTTTATAATTCTTACCTCTCCTGACTGATTGGTGAGATTTAGGGTTGAGAACCAGAGATCGGCTGAATATGACCCGTCACCCCAAAGCCTTATTTCCCAGGTTTCACCCGGTTCTAGCCATGCAACCAATCCGCTAACCCAGTCAGCTTTAAGGTTACCCGAATCGTAGAGATAGACACCTATATCCCCGTCTGGCTCTATCCTCACTTGAGTTGCATTTTCAACAGCCGATGTGTTGAAGTAATAGCTATGGTAATAATCATGTTCAACCTTTCCGGTAAAATAACCCTTACCTGTCGTCAGGTTGAGCTCGTTTTCTGGACTTATCGGTATATCGATCCTAACGCTGATATTTGCCCAATCTGAGCTGTTTCCGAGATTGGTCAGGTTCAGCAAACCCCAATACCTTCCGGGCGGGCAGGAAAAGTTGGCTTTTAGAATAAGCTGGTCCTCTTCGCTTTTATTTAAAACTTTTGTTCTGTCTGTCTCATTCCCTGTTTGATTTAGCAAAATGACAGTAAAATTTGGCCACCCTTTTATCCAGCAGCTTTCATATTTATCGGAGTAGGGTTGGGAATAATTAGCTGCATTTGGAATATAGGTATTGACCTTTACCTGTGTATTGTTGCTGTTAGCCGTTATATTTATCGTTTCGTTTGGATTGCTCCAGTTCAAGCTAATGCTTTCTGGCTGAACAGAAAAGTTCCCTTGGGTTGAATTAAGGGCAAGAGCTGGGATGGCCAGCAATAGGAAGCACAGGACGAATGGCTTCAAATCCATAATATCAGATAGCCAAAAGGATATATATTTGTTTTTATTTGTTTCCAGGCAAAACTTAATATGGACATCCTTCAGCAACTTATCGATATCCTCGGAATTAATTGCTCCCTGGTAAACTGCTACTATCCAAATCCGATAGAAGGCCTCTTTTATCTTGTTTTCTTCCCATCCGTTTTCGCGATCCTTTTCATCTATGTGCTTTCTGGCTCGATAATAAGGGGGTCAGAAAGCTTTCCAAAGGGTTTGAGGCTTCTGATAGGCATTTCGGTATTCCTTTTCATCATTTTTCAGGGATGGTATACGGCCCTGGTCAGCATTTCGAAGCTATGGTTCATCCTGATAATAATCCTGGGTGGTCTCTGGTGGTTCATTAAGGCGCATTTTGGAGAAAGAGGGAAAGCTGGGGGAAGGTTTCCAGCTTTGCAGAGATGGACGGGTCTGCCGAAAAGGAAGGTTGCTGGGATAGTCACAGGTGAAGAAAGGAGCCTTGAAAATGCGATAAAAAATGAGCTCAGTTTGATGGATACCATAATTGGAAATTGCAGACAACAGATTCAAAGAGGGCTTGATGTCGGAAAACTCATGGAGGAATTCTGGAGGCATTATGAAAATGCACAATCTGCTTGCAATGCACTGAAAACCTATGATCCATTGAAAGCGAGAAAATACCAGCAAGATATAAACAAAAAGGTAGAGGAAGCTCGAAAAATTACTCCGAAAGCATGACAGACCCCTTTTACTACCTGCTTCCAGGCCTTCTGGTTTTTGCCATAACTTACGGAGCCCTTGAGGTAGCAGGGGTTATCAAAAACTCCCGTGTTAACGGAGTGATCGCCCTGGTGATAGCATTTTTCGCGATCTCAAGCCCGCAGGTGGTTCAGCTAACCTATTCGGTTATGCCGTACATGGCCCTGCTTTTTATAGCCATCTTCTTTATCGGAATCCTTCTAAGCCCTATCCGAGGAGGGGAAAAACAGAAGAATTATGAGCTTATAGCGATCATCTGTGCTCTGGGGCTTGTTTGGCTTTCAAGCCAGGAAAGCCTGGTAGCCAGACTCCTGCCAGGGTTGCCGAAAACAGACCTTCTGACGATCCTCGGACTCATACTCATTATTATAATCTTCCTGATGGTTTACCGGGCCTGGGGCTAAATGAGCTTGCTCTTTTTAGCCTCAGCCAGAAATTCCTGGGCCAGGGCTATAATCCGTTGAGCAGCATTCTGCATGATCTTTTTCGGGTTCTTTCCGTAAACTATAAGCTTTGGTTGGGACATATAAGGATGTTCGATCATATAGCTAGCTTGTTCAGCCCCTTCCTGCCAGCACGCCTCCCTTAGCAGGTTCAGGAGGGTGTGATCCTCACCACCAACCTCAAGCACGAGCTTTCCCTCTCCCTGATCCACGATCCTGAGTTCCATTTTCCTATTTAGTCCTAAGCATTTTTATTTCTTCCTGAACCCTCGGGACGAATCGCTTTTTGAGCTCCTCAAGCCTTTCCTCTGACCTCGCCTCGATCGTGAGCCTTATCAGAGGAGACGTATTCGATGCTCTCAAAAGGATCCAGGCATCCTCCCATTCTATCCTTATTCCGTCTTCTTCTATCATCTTACCTCCGGATATCTTCTTTTTCAACCTCTCAACGACCCTGAACTTTTCCTCATCAGGGCAGGGGAAATCTATCCTTTCGGACGGATAACCCCTTGGCTGGAGATCAGGGAGATAGCATGCAAGGAAATAGGATGTAGCTATCCCGTCATCAAAGGGGAAGATCTCAGGAACGATATAATGTCCTGATGCCTCAACCCCAAAGACTGCCTTATGCTTCCTGACAGCCCTCAGCATCCAGGTATGGCCGACCCTGCATCGGTAGAGTTTTTGCCTGTATTTCTCGACAAGGTCCTCTATCAGGAACCCGCATTCCAGATTAGCCACAACAGGGCCCGCCTTTCTCTTCATGATAATTTCGAGCAGGAGGGCAGCCACCTCTTCCGGTTTCAGCTTTCTTCCGTTCAGGTATATCACCATCCTGTCACCATCCCCGTCATAAGCTATCCCGAGCCTGAAGTGTTTTAGCTCTTTAAGCTCTACTTTGGTCGGGTCAGGACTCCTTCCGGGAAACCTGCCATCCGGCTGACAGTTGAGAGAGGTTACCTCAAACCCTGCCTTTTCAAAGAGCTTTGGTGCAAGCAGGGATGCAGCCCCGTTTCCGCAGTCTATACCAATCCTGATATGCCTCTGCGGCCTGAATTTCTCGAGGAGAAACTGCAGGTAAAGATCTTTGATGTCGCGATAGGAAACCCTTCCAGCCGATTTTGCCGGGGACCTATCAGAGAGCTTTTTTATAAGCTTGAGCTCGTCCTCCTCCACCCCAAGCCCTCCAGGATGAAAGAGCTTGACGCCGTTCCATTCAGGACCCAAATGCGAGGCGGTTATATAGGCATAGGGCATTCCAAGTTTCCATGCATACCATGCTCCTGCCCCGATCGGCAGGACACCGAGATCTATCACATCGTTCCCTGTCGCTATATATCCGTCCACAAAAGCGTCCCTGAGGACAGGCGAGGAAGTCCTGACATCCCTCCCGAGAACGAGAGGTCCTGAAAAGAAGTATCCTGTCCCGATCCCTATCTTTCTCATAATTTCCTGTGTCAGGTCCTTACCAAAAATCCCTCTTATATCATAAGCCCTGAAGATCTCAGCCATTTAAAAGCTCCTTTGCATATTCAAGGCTTATCTTCCCCTCTTTGACCATCCTCTCAGCTATCCTCTCTATCTCCTCCCCCTTAGCCCCGGCGGCTATCGCAAGGTTGCGTGCATGCAAGCGCATATGCCCCTTTTGAATGCCTTCCTTCGCGAGAGCCCTTAGGGCTGCGAAATTCTGGGCAAGACCGACAGCAGCCATCACGCTTGATAGCTCCTTTGCCGATTTAACCCCCAGGATTTTAAGGGCGATCTGGGCAACAGGGTTGCTCTTGATCGACCCGCCAACAACCCCAACAGCCAGGGGAAGCTCTATCTCGCCCCAAAGATCCCCTTTTTCATCCAGCCAGTAGCGTGTAAGGGGCTTATAACCATTTCTTGCAGCCCATCCGTGTGCCCCTGCCTCTATGGCTCTCCAGTCCTGACCTGTTGCCAACGCAACGGCATCTATACCATTCATTATCCCCTTATTATGCGTCACAGTCCTGTAAATGTCCTTTTCGGCAAGCCTGTAACCGTCAAGGATACCCTGGATCACGTCCTCTCCCAGCAGAGCTTTAGGCCACCTTGCCCTTGCCCTTGCAAGCCTGAGATCGCAGAGGTTGGAGATTATCCTGAACCCTATCCTCCCCCCAGTCAGCTCCTGGACCATCGGTGATATCTTTTCGAGCATCGTGTTGACGGTATTCGCTCCCATAGCATCCTTCACATCGACCAGTAAATGCAGAACAAGCATCCCGTTCACCCGCTTTATCTCGATATCCTTTGCCCCGCCACCGAGCTTTGACAGGGTCTGGCTGCACGTGTTCGCCATCTCCAGCAGCTCTTCCTTGGCTTCCGTGATCCTTTTCTCTGCCTCTGGTCCTGCATCAAGGACCTGGATCTCCCCTCTCATGATGCTTTCATCTGCCTCTGCCCAAAAGCCGCCTGCCTCCCTTGCAAGCTTTGCAGCATGAGATGCTGCGGCTATCACAGACGGCTCTTCTATGACCATAGGTATCAGATAATCCTTTCCGTTTATCCTGAAATTGGTCGCGAGACCGAATGGAAGCTCTTGGGTCCCGACAACATTCTCTACCATCCTGTCCGCTATCTCCAAACCGAGCTTTGCGCTCGATTTCAGGGTCTGAATCTCCTCTTCTGTGAGTCCTGAAAATTCCTTAAGAATCCTGAGTCTTTCCTCAACGGGAAGCTTATAGAAGCCAGGGAGCCTGGATTCCATATAAATTACTGGATTAATAATTTATATGCTGGAAAAGCTTCTCGAAAACCTGAAAGGGCTTGAGCCGAGTCGGGTTTTGCTCCAGGTACCTGAGGGCCTGAAACCGAAGGTCTTGGAGTTTGCCAGGGAGATAGAAAAACTCGGTCACGAGGTTTTCATTTCAGCAGAACCCTGCTTCGGTTCCTGCGATCTGAGAGATAGGGAAGCAGAAAAGCTCGGGGCAGTCCTGGTGCATATAGGTCATACAGATTTCGGGTTAAAACCCGAATGTCGGGTGATATGGGAGGAATACAGGCTTGAGTTCGATCCAAAGCCCTATCTTGAGCAGAACCTTGATGTGCTGAAAAGATACAAGACCCTTGGCCTTCTATCAACCCTTCAGTACCTGAACAGCCTCCAGGATGCAAAGGAATTTCTCGAATCCAGGGGCATTTCCTGCCATCTCGGCATCCCTGCAGGAGGCCAGATGCTGGGAAAGGCGAGATATCCTGGGCAGATCCTTGGCTGTGACCTTACGGCAGCCCTTTCGATCCAAAACCTCGTCGATGCCTTCCTCTTTCTCGGAACAGGCAGGTTCCATGTTTTGGGACTGGTAAGGAAAACCGAAAAACCCGTCCTGATGCTCGATTTCGACTCAGGGAAGCTTGAAGACCTGACGGATGAGAGGGAGAGGCTGGAAAGGATAAGGCAGGCATGCATCGAGGAGGCAAAAGGCTCGAAACACTTCGGGATTCTGGTTTCGACCAAGCCAGGACAGTTCAGACCCGAGCTTGCGGTAAAGCTAAAGAAAAAGCTTGAGGAGCTCGGAAAGCAGGTATGGATCCTTGTTTTTGACGAAATAACACCAGAAAAGATTCTCGGAATGCATCTTGATATCCTGGTAAATACGGCATGCCCGAGGCTTTCTGAGGACCTTGAAAGATTCGAAAAACCGGTGCTCGAGCCCGAGGAGGTAGACAGGCTGTTCGAAAAGCCCCAGAAGCCCTCTTACGAGTAAAGGATGTTTTCAAAACCCAGATCCTCTGCATAGCTCTTTATTTCCTGCCATTCCTCTGGTGTCAGTTCCCTGGAGATCTCAGGATACCTGTGTGCATGCCAGCAAGGGCGGTACTGCGACATCAGATTTATCCTTACCTGCTTCCCCAGCCTCTTCCTCACCCATTCAAGAATCGGTTTTGCATCACAATCCAGATGACCTGGAAGGACCAAAACCCTTATCAGCAGATCCCCTACCTCCTTTGCCCTTATCAGGTTCCTTCTGGCTGCTTTGGCATATTCAGGGGCTTGACTGAGTCTTTCTGAACAGGAATCTGACCAGTACCTAAAATCGAGCAGGTAAAGATCGACAAACTTCTCCAAGACCCTCGCTGATTCGGCAGAATAATAGCTGTTCGAGTTGAATATGATAGGAATCCTTAACTTCAGGCCTGAAAGGGCTCTGAAGATCTGAGGTATATAGGGTGTGGGATCCCCGCCTACCAGGTTTATGTTCCTTGCCCCCTCCCCCTCCAGCTTTTTCAAAACCTCCCTGAATCCCTGAAAAGTGATTTTCATACCTAGCCGGTAATCTATAGATTCTGGAGCATTCTGACAGTAACAGCAATTAAGGGTGCAACCTGCCAGGAAAACGGTTCCTGACGGTATAAGCTCCGGTTCCTCTCCCCAATGAAGATGACATCCGAAAATTCTGAAATCCTTTCCGACCCTGCAGAAACCTGTCTCTCCTTCGAGCCTGTTAACCCCACACCTCCTTTCACAAAGCCGACAGGATGAAAGCATCCTCCACACCCTTTTCCACCCTCTCAGCCTCAGAAACCTCGGTTTCTGCTTTCCTTCCAGAATCTCAAAATAACCCATTACTTCTGCTTGATGACCGCCTTTATCTCCTCCAGGTCTAGCTCGACTTCCTTCGCAAGTCTCGCCCTCATCGCAAGATTTAACTGCTGCTCTTCCAGGGTCCTCAGCTTGTTTTCAACCACGTCAAGCTTTTGCAAAAGCTGTGACCTGAGAGGTTCTGGTTTTCCAAGAGCTTTTTCCCTCAGCCTGTCCCATTTTTTCCTGAGCCTTTTAAGTCTCCATTTCCAGCCAAAGGGAAAAATACCTACCATAGAATCCCTTTCCTCACTATTTCAGGATACCTCCTGCCGACAAGTTCCTTTTCCAGCCTTTCCTTTGCCTCAACATATTTTGATCTTATCCTGTATTCGTACCAGGCAAAGATGCACATCATCAGAAAAGCTATCAGGGAAGCAAACGCGCTTTGATATATCAGGGAAAGGATAAAGGCAAAGGACGAAAAGGAGAAATAGATGGCTATTGAGAGCTGGATGAACTTCCATTCCTCCACCAGCGCCCTGTACTTAAGCTCAAGCCCAGTGTTTGAGGGCTTGGTCGAGCTCCTCATAACTTTTTCTTGCCTCTTTAAGCGGGATTCCCTGAAGGGATGCTTCAAGGGCCTGTCTGGCTGCTCTTGCTCCTGCTCTCGTCCCTCCAGGATGGCCGTGAATACCACCACCCATCTGGATTATAACATCCCTTCCGAAAATCTCAAGCAATCTCGGAACGTGTCCTGGATGAAGACCACCAGAAGAAACCGGCATAACAGGCTTTATCCTTCCCATATCCTCCTTCAATGCCTTTATGTTTTCCTTAACATCCTCCAAGCCCTCGAACATCTTCCCTACCACAGTCCCTACATGAAGCTGATCAAAACCGGCAAGTCTGACGAGCTTTGCAATGACGCACATCTTTATCCCATGCTCCTCCCTATCAAGGGCTGCATGACCTGCACGATGGGCATGAAGGATTAAGTTGAAATCCTGGTTTCTAAGGGTCTGGATCGCCGACCATCCAAGAACGATAACATCAGCCATTATATACTCATTCCCCAGATCCTCTGCAAGCCTTGCCCTCTTCAGCATCTCCTGGGTCTCGGCTGTGACATTCACCATATAGAACTTTCTCTCTCCTGTCTCCCTTTCAGCCCTCTCTTTCGCCTTTAGCGTTTTCTCCAACCTTTCCCTAAATCGGTTGAACTTTTGATCTACCAGGTTTTCGTCATCCTTCACCAAATCGCATCCCCCTACCCATGCCTCAAAGGCAACCCTTGCATGATCATCCGGCTTCAGCCCTATCTTCGGTTTCACTATTGTCCCTATCAAAGGCCTTTTCCTGACCCCTGTTCTCTTCCTGACACCCTGAATCCCGAACTTAGGACCAGGAAAAGTCTTCAGAAGCTTTTTCGGAAACCTGACATCGATGAGCCTGAGCTTATCCACTTCCTTCATCCCAAAGATGTTTCCGGCTATACCTGAGAGCAGGCCAGGAAGATTTCCGGCCTCCCAAAGATCTGCTGGATAAGCTATATCAGCTATCCATCCCCTCCCCTGCTTTTCAAGCCTGAAGACCTTTGCAGCATACTTCAGCATATACGGCTTTACCGTTGTTGTTTCTGTCCATGTCCCTATAGAAGATTCGGCGGCGACAGCCCCTGCAGCCTTTTCCGGGTCCTTTGCTTTCAACCAGAACCTACAGATTAGATCGTCCCCTGGCCTGTATCGAAAATCAAGGTAATCTATATATCTCATTATTAATATAGGGTTTTAATGGTTAAATTTTGGTTCCTGGGCGGGGCAGACGAGGTCGGAAGGGAAGCGATATATCTGGACCTTGGGCAGGAAAAGTTTTTGCTGGATTACGGTGTGAATGTTCAGACGATGTCCCATCCTATCGAGGCCCCGCTTCCGCTTAAAGCCATCTTTCTGTCCCATGCCCATCTGGATCATTCAGGCCATCTCCCATGCCTTTATAGAAGGGGATGTGAGGCGAGAACCTTCGCAACCCCTGTAACCTTCGACCTTTCCCTTATCCTGCTCAAGGATTCGATAAAGGTCCAGAGGAAGAAAGGGATGATACCGCATTATTCCTATCAGGATATCGACAAGCTTTTCGAACATGCAAGCCCCCTCTACTACCGTCAAAAAGTTGGGTTTGACCAAGCAACCTTTGAGTTCAGGGATGCTGGCCATATCCCTGGTTCTGCCTCCATCCTCATCCATGCAGAAAAAAGGATCCTTTTCACCGGAGATATCAAATTCGAGCCAACCCGCCTTCTGAACGGAGCTGATCAAGATCTGGAAGCTGACATCCTGATAACAGAGGCGACCTATTCCTATAAAAACCATCCTGAAAGGGAAAGCCTGACCCGAAAGCTTCAGGAAGAGATTAGAACAGCCGTAGAGGCAGGAGGTATAGTGCTTTTGCCATGCTTTGCGGTCGGAAGGACCCAGGAAATGCTCGTGATAGTCGAAGAGCTCGGCCTGCCTTATTGGGTGGACGGGATGGGAATCCATGCAACCCAGGCGATCCTGAGGCATCCTGAAAGCCATAAGGACCCTGTAAGACTTCAGAGGGCCTTTGATTCTGCAAGAAAGATAAGGAAGGCAAAGGACAGGTTTGAAGCCATATCAAAACCCGGTGTGATCCTGGCATCTGCTGGCATGCTTCAGGGCGGGCCAATCCAATGGTATCTAAAAAGGCTTCATGACAGGGAGGAATGCTTGCTTATCCTGAACGGATATCAGATAGAGGGGACACCTGGAAGGATCCTGCTCGAAACAGGCAGGATCCAGATTCCGGGCCTTGACGTAAAACCGAAGATGAGAGTAGAATTTATGGACTTTTCCCAGCACTGTGGGAGGGACAATCTCATCTCGTTTATGGAAAAACTTAATCCAGAAACCATAATCCTTGTCCACGGGGACAGGAATCACGAATTCAGGGAGGAGCTGGCTGAAAAGGGATGGAAGGTATTCTCTCCGAAGAACGGGGATAAACTCGAGCTGTGATCGAGATAGACGGCTCTTGGGGGGAGGCAGGAGGACAGATCCTGAGGACAGCAACAGCCCTTTCTGTTCTACTCAAAAAACCCGTAAGGGTTTTCAATATAAGGGCAAAAAGACCCAAACCGGGCCTGAAAACCCAGCATCTTATGGGCATTCTTGCCCTAAAGGAGCTTTCGGCCGGAAGGCTTTCAGGAGCAGAGTTAGGCTCTCAGGAGATCAGATTTTGGCCAGGAGAGATACGGAAAAGGCAGATTGAAATAAAAATTCCAACAGCCGGTTCGATAGGCCTTGTCCTGCAAACCCTTCAGCTTGCCTGTTTGGGTTCTGAAAAGCCGGTCAGGATAAGGATCCAGGGAGGGGCGGATTTTGGAAAGTTTGCACCTCCGATCCCCTGGCTCCAAAGGGTTCTCCTACCCCTTCTCGAAAAGATGGGATACAGGATAGAGATAAAAAGCCTGAAAAGCGGTTTCTATCCAAAGGGAGGCGCGGAAACCCTGGTCAGACTGGAACCAAAACTCCCGCTCAAACCTCTAAAGCTCCTTGATCAGGGCACCCCAGAGATCCACGGACTATCGATAGCATCTCTGCACCTTAAGCCAAGGGAAGTTGCTGAGAGACAGGCAAGGAGTGCAGAGGAGATCCTGAAGCAGATAGCACCATGCCAGATCGAGACGAAATACGTCGATGCTCTTTGTCCTGGTTCAGGCCTTGTCCTCTGGCTTTCAGCCCCTCCAGCACTTCTCGGCTCATCAGGTATCGGAGAAAGGGGTGTTAGGGCTGAGGAGATAGGGGAAAGGGCTGCAAAAGAGCTGATGGAAGATTTTAAAAAAGGAGCCTGTGTTGATAGATGGGCAACCGACCAGCTCCTGCCCTTCCTTGCTCTAGCAGCCGGAAAGTCTGAATTAGCGATCCCTGAACTAACATCTCATGCCGAAACGAATATCTGGGTGATCCGGAAGTTCCTTCCAGCCGAGTTTAGGGTGGAGAAAAGGGATGGAAGACTATTCCTGCTTGTGTCTCCTCCATAGGATTTTCCCTTCAAGCCTCACTTCTAGAACCCGATGAAGCGGTATGCAGCTATCCTTGGTCAGAAACCGATCCCTACCCAGTTCGACTATCTCCTTTCCGGAGATCGTTTTCCTATCATCGGGAGCACCGCGGTGAAGGATCACGATCTCAGCTCTATCAAGCTGGTTGGTCCACTTCAGTTTGTTCAGGATGTCAAAGGCCCTCATTAAAAGAAGTTTAACGCCCGATTACTTATTTCTCACCCCGAAGGGCAAGAAATAAGTAATCGAAGCTTCGTCCTGTTTATTAATTCTATTTTTTGGTATTTAAAGCTTTCCTCAGCCGTTTTTTCCTATTTCAAGGTAGCAAATGGACCGGGCGGGACTCGAACCCGCAGCCTCCGCCATGCCAAGGCGGCGATCTTCCATTGATCTACCGGCCCTTCTCGAACCTTTGGTTGATCTTTACGAGCAGGTATCCGGCAAATGTTAGGATTATAGTGACGAGAAGAGCTGAAAAGTAGATCCATAAAAGGCTTTCTTCCTGGGGCTTTAGGTACTCTATCGATTTCATTACAGCATCCCTCCAGAGGAGGGCTATCACGAAACCGAAAGCTGTGAGTATGGATGTCAGGATAACTCCCCTTATATTCAGCTTCTCTATCTCCTGTTCGATAGCCATATGGGCCGGCCAGGACTCGAACCTGGAACCTCTGCCTCGTAAGGGCAGCGTCCTACCATTAGACCACCGGCCCTATGCGACCGCCGGGATTTCCGCAGGGCTTCGAACCCGGATTGCCGGCTTGGGAAGCCGGAGTCCTACCGTTGAACGACGGTCGCACGCCGGGAGTGGGATTTTCGCTTCGGTCCGGATGGGTTGATAAGGGCTTTCCAGCCCTTATCTTTCGAACCCACAAGGGCGTAAGCCCACAGGGTTAGCAACCCTGCGCCTTACCGTTCGGCCATCCCGGCATATAAAGGTTTTTAAATATATGCTTTAATTATTTTTTATGGCCATCAAAGTAGCATCTGTAAGCGAGATATGGGATAAGGACGTTTTCACGGATAAAGGCCTTTACTGTGGCAAGGTTGAGGACATCGAATGCGACCTGAAGCGTTTCAAGGTCAGGGCTCTGATTGTGAGGGCTGTGAAGGGCTCTTATATGGCAGAGCTTCTTGGAAGGAAAAAGGGGATCATCATCCCATATTCGATGGTAAACTCGATCGGCGACGTCATCATCATCAAGCACATCTCTGTTCCGCAGGAGCCTAAAGAGGAAGAAAAAGAGATTTAAAGAACCCTTGCTCCCTTTTTTCTTATCCAAACAACATCCTCAAACCTGCATCCTGTCCTTTGATAGATTCCAGGTTCTACTGTAAGCACCATCCCCTCAAGGATGGTATCACCTAAAGGCTCATGAACATCTATACCTATCCCGTGACCCCATGAATGCCACGGTTTTCTTCCCAAGAGCCTTTCATATTCCCTGTCTATCTCTTTTATCTCCCTTCCCGGTTCGAGCATGTCTATAATTCTTCCCTGGATATCGAGAACCCTTTCCCTCAGCTCCCTGTCACCACCTAGGGTTCTTGTGATATCAGAACAGTAAAAATCGATCCTTGCTCCCAGATCTAAAATCACGACATCACCTTTCCTTATCTTTCTTTTTCCAGGTCTGTGATGGATTATCCTCGAATTCGGACCCGACGCCACTATTGGCTGGAATGCAGGTAGGGCCCTTTTTTCAGCAAGTTTTTGCCTTATCTGCCATTCCACGTCTATCTCCCTTCCCTTGATTTCTATCTCCTCCAAGACCTCCTTTGTGACCCTGACAGCCCTTTTGATCTTCTCGACCTCTTCAGGTTCCTTCACCATCCTGAGCTTTTTGATGAGTTGGGATGCTGGCCATGGCTTTATCTCGAGCTTCTTCAACCACTCAACCGCAAGGTTTTTCTCATCTATCCCGACCTCCTCCCCAGAAACCCATTCTTTAAGCTTTTCCAGCCCGTGCTTTTCTATTTTGCTCCTGCATTCTTCGCAAAGAAAAAGAACAGGCTTTCTATCTATAAGCAGGAATGCCTGAAACTGCGGATAGAATCCGGTAAAGTAAAAGATATCTGAGGGATCGGATATCAAGAGCTTCAGGTTTTTCAGTCTCGAGATCCTCATTTTAATAATGGAACTTTCGAGATTAAAATCGATCCAGGAAAGGCTCGTGAAGAAGCTTGTGCTCGAAGACAGGATCGGAAAGCTTGAGCTGGTTGCCGGTTTTGATCAGGCTTTCAGAGGAAAGCAGATAATATCGGCCGGGGTATTATGCAGATGGCCTGATTTCGAGCCGGTTGAAATGGTGACGGCAACCGTGAAGGAAAAAATGCCATATATTCCGGGTTATCTCTCTTTCAGGGAGGGTCCTGCAATCTTGAAAGCTTACAAAAAGCTCAAGCTCAAGCCAGATCTCATCCTGATAGACGGAAACGGGATCCTCCATCCAAGAAAGCTCGGCCTTGCTTCCTGGGTCGGGATAAAGCTAGAAAAACCGACGATAGGGGTTGCAAAATCGCTCCTCTGCGGAAAGGTAAGGGGGGAATGGATTTTTGTGAACGGTGAAAAAAGAGGATATTATTTAAAATCAAAACGCCTTTATATTTCTCCGGGGAACCTAATAAGCTTGGAAACGGCTGTAAAGCTCATAAAGCTCTCTATCAAGAACAGGCTCCCTGAGCCCTTGAGGCTTGCAGATAGGTATGCTAAGGATAAAGCTCGAGTCAGTTAAGGAAAAGGATATCCTAAAATGGATATCTGAGGGAAAGATATTCCTTTATCCAACCGATACCGTTTACGGCCTTGGATGCGATGCAGAAAACCGGGAAGCTGTTGAAAGGCTGAGAGGGCTTAAAGGAGCCAGACACCCGCTTTCGGTGATAGCTCCGTCGAAAAGATGGATAATCAAAAACCTTTTTCCTCATCCTTACCTGAATCTCCTCCCAGGCCCCTACACCCTGATCCTGCTCAAGAGAAACCCGAAATTTCTGAGATGGGCTTCTGTAGGAAGAGGGCTTGGTGTAAGGATACCCAAGCATCCTCTGACCCGAATCATCCAGAAATCCGGAAAACCCTTCATAACAACCTCTGCCAATCTGTCAGGTCAGCCCGTCATCCGAAAACCCGAGGAGCTCAAGCTGAAGGTGGATATAGTGATAGATGCCGGAGAGCTTTCAGGAAAACCTTCCCAGGTAATAGATTTAACTCAAAAAACACCAAAAATAATCAGGAGATAAAAATGATCGATGATCAGATAGAGAGATTTTTGGAAAGCCTGACCAAAGCGACTGCTTCCATTCAGACCCCCAAGTTCTGGCCAGCCAATCCCCCTCAAATGGATAGCTATTGGTGCGATATCTTCGCTAAAAATTTGATAAACACGAAACTGATCCCAGCCAAGCTTCCGAATATCGATGTGCTAAGGAATTGTTTGGGAAACTATCTTATTATCGGACTTAAGGTTTTATGTTCAGAAAAAATGCTCACAAAGGAACAGTCTTTGCTGTTTCTATCGAGATTTTTCGATGCCATGAAGAAGAAAACGAATGATGACATTTTCTGCTCAAATTTAACGAACAGGATCTGGAGCAAAGAAGAAGTTAGGAAAGCTTTAAGAAAAATT
>Ga0190337_1000086_pt1 | contig 16437 bp, 12 predicted proteins | sample 4872041011_MG_FD_161677 | JGI IMG/M metagenome (GOLD analysis project Ga0190337, IMG submission 161677) | Hydrothermal vent sediment bacterial communities from Southern Trench, Guaymas Basin, Mexico - 4872-04-10-11_MG | ecosystem: Environmental > Aquatic > Marine > Hydrothermal vents > Sediment ...
AGAAAATTTAGAAAAATTCCTCAAGTTTTAACCATTAAAAAACAATTTTTCTTAACAACTCTTTGTATACCTTTTCAAGCTCAAAAAACTATTTATCTTGTTTGTTACAATCCTGAAGATGAAGAAACAATTGAGAAAGTTAAAAGATTCCTTCAGATCCCTTCAACTGATGTTCAAATAGCTTTTGCGATTAAAGAAGATCTTATAGAAGCAATAGAAAAATATTATGCTCCTTCTTCTTTATCTGAGATTGAATTTGAAATAGAGCCAATTGAGGAAGAGGAAGAAGAAATTGAAGAAGAAGCTTTAATTGATAGTGCCACTGTTCAATTAGTAAATAGTATTATTGAAGAGGCTTATAGAATGCGTGCTTCTGATATTCACTGGGAAAGTTTAGCAGGTAAAAAGGGATTACAGGTAAGATTTAGAGTTGATGGAGAATGTTTTCTTCATACTACTATTCCAGAAAACCAAAAAAGACTTATTATATCTCGTATTAAAATTATGGCAAATTTAGATATTGCTGAAAGAAGACTTCCTCAAGATGGAAAAATCAAATTTAGAACCAGAGATGGAAAAACTTTTGAAATAAGAGTTGCTACAGTTCCAACTATTGAAAATAATGAAGATGTAGTAATGAGAATTCTTGGAGGAATAGAATTTAGAAATTTAGAAGAACTTGATTTAACAGAAGAAAATTATCAAAATTTTAAAAAAATATTAGATTATCCTTATGGATTAATTTTAGTAGTTGGTCCTACTGGATCAGGAAAAACTACAACTTTACATGCTGCTTTAAAATATTTAAATAAACCTAATAAAAAAATATGGACTGCAGAAGATCCTGTAGAAATTGTTCAAGAAGGATTAAGGCAAGTTCAGGTTAATCCTAAAATAGGTCTAACTTTTGCAAGGGTTTTTAGATCTTTTTTAAGAGCTGATCCAGATATTATCATGATAGGAGAAACAAGAGATCAAGAAACTGCTCATACTTTAGTAGAAGCTTCATTAACCGGACATTTGGTATTAACAACCCTTCATACTAATAGTGCTCCTGAAACAATTACTCGACTTTTGAATATGGGAATAGACCCTTACAATTTTGCAGATGCTTTACTTGGAATATTAGCTCAAAGATTAGGTAAAAAATTGTGCCCAAAATGTAAAAAACCATATAAGCCTACAAAAGAAGAAATAGAAAGAATTAAAAGAGAATATGGATACCATCCTGTAAAACCTTTAAATGATGAATTAATTAAAAAAGCTACTTTCTTTAAACCAGTAGGTTGCTCAGAATGTAATTATACAGGATTTAAAGGAAGATTTGCCATTCATGAACTTTTAATACCTGATGATGAATTAAAAACTCTTATTGTTAAAAATGCTCCTGCTAATGAAATCAGAAATGTAGCTATGCAAAAAGGATTTCTTACATTAAAACAAGATGGTATTTTAAAAGTTCTAAAAGGTGAAACCACTTTAAAACAAGTCTTAGCTGTTACTGTAAGATAATCAACGTTTAAAATCTATTATTTCCAAAAAATAATAAGTTAAAAATGGTAAAATTCATTCTTTGAAAAATTTTTGGCGGTAGAGGCGGTAGAAGTTAAGATAAAGTTATAAAAAAGGAAATAAGAATCATTTTTTAGATAAATAGCAAATTTTAAATTTTATAAATATTTTTTAAAAATAAATTATCTTTCGTAATTTACCTACTAAACTACCAAAAATAGGTAATTTACCTTTCAGTTTTAAAGGAACTTTTTCATTCTCGAGTAATAATATTTCTACCTTGGAAGATCTTTTAAGTAATTCACTTTTTTTAGGTAAATATACCCTGATGTCTAAACATTTTTTATTTTCTTTTTTAAATTCACAATCTATTTTTTTTCTAAATTTAATCTTTACATATTCTTTATTTTTTTTAATATAAAGTGGTAATTTTATTTGAGGATATTTATTATAATCTATATAGAAAGAGGTTATAAAAGAAGATAGTTCATCATATATAGGAAATTCTAAAAAAATATTTTCTGGAGATTTATATTTAGGTAAAAGTTTTTGGTAAATTATTTTATTTTCTTCTTTTTTAAAATATATTAATCTTTTTCGTTCTTTCCCTCTTTCCTTAGAATAAACAATAACTTTTTGTGGATAACCTTCTTTATCTACCCAAGTTTCCCATTTAGCATAAAAAGGGAAAATTAATTTTGCTAAACCTACGCTGTATACAATAGCTGTATATTTATTAGAAAGTATTTGGATCTCAGATTTTCCAACTTTAAAAGGTCCATAATAAATCTCATAAAATAATTTGATTTTATTTTCCCTACAATTTGCATAAAATATAGGATAAAAAATAAACCATATTTCTATTATAAAAATAATAAAAAATTTTTTACTAATTTTATTCATAATTCTTTTCAACTTTTTTAATTTAAAGCTATTTTTACCAAAAAGTAAAGGTTGCAAAATTAAAAACTTTGGAATATATTATTTAAACTAAACTAAATCTTCTTTTAAAGATTGTTAAGGGGAGGCTAAAAATATGTCTAAAATTTGTGAGATTTGTGGAAAAAGACCTCGTTCAGGTCATCAAATTAGTCATTCTGCCAAAAAATCTACCAGATGGTGGTATCCTAATATTCAAAAAATAAGAGTAAAATTGCCTAATGGAAAAGTAAAAAGAATGAAGGTTTGTACTCGCTGTTTAAAAGCAGGTAAAGTTCAAAAAGCTGTTAGTTAACTAAATTTTCTTTCTACTTTTAAAACACCTTCTACTTTAAATATATTAGAAATAATTTTATCTAAATGAGCTTTATCTGTTACTTCTATATAAAATTCAAAAAAAGCTTTTTTATCTGAGGTTGTTCTTACTTCTGCTTTTAGTATATTGCTTTCTGTAGCTGCTATAGCTGAAGAAATATTAGCTAAAAGTCCTTTTCTATCTAAACAAACTATATATAAATGAACTGGATAAGTTTTATTATTATAAACCCCCCAGTTTACTTCTATAAATCTTTCTGAGTCTAAATCTTTTAAATTGGGACAATCTACACGATGAACAGAAATACCTTTTCCTCTGGTAATATATCCAATTATCTCATCTCCAGGAATAGGTTTACAACATTGAGCTAAATGAAATAAAATATCTTTTGCTCCATCTACCACAATTATATCTTTAGAAGGCTCCAAAAATAGTCTTTCTTTGGAAGCTTCTTTGGGTATCTTTTCTAAGATGGTTTCTTCCTCTGAAATAAAACTTCCTGTTTTTTCTCCAAAAACTCGTGCTACATGTTTAGCAGAAATTTTAGCACTACCTATTTGATAAAATAACTCATCTAAGTTTTTTACTTTAAAACTTTCCAATATTTGAGAATCCTTTTCACTTTCCTGAACAAACATATTTAATGAAAGTTTATATTTTTTAAGTTCTTTATGTAATAATTCTTTTCCTAAATTTATAAGTTTTTCTTTTTCTTCTTTTTTAAACCATTGCCTTATTCTGCTTCTTGCTCTTCCTGTAACAACAATCTTAAGCCAATCTCTACTCGGTTTTTGATAAGGTGAAGTTTCTATTTTAATTACATCTCCTGTTTCAAGTTTGTAATCTAAAGGAACCAATTTATCATTAACAAAAGCTCTTACACATTTATTGCCAATTTCAGTATGTATAGCATAAGCAAAATCAAGAGGAGTAGCATCAACCGGCAATGTAATTACATCTCCTTTAGGAGTAAATACATATATTTCATCTGGAAATAGGTCTAATTTTAAAGATTCTAAAAATTCTCTCGGGTGTTTAAGTTCTTTTTGTAATTCAATTAATTTATTTAACCATTCTAAATATTTATAATGTTTATGTTTGTAAGTAAAAATTCCCTCTTTATAAAGGAAGTGTGCAGCTATTCCTTCATTAGCAACTTTATCCATATATTCTGTTCTAATTTGAATTTCTATCTTTTTGCTATTAGGACCAAGAACTGTGGTGTGAAGACTTTGATACATATTTGGTTTAGGTAAACTTATATAATCTTTAAATCTTCCTGGAATAGGTGTCCAAAGGGAATGAACCAAACCCAAAGTTTTGTAACATTCTTCTACTGTATTAACAATAATCCTAAATCCAATCAAATCATAAATTTGATCTAATTCATCAATAGTAAGATTATACTTTTGGAGTTTTCTGTATACACTATAAAGGTGTTTTACTCTTCCAAGAACCTTTCCTTTTATATTATGTTTCTGTAATAATTCTCTTAAAATACTTTTAACTTTTTCTATATATTCTTCAGCTTCTTTTATTCTCTTTTCTACTTCTGCTTTTAGTCTTTTATACTCTTCAGGATATAAATATTTAAAAGATAAATCTTCTAATTCACATTTTATCCAATCAATACCTAATCTACCTGCAAGGGGAGCGTAAATTTCTAAAGTTTCTTTTGCAATTTTTTGCCTTTTATGCTCAGACTGATATTTTAATGTTCTCATATTATGTAATCTATCTGCCAATTTCACTAAAATAACTCTTAAATCTTTTGACATAGCAAGAATTATTTTTCTCAAATTCTCAGCTTGTTTAGTTATTTTATCTACTGAACCAGGAAAAGTTTTTAACTTAGTCACTCCATCTACAATAAAAGCTACTTCTTCCCCAAATTCTTTTTTTATTTCATCTATACTTATCTGAGAATCTTCAACTGCATCATGAAGAAGTCCTGCTGCTATAGTAGGAAGATCAAGTTTCATTTGAGTTAATATATAAGCTACCTCTACAGGATGAGAGAGATAAGGTTCTCCAGATTTTCTTACTTGTCCTTCATGAATACGAGCTGCCCACTCATAAGCTTTTTCTACAAGCCGAGTATTACAGCCAGGTAAATAATTTTGTATTTCGTCTAAAATTTTACTTAAAGTAATCATCTTATAATAAATTTAAACTCTTTTTATATTTTTTACAAGGAAACATATTTTATTACTAAATAGCAAAATTAAAAATTATTTTAAAAATTCTAATATACTTTTTTTGATATACTCTGAAGTTAGACCATATTTTACTTTGAGAGTTTTAAGATCCCCATGTTCTATGAATTTATCAGGAAGTCCTATTCTTTTTAATTTCACTGAAACATTTTTATCTGCAATGAGTTCACAAATAGCTGAACCAAATCCACCTATTAATGCATTCTCTTCTACAGTTAAGATCTTCCCTGTTTTCTTAGCAAAACTTAAAATAAGTTCCTCATCAAGTGGTTTAATGAATCTTGCATTTATTACAGCAACAGAAATTCCTTCTGTTTCAAGTTCTTGAGCTGCCTTCAACGCTTGATAAACCATATTCCCAATAGCTATTATAGTTAAATCTTTTCCGTCTTTTAATAATTCAGCCTTACCAAAAGGTATTTCTTTAAAATCCCAATCTAAACTCACTCCTTCTCCTGAACTTCTGGGATATCTAATAGCTACCGGACCAGGATATTTTAAAGCACTATAAAGCATATGTTGTAATTCATTTTCGTCTTTTGGCGCCATTATAGTCAAATTTGGAACTATTCTCAAATAAGAAAGATCAAAACTTCCATGATGAGTTGGGCCATCCTCTCCCACCAGCCCTCCTCTATCTATAGCAAAAATAACTTTTACATTATTTAAAGCGACATCATGGATAATTTGGTCATAAGCTCTTTGTAAAAAAGTAGAATAGATTGCACATATTGGAATGAATCCTTCTAAAGCCAGTCCTGTTGCAAAAGTTACAGCATGCTGTTCACATATCCCTACATCAAAAAATCTATCTGGATATTTTTCAGAAAAAAGTTTTAAACCTGTTCCAAGTCTCATAGCAGCAGTAATAGCTATAATCCGAGGTTCTATTTCTGCCAATCTAAGGATAGTTTTTCCAAAAATTTCAGTATAAGAAGGTGGTTCATTAAGAGATTTTAAAACTTTACCTGTTTTAATATCAAAAGGTCCTACCCCATGAAATTTTTCTGGATCTTTTTCAGCATAAGGATAACCTTTTCCCTTTTTTGTAATTACATGAAATAAAATCGGTCCTTTCATTTTTTTAATATTATTTAAAATTTCAATCAGAGTTTCTAAATCATGACCATCTACAGGACCTATGTATTCGAAATTTAAAGCAGTGAATAAAGCTCCTGGAGTAATAGCTATTTTGAAAATATCTTCTCCCTTTTTTAATAAATTAACTAAACTATCTCCTCCTGGGAACTTATGAGCTATTCTTTCAACTTCTTTTTTTATAAATCTTGCTAAATTTCCTGTTAATCTTTTAGAAACAAAAGAAGATAAAGCTCCTACACTTGGAGAAATACACATTTCATTATCATTAAGAATTACTATTAAATCTTCTTTTTGAAATCCAGTATTATTTAGAGCTTCAAAAGCAAGCCCTGCAGTAATTGATCCATCTCCAATTACTGCTACAACTTTGTCTTTTTCTTTTTTTATTCTTAAAGCTGTAGCTATACCAAGTGCTGCAGATACAGAAGTGCTACTATGTCCTGTATCTAAAATATCATGAGGGCTTTCACTTCTTTTAGGAAACCCAGCTATACCATTGTATTTTCTAAGAGAAGAAAATTGGTCTCTTCTTCCTGTAATGATTTTATGAGTATAGCATTGATGCCCTACATCCCAAATTATTTTATCTTTTGGAGAATTAAAAACATAATGAAGAGCAAGTGTCAACTCTACTACTCCAAGATTAGGTGCTAAGTGCCCTCCATTTTTAGAAACTACCTCTATAATATATTTTCTTATTTCTTCAGCCAAAGCCTTAAGATGTGATATTTTGAGCTTTTTAAGATCTTCTGGAGAATTAATCATTTTTAAAAATTTCATCTTAATACACCCTGTTTAACATAAATTCCGCTATAGCTTTTAAAGGTTGAGCTTTTTCCCCAAATGGTTTTAAAGCAGAAATAGCTTTTTCTGTATATTTTTGAGCAAGTTTTTTAGTTTTTTCTATTCCAAAAAGTGCTGGATAAGTTAATTTCTGTTTTTTAATATCTGAATATGTTTTTTTACCCAGTTTCTTCTCATCTCCCAAAATATCCAAAAGATCATCTACTATTTGAAAAGCAAATCCCAGATTTTTTCCATAAGAAGATAATGCTTTCAATTCCTGAGAATTTCCTCCTCCTAATAGAGCTCCACTTAAAATAGAAGCTTCAATTAAACGAACTGTTTTATTAAGATGTATCCATTTTAAAATACGAGCTGTTCCTTTTTTACCTTCCATAAGAAGGTCAACCATCTGCCCACCTACCATTCCTTCAAATCCTATAGCTTTAGAAATAACATGAATTGCTTTTAAAAGTCTTGTTTTATTAATATTTTTTACTAAATCAGGGTGAGTAAAAAATTGAAATGCTAAAGCCTGTAATCCATCTCCAGCAAGCATTGCTGTGGCTTCATCAAAAGCTTTATGACAAGAAGGTTTTCCTCTCCTAAAATCATCATCATCCATACAAGGAAGATCATCATGAATTAAAGAATAGGTATGAATACACTCTATACCTGCTGCAAAAAGAAGAATTTTTTCCCAATCCCCATTTACAATTTCACATCCTACCAAACATAAGATTGGCCTTAACCTTTTCCCCCCTGCAAAAATACTATATTTACCTGCAGAAATAACCCTCTTTCCATAATCTTTTTCTTTTGGAAAATATTTTTTTAAAACTTTTTCAACTTTTTTACTTCTTTCTTTTAAATATGATTCAAGATCGAATCTATTTTGGACCATCCTTTAAAATCTCATAAGCTCTGTCTAAACTTTCCAATTTAAATCCTTCTTTATCTTTTAAAATTACTTCTATCCTTGTTCTGGCATTTTTTAGCTTTTCTTCACAAAAATGAATCAATTTTAATCCCTCTTCATAAAGATTAATAGCCTCTTCTAAGTCAAGCTCTTTATTTTCCAATTGTTTCAAAATTTGTTCAATTCTTTTTAAAGCTTCTTCAAAATTTAAAGATTCATATTTTATCATTTTATTCCTCCACCTTTTTAACCTCTACCAAAAGTCTTCCTTTGGAAAGATAAACTTCTAATAGCTCTCCACTTTTTACCTCTTTAGCACTTTTGATAATTTTACCTTTGGGATAAGATTTTACTATACTATATCCTCTTTGTAAAATATTTAAAGGAGAAAGAGATTTAAGTAGTTGAGCTAAACTTTCTAATTTTTTTTCTTTTTCTGCAAAATAAGTTTTTGTTGAATGAAAAAGTCTGTTCTTTAAAAATTTTAATCTTTCTTCTCCAAATCTTATCTTTTCTTGAGGATGTTTTTTCCTAAGAAGATTTTTTATCTCCAATAATTCTTTTTCTTTAGAAACTAAATATTTTTCCATTTCTAAAGTAAGTTTATGGGAAAATTCTCTAATTTTCTTTTCTAAATTATGAATCATTTTAAATGGATTTTTGCTTTCAAGCTCTATTTTGGCTTCATAAAGGTTTTTTTCTCTTTTAGAAATGATAATTTCTAAAAGTTGAGCATACTTCTTTTGATAAAGATTTAATCTATAAAGAATTTCTTCTTTTGATGGTATAATTTCCTCGGCTGCAGCAGTTGGAGTAGCACATCTTTTATCTGCAATTAGATCACAAATAGTATAATCTATTTCATGTCCCACTGCTGAAACTATAGGAATTTTAGAATCCTTTATCCCAAGAATAATATCTTCGGTATAAAAAGGAGCTAAATCTTCAAATGACCCACCTCCTCTTGTTATTACAATAATATCTACATCACTAAAATAAGTATTTATATCTTTTACTGCTTGAACTATCTCTTTTTCAGCTCCTTCTCCTTGAACCCTTACTGGATAAACAAGAATTTCTAATTCCCATCTGTCTTGACTAATTTTTAAAAAATCTTGTAAAGCTGCTCCAAAAAGAGAAGTTATAAGAACAATCTTTTTAGGATAAAGTGGGATAGATTTTTTCCGGTTAGGATCAAATAAAGTTCTATATCTTCTTATAAGTTCTTCTTTCTTTAAAGTTAAAAGTCCTTTACCTAAGGGCTCTACCCTTCTTACAATAAAATAACATTCTCCAGAACGGGTATAAAAATTAAGCCTACCTAAGCACAAAACTTTTAATCCATTTTTTAAATAAGGAGTAATTGTAATATCCTTTTGAGAACTAAAAATTATAGCCTTAAGTGAAGCTTCCTCTTCTATTAAATTAAAATAAATGTTTCCATTTTGCGCATACCTTAAATTAGCAATTTCTCCTTCTATCCATAATATAGAAAAATTTTTTTCTATAAGAGTTTTTATATCCTGAGTAACTTCTTTTACAGTAAAATATAATTTTTCTTTTTCTTCTGTAATAAAGCTTATTTCTTGTAAATTTTTCATCTTAAAAATTAGTTTATCATATTTCCTATTATTTACTACTAACTATAAAAAGCTTATCCCAGATATAAGTATTTTTACCAATCCATTAATAAACTTAATTTCCTCTAAAGGTTTGTTCAGTATTAAAAGTTAAATAAAAAATTGAGAAAAGTAAGAAGAACTTAAAATTAATCTTCTTGCTACTGAGCTTGATGTAATAATTTTTTTTGCTGATGAAGGATTTTTTTAAATATTTTTATTTAACTTCTACTTCTTTAAACATAATTTCCTGTAAAATAATATCTGCTAAATCCTTTGCTAAAAGTTTTAAAGCTTCTTCTCTTCCTGGATCAATAACATTAGCTGCTTCTACTGGAACACGATAAATTTCATATCTACTTAATTGACTTTCTAAAAGTTTTTTACCTTCTTTTTTTTCTATAAGTTGGTATTTTCCTACAAAACTAATTTTCCTCTCTTTTGTCTGAATAAAAGTTTTATAAGATACCGGAACTAAATAAACTCTTATTATTTCTCCTTTTAATATTAAATCAGCTTTAGACTCATCATATACAGGCATTAAAAATTTACCTTGAGCTAATTTTTGTCTAAGCTCATAAGCAAGCATTTCTCCTAAAGCAGTTTCTGAAGTAAAATTTTTCCAAGGAGCAATATAAATAGTTTTCCATTTAGAATTGAAATAGGATGGTTTCTCAAAAAATTGATAACCACAAGAATTTAGTAATAAGCTAAGAAACCACAAAATTAATAAGTTTCTTCGGCACAAATACCACATTTTTTATAGTTTTTCCTTCTAAATATTTTATAATTTTTGGACGCTTTTTAGCTATTTCTATAATTTCATCCTTAGAAAGCTCTATTGAAACTTCCACCTGATCTCTTACTTTACCATTAACTTGGATTACAAGAATAAATGTTTCTTCTTCTATAAGAGCTGGGTCATATTCTGGAAAAGTTTCTAAAGAAATAAAAGTTTCATATCCTAATTCTCTCCAAAGTTCTTCTGCAATATGAGGACAAACTGGAGAAATAAGAAGTAAAATTTTTTCAAAACATTCTTTTAAAACCTTTTTGGATTTTTCATCTTCTAAAGATATTTTTTTTAAGGTATCCTGCAAAAAGTTTAAAAATTCCATAATAGCTGCAATTGCAGTATTAAAATGAAGTCTTTTTTCTAAATCTTCAGAAACTTTTTTGATAGTTTGATGGAGTTTTCTTCTGAGTTTTAATAAATTATCAGGTAATTTTTTTAGCTCATCATAATTATAGGAAATTTCTTTTAAATCTTTTGCATAATCTGTAACTAAATTATAAAGTCTCCTTAAAAATCTGAAAGCACCTTCTATTCCTCGATCACTCCATTCAAGATCTTTCTCTGGAGGTGCTGCAAAGGCTATAAAAAGCCTAACAGTATCAGCTCCATATTTTTCTATCATCTGATCTGGATCAACTATATTACACTTACTTTTAGACATCTTTTCAAATTTCCCAATTATCACCTTTTTTCCACATCCATCTTTCAAACATTTCCCTTCAGGAGATACTTCATTAGGATAAAGCCAACCATGGACAGGACACTTATATGTCTCTTTAATAACCATTCCTTGAGTTAATAAGTTTGAAAAAGGCTCATCTAAATCAAAATATCCAAGATCTCTTAAAACCTTAGTAAAAAATCTGGCATAGAGAAGATGTAAAATAGCATGTTCTATACCGCCAATATATTGATCCACAGGAAGCCAGTATTTTATATCATCTTTATTAAAAGCTTCTGGATGATTTGGACAAGCAAATCTCGCAAAATACCAAGAAGATTCTATAAAAGTATCAAAAGTATCTGTTTCTCTTTTAGCAGGTGCTCCACATTTAGGACAAGTGGTGTTTACAAATTCCGGAAAATCAGGGAGAGGAGATTTACCAGAAGAATCTATTTGAACAGTTAGAGGTAAAACTACTGGAAGATTTTCAAGTCTTTCTGGAACAATTCCGCATCTTTCACAATAAATTATAGGAATTGGACAACCCCAATATCTTTGACGTGAAATCCCCCAATCTCTTAATCTATAAGTAATTCTTTTTTTACCAAGTCCTTTTTCTTCTAAATAAGTAGTTATTTTAATTTTACCTTCTAAACTATCGAGCCCAGTAAAAATATCAGAATTTACCATAATTCCTGGCTTTTCATATGCAGATTCCATTTCTTCAGGACTTAAATCTTTATCCTTTGGTCTAATAACTACTTTTATAGGAAGTTTATATTTTTTAGCAAATTCAAAATCTCTCTGATCATGAGCAGGAACACACATAATGGCTCCTGTTCCATATTCTATGAGAACAAAATTAGCAGCAAAAAGTGGCAACTTTTCTTCTGTTAAAGGGTGTATAGCATAGGTTTCTAAAAATAAACCCTCTTTTTCTACAAGATCTGCTTCTATTTCTCTCCTTTGTTTTCTGACTCTTTCTATAAAATTATCTAATTTATTTATCAAACCTTTTTTTTCTGCAATCTTTCTCGCCAATGGATGTTCAGGAGATATGCAAACGAAAGTTGCTCCGTAAAGGGTATCTGGACGGGTAGTATAAACAATAAGGTCTTCTTTTATTTCTGGTATAGGAAACTTTATTTCTGCACCCTCACTTTTACCTATCCAGTTTCTTTGCATAGCAATAACTTTTTCAGGCCAATGTCCTTCTAATTTTTTTAAATCCTCTAAAAGTTCTTCAGCATAAGCTGTAATTTTTAAAAACCATCCGTCCATTTCCTTAAAAGTAACTTCTGTCCCACATCTCCAGCATGCTCCATCTTCTACTTGCTCATTAGCAAGAACTGTATTGCAAGACGGACACCAATTAACTAAAGTCTTTTTTCTATAAGCAAGACCTCTTTCATACATTTCTATAAAAAATCTTTGCTCATGTTTATAATATTCTGGGTCACATGTTGCAAATTCTCTGCTCCAATTATAACTAAAACCGAGTTTTTTTAGTTGTTGTCTCATATAATCTATATTAGAATAAGTCCATTTAGCAGGATGAATTCCGTGCTTAAGAGCTGCATTTTCAGCAGGAAGTCCAAAAGCATCCCATCCCATAGGATGAAGCACATTATATCCTTTCATCCTTTTTACACGAGCCAAAATATCTCCAAGTGTATAATTTCTTACATGACCCATATGAATTTTTCCTGAAGGATAAGGAAACATTTCTAAAACATAATATTTAGGTTTTGAAAAATCAGTCTTTACTTCAAAAATTTTATTTTCCTCCCAAAGTTTTTGCCATTTAGCTTCTATAGAAGAAAAATCATATTTCTTCATAAATACCTCCCTTTTCCCCTAACAACAATTCCACTTTTAAAAAGAAATATTTTATATTTCTTCGTAGATATTTTTAACTATAGCTTCAGCAAATTCAGAACATTTAACTTCTTTAGCTCCTTCAAGTTGTCTTGCAAGATCATAGGTAACAATTTTTTGCTGAATGGTTTTAGAAAGAGCTTTCCATATTAAATCAGCAGCTTCTTTCCAACCAATATATTCCAACATCATTTTTCCAGAAAGAATAAGAGATGAGGGATTCACTTTATCAAGTCCTGCATATTTAGGAGCTGAACCATGAGTGGCTTCAAAAATAGCATATCCATCTCCAATATTCGCACCAGGTGCCATCCCTAAACCACCAACTTGAGCTGCAAGTGCATCTGAAAGATAGTCTCCATTTAAATTGGGAGTCGCAAGAACACTATATTCTTCAGGTCTTAGAAGTGCCCATTGAAACATAGCATCTGCAATTCTATCTTTAATAATTATAATTCCTTCTGGAACTCCATTAGGATATTTTTCTGAAATTTCTGCTTCTATTACAGTTTTTTCTGGAAATTCTTCTTTAGCTAACTCGTATCCCCAATTCCTAAAAGCACCTTCTGTATATTTCATTATATTTCCTTTATGAACAAGGGTTACACTTGGATATCCATTTTCTAAAGCATATTTTATAGCTTTTCTAACAAGTCTATAGGTTCCAAATTTACTTATTGGCTTAATTCCAATTCCAGAATCATCTCTTATATTTTTTCCAAAGTTTTCTTTTATAAATTCTATAAGTTTTTTAGCCTCTGCTGAACCTGCCTGATATTCAATTCCTGCATAAACATCTTCTGTATTTTCTCTAAAAACCACCATATTTACCTTTTCTGGATATTTAACAGGTGATGGAGTCCCTGGAACCCATTTTACAGGTCTTACACAAGCATAAAGATCTAAAACCTGTCTTAAAGTGACATTAAGACTTCTAAAACCACCACCAACAGGAGTTGTAAGAGGTCCTTTCAAAGCTACTACACATTCTTTTATAGTTTGTAGAGTTTCCTCTGGTAAATAATTTCCAGTTTCTTTATAAGCTTTTTCACCAGCTAAAATTTCTTTCCAAAAAATTTTTCTTTTTCCATTATAAGCTTTTTTAACAGCTGCATTTAAAACTTTTAAAGTAGCTTTCATTATATCTGGACCGATTCCATCACCTTCTATATAAGGAATTTCTGGATCATCTGGAACATCAAGAGAAAAATCTGATCTAAGCTTTATTTTACCCATATTTATCTCCCCTAAAAATTATCCTAAAAATCTTAATCCATGTAAGAAATTTTGACAAGATAAAAAACTCATTTTATAATTTTTAGAAATTATGAATCTTATAGAAGAAATTAAAAAGTATTTTATCTATTTAAATGAATTGGGATTTTACTCTTTTCCAGCTACTGAAAAATTTAAAAAATTTTTACAAAATAATATTCATTTATCTGAAAATACTATAGAAAAAATTAAAAATGCTATTGCTAACTGTGAAAAATGTCCTCTTCATAGAACAAGAAAACAACCTATCTGGGGAGAAGGAAATCAAGAGTCTAAACTCATGCTTATCAGTGATTATCCAAATAAAGATGAAGATTTTTATGGAAAACCTTTTGTTGGATCTATAGAAGAAATTCTTAAAAAAATGCTTCTCAGTATAAAATTAAAACGGGAAGATTTTTTTATTACTCATGCTGTTAAATGTAAAACACCTGGTGGAAGACCTCCTGAATTAGAAGAAATTTTAGCTTGTAAAACTTATCTTCTTAAACAAATCAAATTTTTGAAACCAAAACTTATTTTAGCCTTTGGATTTACACCTCCTAAAATTTTTTTTGAACACAATCCTACTTTTTCTTCTATAAGGGGACAACCTATAAAGATAAAAGATTTTATTATTCTTTTTACTTACCATCCTAACTATATGCTTAAAAATCCTGCTGTAAAACGTTTGGTATGGGAAGATTTACAGAAATTTAGGAAACTTTATGAACAAATTTTTAAAAATTCTTAAAATTTCTTTTTTTATTAGTTGTTTTTTCATTTATTCCTTAGGTTTTTGTAAAGAAAATAAAATATTTTTGGTTAAAATTGATGCTCCTATAACACCTGTTATTGCTAATTTTTTAATATATAGCATTGACTTTGCCAATAATAAAAGAGCAAAAGCTTTAATTGTGGAATTAGATACCCCTGGTGGATTAGTTGAATCTACAAGAAAGATTGTAAAAGAAATTTTAAAAAGCAAGGTTCCTGTTATTGTTTATGTTAGTCCTTCTGGAGCAAGAGCAGCCTCTGCAGGAACTTTTATTTTACTTGCTTCCCATTTGGCAGCTATGGCTCCTGGAACACATGTGGGAGCTGCTCATCCAGTAGAATTAACTGGTAAAGCAAGTGAAAAAGTAATGGAAAAAATTACTAATGATTTAGTTGCCTGGGCTAAAAATCTTGCTGAGATGAGAGAAAGAAATAAAAAGTTTGCAGAAGAGGCAGTAAGAAAGAGTAGAAGTATTACAGAAACAGAAGCCCTTAAATTGGGAGTTATAGAAATAATAGCTAAGGATTTAGATGAACTTATTAAAAAAGCTCATGGAAAAATTATTATAATAGATGAACAAAAAATAAAATTGAATTTAAAAAATGCTAAAATTGAGGAAATTAAGGAAGATTTAAAAACTAAAATATTAAAAATTTTGACTAATCCAAACCTGGTTTACTTTCTTTTAATGCTGGGACTTGCTGGACTTTATTTTGAACTTTCTCATCCTGGAACTATTTTTCCTGGAGTAATAGGTGCTATCTGTTTAATACTTGCCTTAGTAGGTTTGAGTATTTTGCCTGTAAATTATGCAGGACTTGCTTTAATCATACTCGGAGGAATTCTTTTCTTTTTGGAAATCCAGATAGTATCTCACGGATTACTTGCCATAGGAGGCACAATATGCCTTTTATTAGGATCTCTTATGCTTTTTGGGAAAAACCCACCATCACTAAGGGTTTACCAACCCTTTTTATATAGTGTAATTTTAACTATTTCTGCTGTTTTAGGAGGAATAACCTATTTAGCTATAAAAACAATCAGAAAAAAACCTGTTTCTGGAAAAGAAGCACTCATTAATAAAGTAGGAAAAGTTATAGAAGATATAGGACCAGAAGAAGGTAAGATATTTGTAGAAGGTGAAATATGGAAAGCTGTCTCAGATGAGTATATTCCTAAAAATAGCAAGGTGATAGTTATTGAAAAAAAAGGTCTTACTTTAAAGGTTAAACCTTTTAGAGAAAAGTAATATGCTCAGATTATCAGTTTTTTTGTTAGTTATAATAATATCAAATAATGCCTTTTCTTTTAATCCAAACAATTCCACTAATGCTTATTCAGTTGATGCATTTCACTTAGATAGTGCTCAATTTTTGATTGATCTTGAAGGGTTTAAAGCAAAACCTATAAAAAGAAAATCAGTTTTCTTTTTAGGAAATATAACAATAGAGAAAAGAATTTATAAAAATTCAAAAGGTAAACTAAAGGTTCGCGTATATAGAGGAGAAAATCTTATAGATAACTGGAAATCTTTGATTTTTACTTTATCTGGATTTTCTAAAAAGGATCTAAAGGATTTGCAAATAGAAGAATGTAAAGCTAAGCTTTATGAAAAAGGCAATTATAAAGCTGTAGTTTTACCTCTTGTGGAGACTCAAAACC
>Ga0190337_1000087_pt1 | contig 16330 bp, 23 predicted proteins | sample 4872041011_MG_FD_161677 | JGI IMG/M metagenome (GOLD analysis project Ga0190337, IMG submission 161677) | Hydrothermal vent sediment bacterial communities from Southern Trench, Guaymas Basin, Mexico - 4872-04-10-11_MG | ecosystem: Environmental > Aquatic > Marine > Hydrothermal vents > Sediment ...
TGCATTTATGATAAGAAAACAGGAAAATTGTATTGTTTAGTTAAGGATACACTAATTATTGAGGAAGATTAGAAAAATTTATATAGGTAAAAAATAATATAATATTCAATGAAAAAAACACATTTTATTTTATTGGGAATAATTATTATTGCTACTGTCATTAGTTTATCAGTTTGGTTATATTTTTATCTCAATTCTCCAGAACAAATTTGTAATAGAATATGTGGTTATAATCCATTTTCTCCATTACCAACTGGCGGAACATGTTTTGAAACAACAGGCAGAATAGAATGTGAAAATAGTGGAGGAATATATATATCGCCGGACTGTTGTTGTTTTTGTATTGTTTAAAATTAAACTACTTTTTCTCCTTCTTTACTGTTCTTGAAAAATGCCTAAACGCTAAGATTAAGTCATGCATAAATTTTGCCGTTTCCAAATCTTTTTTAACATTTTGCCATGCTTTTTCATCATTGGTTTCAATGGCAATATCCAAATCTTTTGCCATTACCTCGCTTGATTGCATCATAGCTCCCAAAATATGCTTAACGCTACACCACAAGCCATATTCTCTTAAAAAGTATAATCTTTCCAAGTGTTTTGCTCTTTCTTCCCTAACTTTCTTTAAAACTTCTGAAACAAAACTGAATAATTTTTTGTAATACTCGTTGTTTGGCTCTTTTTCAAGTTTTTCTCTTATGAAATACAAGGAAGTAGACAAATGCTTTTCTAAACACCACAAATCAGCTACCATCCAAGCTAAATCCTCATCCCTATCTATATCTGCAACATGGCTTTTTCCCAACTCCTCTTCTTTCTTTTCTTTTTTCACCTTATACCACCTAACATGGTTTTAACAACCTTTTCAACTTTTCTATAGCTTTCTCAATCTCTCCAACACAGCCATCGCTTATGCTTAGCTCTCTTGAAAAATCATCTGCTTCTTCTTCTCCAAGAATCCTTTTAACAATATCCAAAACCCCCATGAAAATCACTGTATAATTATTGTGTTTACTCCAATAAATCTTTTACTTTATCTTTTGGCAAAATTTTTGTTGACAATAGCTTTCCGTTTGCAGAGTAGACATCGCAAATTACTTGGTTTGGGTTGTCAGTTAACCTACAAACCAATGTTGTTTTTTCAATTTTTTCTTCAGCCATTTTCTCACCTATGGACCAATAGTTTTTTGAAGTCTTTCAATATCTTTATCATCTCCTTTTGTTGTAACTATCATACCACCGATTTTTACATATCCAGAGACTTTATGGACTGAATCTGAAATGTATTTCTTTGCGGCACATACTACTGCTCCTGTTTTTTTGTCTCTTACACACATTCCATCCCACTTATCGTCTTTTGACACTACTAGTTGTCTTGCTAAGTTATCTATCATTCTCTTATATCTTAACTCTTCCATTTCATCTATTTCCTCTGCCATAATCACACCTCTAATATATTTAACATTTCTTTCTTAAATTTATAATTTCCATAAACATCATAAGCACCAATTGCAACATGCTTACATTTCCATACCCTTCTATTCATGAAAACTTCTTCTTCAAAAAATTGTAAGGTTGGAACTAAAGCTTCTCCCAACGCTCTTTTAGTAAAATCTTGGGGTATTCCGCCTACGTGAATGTCAACTGGAATAACCTTTTCTCCAACATCTAATTGAAAATTGACTATCCAATCTCCCTCTGGATGATTAACGCAAAAGGGACATAAAAATTCCTGATGGACCAATACATATTTTTTCTTCATGTTCTCACTCCGGTAACCTCAAATCTACTAAATTCAATCTACCCAAAATGCTTATTCTCCTAGGCATTACTTCAAATTCTTCTGGGAAGGGTCTACCTTCGGTTAAATCAATAACTGGCATAAACTTCGATAAAAATTTTACTTCAGCTTCGTTATAGGGTCTTTCTTCAATCACATAATTTTTGTAATAAATGTAAATTTTCTTTACAGAGGTCCCAAGCAATTTGTCTAAATCAATCCAATCAATAACCGCAAATCGCTTTACCTTTTCATACAGAGCTTTTTTCTCTTTATCCCAATCTTTTGGCTTTCCAAATATCATGCCGTCTCCTCCTTAATCTTTTTCAACTCTTTAAACGTTGGGACTAATCCAGCATTTTTTAAAGCGTGTTCAACAAATTTTTGTGGCACTCTTTCGCTAATATCTATAACAGTTTGCTCCAAAACAGTGGTTACGTAACTCAAAAATGTTCTTATTTGAGCAACTGCATTTATTATTTCACCACCCTTACGCTCTGGGTCGTTCAATGCTCTTGCCAAATCGTCAGATATTAAAAATGCTACGAAACTACTCAAATCTTTTCTTAATTTGACTATAGCTTCATCTGGTACTCTTTCATCGTATTTAGCATATCTTGCAAATAGGTCTGAATACAAATATATTAGCTTTTGTATTCTTGCTTTCAAGTTTTCAAAAGGATATAATAAATCCCAACCAGCTTCTCTTTCTAATTCAAATTTTTCCAGCCATTCATAACATTCTCTAATCCGACTTACCAGTTCTCCAAACCTTCCATCCAATATTTTTCTGTTTAGCAATGTTTCATCCATCACCCTCTATCACCCTAATTTCTACCCTAAATTTTTGGTCCTCTTTAAATTTTTTAATCCAAAACTTTGGTAATTGAATTATATACCTATAGGTACCTCGAGCTGATGAAATTTTTTTAGCTGTAGTAATCACTACTAATTTCTTAGAGTCAAGATATTCAATATCGTATTCTAACTTCATTTCTTACCCTCCTCCTTCTTAGGTGGTTTTGGAGCTGGAGACGGAACTATGGGCATTTTAGGCAAGGAAGTCATTATTCTTTCCAACATTTTATTAAATCTTGCCTCAATCTTATTCCAAACTTCGTCAGATATTGAAGTTCCATAAGCTCTTTCCAATTCCTCTCTCAATATCTTATTACCTTCTGCTAAAACCCATGCCATTCTTCTTTGCAACATCTCATTGACTTGAGCAGTCATCGTAGCATTTAAAAGAGTTGCATAATCCCTCATCATTCCCTTAATCTTTTCTGCCTGGTCTTGAGATAGAGCAGTAGCCATGTCAGCCCTATAAGAAGCTAAGGTTAGCTCTGTTTTAAGCTTTTGATTTTCAACCATTAATTCTTGGTATTTTTTGCTAACTTCATACATTTTTGCCTCCACCTGCTCTTTCTCCTCTTCTAATTTGGCAATTTTTTGCCTTAATCTCTCAATTTCTTGAATGTATTCACTTTCAGATTCTTTAGTAATTGGAATTTCTATCAAAGTTCCATCTTTTTTAATTGGGGCATCGTATACTCCAGTTAAAATTTTTTGAACTAAGTATGGAAACTCTAAAATGCTTAGAGGAGCAGATGGAGATGGAGAAACTCTTGCAACTTTTTTAGACTTTTTATCTGTTTTCAACAAAAAGTTAACGCTCTTATAAATACCATCTTCGGTTTCTTGGATTTCCCATCCAGCAAAATACTTGTACTTTCCATTTTTCCCAACGATTACTCCACCACCATAAGGAACAAAAGTTGGATGTATTTCTTTTAATTCGCCATTAACTACAGCAAAAGGAACTAAGGCTAACCTTCTCAATTCTTTTCGCTTTTCTATTTTTTTCTTCTCTTTTAAAGCTTCTTTCAATACCTTAACTTCTTTTGGCTCTAACTTTCCTTTCAATTCTTCATACTTTTTCTTCCATTCCTCTGCTTCTTCTTCAGCTTGTTTTAATCTTGCTAACAATTCAGCTATCTGCTTCTTAGTAAGTTGAGGTAGCTTTTCCCATACTTCAGGCGTAAGTTTTATTGTGTATTTAGGCTCTTTTTTCTTCTTTTTTCTCAACATCAATACTCCTCCTCAATCGGATAACTTTCTCCAGGGGTCATTTCCCATTCTATTTTTTTCTTCCTAAATCTAAAACCTTTCTTTTTCAAAATCCAAAAAACAACAAATGCTATTGCACCAATTATTAAAAATATAGACAAATAAAATACAATCATTCCGAGCAATGAAATGGGTGCTTCTTTCACAACGAAAGTCTTTTCGGCTTTTCCACCCTCAAATTCGTTGCTCTCTACCACAATACTTGAATCTCCATAGGTGGTTAGCTTGACATAATCGCTTTTTCCGTTGTCAAATTCAACAGTAAAGGTTTCGTTCCCAACGGTTAAAGTTCCTTCCCCGCTCCATTTAACAATCTTATCGTTTTCATCCAGTAAAATGAACTTTATTTTATCTCCTTCAGTTGGATTACCAACAATTTTTATGCTAACTTTTGGTAAAGGTTTCGCTTTCCTTTCTATGGTTATTGTATAGTGTGGGGATGAAGTGTAGCCATCTTTTTCTGCCCAAACCTCATAAGTCCCTTCTTTAGACAGTTTAATGGTTACAAACCCTTTTCTCAAGCCACCTTCTGAAGCGAAGAGGTTTATTTCTGGACCTACAACAAAAACTCTTGCTCCCTCGACAGCATTTCCATCGCTCATAACCAAAGCAGTTATCTCAACTGGACCAGTTTCATTGTATTCCAATTCAAATTCTGTTTGAGGTATAATCATGGATAAGTTACCAGTTTCTTCTTTCTTTAAGCTTACTGCTGGGCAATTCGATTCTATTTGCCAAATTGAAGGTATGGGAGGATAACCTTCGGCTTGGAACTGAACGCTTAGAAAATCGTTTTCATCTTCTGGTATTCTTAACATTCCAACTCCGCTTATAATGTTTACAGTAGTGTAAGGTTCTCCATTAGAATAAAATACCAATAGATTTCCATTAATTAGCTCACCATATGGACCAACAGCTCTTACAAACACCGACTTTCCTGGACACAATCTGCCCATATAAGTTACTGAAACTGCTCCACCAGACGGAATTTCTATCACTCCTTTAACTTCTTTTGAGAAAAGATTACCTAAACTTGAAGTAACATATATGGTGAAATTCTTTCCTTCTGTAACTCCTTCTGGCACTGTAATGAAAACTTTAATTATTTTATACTCATTACGGGTAACATTTATATTATTATTACTGAATCCTATCCAGTCTGGTAAGTCGGAAGATAGGGTTACAGTTTCTATTTGGTCAGCAGAACCTGTTAAATTAAGTTGAACTATTTTTGATTTACCTGGCTCTAAAACTATGGTTCCTAAATCAGAAGGTGAAACATCTACTGCAAAAGCTAAAGGTAGGAAAAGGAGAATTAAAAATGGTGTTAACAATATTTTAAAGTTCAAATGGGTCAACCCCCAAGCGATTTTTTAATTAATTAATTATTAGTTTTTATGCTTTAAATAAGTTTCGATAATTTTTTAAGTTGGAAAAACAATAGTAAATTATGAATACTCTGGCTGAAAGCATTAAACTTTTCATAAAAATCATTGCTGAAGCACTGATAATGGTTGGCTTTGCTTTTATAACAGCAAAGATAATCAAGCTCATACCAACTTTTCCGTTTCCTGGCTACGAAGTTTTCATAGGATTCCTATTGATATTGTTAGGAATGTTGGTAAGGCAATTAACTAAAAAAGGTAGTTAGAAATGTTTGGAAAAATATTTGTAGCTTTAGCAATTTTTAGCCTTTTTGCTGGAATAATAGGAAGCTTGGTTTTGGATGTGATAGCATTAATTACCAAGCCTGGAATGGAATCTTTAAAAGTTTTGGCTTATGATTTGGGCAAAACCATATTTGCAAGTCAAGAAACAATTAAAGAAGCAACTCAAGAGTTCCTAAAAGCTGAAAACGAACAATACAAGTGGTTCTTGTTCTGGAGAATAATAACTGGAAGTTTGCTAACTATTGGAATACTTTACATATTGTACAGAATTATTAAATTCTTTGTGCCATCTGCAAACACTGATTTGGGAGCAAAAATTTTAGTTTTGCTCATAGCAATTTTAATCTTTTATGGCTCAACCATAGTTTTTGTTGCGTTAACCAAGAGAGAATTTGTTCCACCTTTTCACGGCTTCATAGAGCTTTCAAAAAACCTTGACAAGATTGTAAACTATTGGTTGCAGACTTCTCCAAGCTACATATTCAACGAAACGACTAAATAAAAAATATATTTTGAAAAATGCATAATTTAATTGGGGGTTGACCTGGCTTGGAAATTGGTTGAAGGAGAAACAGAAAAGTGTGTATTACTGGCTTTACATGAGTCTGACTTACCTTCTTATGGAGAGATAGTAAGGACTGTAAATAAAAAGTTTGGAATAAAAATGAGTAGAATGAGAGCTCACAACATATTCAAAAAATATGAAAAATTGGGAATTATGAAAAGGAAAGAAAATGGTTTTTATTCGTTGGATAAAAATAAGGTGAAAATCAAGTTATTCTCAACTGAATTGCTCAAAGATTCAGTATTTCCTGCATCAATCGGTTTGGTAATTGCTTTAATTTTATCAACGATTTTTTATCAAAATTCTTTTTGGATTATACTCGGTAGCTTAACAGTATTCCTTCTACAATTTTTAAGGTTTTTGCAAAAGGTTTTTACAACCAAAGAAACAAGGTTGGTATTTGTTTCTATTAGTAAAGAACCTTTACAGATGGTGTAAACGCTTTTTACAAATGGTGTAAACTCGTATCTAATTATTATATATTAGGCATAATTTTTATTAGGGTCAACCCCCAAGCGAGGGTCCCAAGCAGGGCTTTTAAGCCCTGCCCGATGAACTAAAAAATAAAAATAAAAAAAGGTGAATTGAAAATGTATAAAGGTCAAATGTCACCAACTGTATTGGCTGTAGTGATTTTGCTAGGATTACTAACAGTTTCATTACTAGGATATTTATTCTATTTATCAGTAAGAGCTCCAGCAGTAGTTCCTAAAGAGTACGAGGGAGAGTTCGACAAGTTCTATGCACCAGAAGAGGTTGGCGGGACTGATTTAACCATTACAGAATGGACAGTAAATGAAACTGGAGTTGTTCCAGATGCTAACGTAAAATTTGCTTATGATTTAAATGGAACTGACGGACAAATTCATTATGCGGCATTTGCAGTGGAAATCGATGGTGACATGGAAGACATTGACATTGATGCAGATTTGTCATCTACAGTAAGTGCTTCAGAAATCAAGTTCCACAGAGCTTACATTTTAGAGGACAAGGAAGGAGTAATAATGGACCCATCAGATGCTAAGTGGACCTTGTCAGTCGACCCAGATGGTGACAAAGTAGAAGGAAAGATTGGACCAGTACCTGACGGAAAGTATGTTGTAGTGTTTGAATTGAAAGCAATTGATACTGATGGAATTGCAAGTGACGAGAACATCTTCACAGTAAAGATGGATGCAACAACTGAAGGAGACAACGATTATCTAGAAGTTACAATAGATAACGCTTAAAACAATTAAATTAAAGGGTGAGTAGCGATGGCAGGAATTGAAGTACTTACTTTACTACCTGTAGTGTGGGGAGCAATTGCAGAATGGAACAAGGTTGGTGCAGAAAAGCATGTATTGATAGGATTGTTCGCATCGCTAGTACCTACAATATTGACCTTACCATTTACATTAATGCAGGGAACTGCAACCGTAGAGTTCTTTGGATTAACACTTAGCACTGACTTAGTACTGTTGGTTCCAGTACTATCATTCATTGTTTCACTAGTCTGGTACTTTATTTCAGTAATCCTAACCAAAGTAGTTGCTTACTTAGCAAAAGCTTAAAATCGAAGTAAAACCGGCTTACTTTTTAACTTTTTTATTTTTTGGTAAAACTTAAATAGTTGGAAAAACAAAATATAAAGTGAGGAGATGGAGAAAAAAAATGTGATTGCACTGGTATTGGTTGTAGTTTTAGCTGGATTTTTGTTATTAAAAGTTGGGTTTGGTGGTGTTTCTAACATTTTTCAACCCAAACTGAACATTAAAGTTTCTGCAAGGGTTGCTTGTTGGAGCGTTGGAATTTACCAATATTGCCATTATACAAGAGATATGACAGCTGAAGTTGTTCCTTCAACACCTTTTTCAATTTATGCTCAACCATTAGCTTTTTATATAAATCCTGCAGATTTAAGCGTTGATGTTCAGGTTACTTATCCAAGTGGAGAAACAAAAATGCAACATCAAGAAGCTAAGGTTTATGAATCCAAATGGCAAGACTTTTACTTTACATTCCCTCTAACTGAAAAGGGAACTTATAGGTGGAAGGCTACTGTATGCGGTGCAATCTATGGAACTTGGCAATGCGATTCGAGAGAAAGCGTTTACACGGTGAGCTAAATGAAAGGAATTGCCTTCATGCCAATAATAATTGGAATCCTTGTTTTGCTTACTTTAGTGTTTAGCATATGGTCTTTATATATAATTTTGGAATCTTTTAAGCTGTTTGGAACTGTTTTTGTAAGCGTAATTTCATTCTTTTTCATTTACGAATTGCTTGAATATTTTGAAATAGATAAAAGGATAAACTATGCTCTATCTGCAGTTTTAACCATATTGCTTGGCTATTCAATCTATCAATCTTGGTTTGCAATAATATTTTTGGGTATTGTGGTTGGGGTTGCATGGTCAATTTTAAGGTATTACAAAAGAAAGGTTGGAAAATATTTGAAAAAGGTGGTTAGATTATGAAGAAAATACTTATAACTGCAATGGTAATGTTAATGTTTGCACCTTTAGCATTAGCAGAATGTGGAGCAGAAATAAAAGGAATAACCTACAATCCAAGACCAGCCATTTCAGGGAAACCAGTAACTATAAACGCTACTATAGAATTTAAGGGACCGTGTGAATATTTGGTAGAAGCTGGAATAGTTCCACAGGATGTTCCTTTATTTTTATTAGCAACCGTAAATCCATCACAACCAATTCAATGTTGCCCAGGAAATGAAAATTTTCAAGCAAAATATGTAAAAGTTGAATGTGAATGGTGGGAGTTTGGAGGTTGTTCAAAAACAGAAACAATAGTTTTAGAACCTAAAGCTCCGGCTGAAGGTTTTTGCGACCATTGTGCTGGACAATATGGAGATACGAACCCAACTTGTGAAGAGGACCCAAACTTTTACTATAGAGGACCTGGAACATATTTAGCTTATGTTGGTGTGTTTAAAGGATGTTACTTTGATTTGGCAAGTAAAGGTGAGCAACAACAAACTTACGATTTAAACAAATTTACTATTGATGTTAAAGCTCCTTCACTACCATCTAAACCTGAAGAAGAAGATATTTGGACAAAAATTAAAAACTTCCTCACACAACAAATACTAGGACCACTTACCATGCTTGATTTACTTGTATTAATAGCAACATTAGGTATAATAATTTACATAGTGGTGTGAATATGAAGAAAAAATTGGCAATAATATTGGTAGTTGGTATAGGTTTAGGTATTTTTCTTTACTTTTTGGCATCATACTTAACTTTGAAAGGAATGGCTATAGTTTGCGAACCAGGCAAGTTTGACTTAAGATGTTTAATGCTTAGAATTTCTCCAGAACCATTAAGTTTACCCAGCAATTGCAAATGGGTTTATACTTTATCTTTAGATTGTTATAGATGGCCTTATGGTGCTTGTGCAGAAGACTTTGAATTTCATTGTGGTACAGCATTAGGTAAAACATATCCAGAAGTTACTCATTGTGAACTTAAGAAATATGGTTATGGTAACAAACTCTTATTCAGCAAAACTATGAAATATTGTAATTCTTATACAGTTCCGGCTTATTCAGATGCTAATTGGGTATTAAAGGCTTATAAGTGTGAGGAAGAGTGTGAATGTACTTCATGGGAAGATGTGGGTTGCGGTGTATCTCCATGCTCTGCAAGTGAGATGAAGCAAGTAAGAGATTGCAATCCTCCTGGATGTGATGACGAAGTTAGATGCGTGTCTAGAAGCGAATGTGTTTCAACTCCAGAAGGAGTGTTAGATTTAATATTCAAAGGTGTATTATCTATATATGGTGGTTGATAGATTATGTATCAAAAAACTCAACTTGCAGTTGGAGTAGCATCTTTGTTAATAGGAATAGTGACTTTAGCATATAATGCAGGAGCTTTCAACTACATAACTCTTTCAACTCTTTCAGTAACTCCAGAAGGTAAGACAATAGGGGTTGATGTGAGCACTAGCGTAGTAAGCTATCCATATCCATTATCAGCAGTTGAGCCAGGAAGAACATACATATGGGAAGTAAAAGCAAAAAATACTGGTGATATAGACTGGAAAAACTCATGGGTAACAGTAAGAGTTGGAATTAAAGGTTCAGAAGTAACAACCCATTATGAAGAAAATGTAATAGGTAAGGTTACAATAGAAGAATGTGAATACGGTCCAGATAAACCAGAATGTAGAGTTGACTTGAGAAATTGGGGAATAAAATACAAAAACTGTCCATGTAAAGAAAGTTGTACATGGACAACTCCAGACATAGATGATAAGGTTGCAAGTGTTGTATTTGGAGCAATAGAAGCTGGAGATTCAGAAACGGCATGTTTCAAATTAGAAATACCTGAAGATACAGAGCATGGCTCGTATCCTCTAATAACAAACTTGATTGCTGATGTTGGTGGAGGAAAGTATGCAGTAGACAGCGAGGTTGATACTTTAACCATAGGAAAAGTGAGAGGAGATTTAGTGTTAAACATGGTTGGTGTCCTAACCTTGTCCTTAGGAGCAATATTTACAGCACTAGCTCTTAAAAAACCTTAAAACATTAAAAACAAGTAATTTAAAGCGATTTTTGCTTAGCTTTTATTCTTTTTTAACTTAACTTTTAAATTCAAAAAAGATTAATTAAAATATAGGAATTATGGGTAATACAATCTTAAAAAATTATAAATTATTGTTACCTATAGCTTTTGTTGTAGTATTTACTATATTCTTTGTTAGATTTTTCATGCCGTTTACCCAAGCAAAAATAACCAACAATTTCAATGTTAAAATAATTTCTGAAAAGCATGATTTAACAGAGCATGAAGTTATAATAGAGGTTCAAAATTTAGATAGAAAAAATAGAGATTTTGATTTAGGTTTTTTCATAACCAAAACATCATTTAATTTATCAGAACTGAAAGATGTTTGGATTTATGAATGGAAGCCCATATTAAAAACTTTTCACAACTACACTTATGTAAACAAAACAGTTTACTACCCTTACCCAAACTACACCATACAATTAGCTTCTATCAATAAAACTAATCAAACTTTTGAACTTCCACCAAACTGCTGGAAGGACCCAAAAAATTCTACGCACTATGCATGTAATGTAAGTGTAGCAATAGATAACCCTTATCAAGCTTATGAATTGGATTGGAAACCAGCAAAAATGCAGTTAATTAGACATCCAGACAAGGTTTTAGCTGATTATGGAAACATAAAAATACCCAAATACAATTCTAAATGTGAAAAGGATGATTTTGGAAATGTTTATGATTGCAATGGAACAAAAAAGTTTAAAATTGTTTGGAAAACGCCAATATCTCGTTTAAGCAGTGGTTGGGGCAGTTATGGATACTATGCCATTTATGATGGTTTAACAAACATTTCTTACGACCCGTGGTGGAATACTTCTTGGCAATATAGAAAACCAATAACAATTACCGAGCAATCTGGGAATACTTTAACCGATTACCAAGTTTTAATTACCATAGATACTGCAACTTTGATTTCTCAAGGAAAAATGCGTTCTGATTGTGGTGATATAAGATTTACAAGCATATATATTGTAAGTGATACAAATGAATATACTACAACTTTAGATGTAGAAGAGCAATTGCTTACACAACTTTCTGTTGATACATCTGGAAATATAACAATAAAAATAGATGCAATGCAAGAGTCAGGATATAATGGTTATATTAAAGTTGTAAAGTATAATGGAACAGAAACGGTGATAGCACAAAAAAGACCAGCAATGGATTTTGGATATGATGTTTGGGGAACATACACATTTTATACGAATGTTAATGAAGGTGATGAAATTAGAATTTATGGATATTCAAGAACATGTAATATTGCATGTTTACATGTAAAGAATTTTATAATAACGAACGAGGAAGATGAGCGTGAAATTCCTTATTGGATTGAAAGCGGTTGTAATAGTGAAAACACAATAATTTGGGTAAAAGTTCCTGAAATTCCAGCAAATGGGCAAACAACAATTTATATGTATTATGGAAACCCTGAAGCTGTAAGTGATGAAACCACTGAAAGTAATATGTTTTACATAGTTGGAGTTAGCGAAACAGAACCAGCAGAGGATGTATATTATTCTAGAACAGTAAGTAAGTATATGAGAACTTCTAGGTATAAATTTAATGTAGGAAATTGGATAACTAGATGGTGGAAAGCTAGAGTGTATACTGGAAAAACAGCTAATGTAAAAATAATATTTGCTAGAACCAATTTTGCTCCAAGTTCAAATTATGGTAAAGCGGCTTCTACCTATATTATAAATACTTCATCTTCTTATCATTCTCTTAATGAAGGTTGGAATACCATTGAAGAAGAAGTGATAGTTAATTGTGATGAAAATTATTGTTATATTGGCGTTACAACTACTTCTTACTCTTATGTTTACAATAATAATGGACCTTCGGGTTTATCACAATATTATAGTGGTGGGGTATCTGCTGGTAATACATATACTTTTGCGTGTGAATCATATATACAACCAGTTATCCGAGTATGCTTCAGAAAATACACGACACCAGAACCAACTTATGAAATAGGAGCAGAAGAAATACCAAACCAACCACCTTCAGTCGATATACCTAAAACTTTTAACGAAAATTATGTTGAGCAAACAAGCTTTAGTGGTGGCGATAAAGTAGTAATTAGGGTTAATGTAACTGACCCACAAGGTGCAAGCGATATAGATAAGGTTTTGATTGAAATAATGGATAATTCTTCTGTTGTTCAAGTAAGTAATGATACTATGACAAATGTAGGTTCTATAACAAATGGATATACCTATGAATATAATTACACTTTACCATCAAACGCAGTTTTAGGTGTATGGACAATTAATGTTTATGCTAATGATACGCAAAATGCTTGGGACAGTAATTCAACAACATTTGAAGTAGTTGATACTACACCACCAACTATAACTTTCGTTTCCCAAACACCTTCAAACATAAACGAATCTACTATAGAACCAGTAACTATTATTATAAATATAACAGATGATAGCGGAGTTAATCTATCAAAAGTTGCTTTCTTCACAGGAATAAACCATACTTTAACACCAGAATTTTACCATTACAATTGGTCTTGGAGGTATCCAGCCAACGATTTGCAACCAGACATGAGAAGGGCTGACAATAGAAACATGAGTTATTGGTTTGAAGATGTAGTTTTTAAAGAAAGCCCAGATGATATATGGACTTTTGCCGGTTATGATAATTCAACTTATGAATTTGAAGTTATAGATAGCGGAGATACTTACTATACTATTAACATAACATTTTTCTCTGCTCAAATGATGTTCCCGCAAATATTTCCATTCGATAAAATGTATTTAACTGCTGAAGATAAAACAGGGCAATATATAGAATTACATACTAACAATTGGCTAAAAATTAAATTTTATCCAAAGGTATTTTATAATTATACAAATGAAAATTACACTATTTACATAGACTTAAACGTTGACCCAAGCTTTACTCCAAACACCAAGCCTTTGGAAATTTATTTCTGTAACTCTTCCTATACCACAGGAGACCCATTGGATAGCGATTACTGTGTTTATGTAGAAGATATAGACGCTACAGATACCAGAACTATTGTGATAAATCAATCAAGCTACATTCAAAACATTTTTTATATAGCTGATGGCTATATAGATGGTGTTAAGGTTACTGATGAAGCTTATTTGGTTTTGAGAACAACTGTTCCAGCTCCAAAAGCTTTTAGGTTGTATTATGCTGATGATGAAATAAATGAGTTTATAAACTTTAGCAATTTCAATCATGCTTGGTTATCTTCAGATAGTGGGAACACTTGGTCACCAATAAGCTACACTCCGGACTTTTACTTAATTTCAACACAAGGAGAAAGGGATAAGATAATGTATTATGTATATGCTTGTGATATTTATGATAATTGTGCAAACTCTTCAATGCAATACGATTCTTTGGACCCGGTAAATCATGCTCCAGCAGAACCATTAATTATTAAACCTGAAGAAAATGAAAAAGTAACTGGACTATACAATATAACATGGCTTACATCTGGAGACCCAGACTTTGATAAATTTAATGCTTCTGTTTATTTATGCAATCCAGATGGAAGCATAAATGCTACTTTAGCTGATAACAATATAACTGGAAACAATAGTGTTTATAGGTATTATTTAGAGTTTAATGCGTCTGAATTTCCAACTGGTAAATATAGAGTAAATGTTACATTATGCGATATTCATGGTTTGTGCTCCTCTTCTTTAACAGCTTACAATTTTACAATTTACCATGCTTTCAACAGAACTTTAAATCAAACCGTGCAATTAAATGAAACCTTTAGCAAAATTGCTGTTCTGATTAGAGAATTTACCCAAAATATAACAAGCTCTGTTCAGCTAATAAAATTAGCTTATCTATCAAGGATTCTATCTGAAACTATATACACAGTTCCATCTGTATTTATAAGAATTGCTCCATACATAGAACCTTTAACCATTTCAGTTCAGGATTATTTAATTAGGAGTTTAACTGCTTTCAGAGAATTTCCAGAAAGTGTTAGTTTTACTTTACAAGTTATAAGACAAGTAGAGTTAGCAAGAGAATTATCCCAACCAATTTCATTTTATTTAGAAGTATTAAGAAGTTATGTAGGTGGAAGAACAATTTCTCAATCAATTTCAGTAAGTGCAGAACTATTTAAGAAAATACTGAAAATTTTGGAACAGCCAATATCTACTTCTGTTTCATTAGTAACAACGAGAATTCCTTACATTGAACCTTTAACCATTCAAGTTTCAACTCAATTGATTAGGCATGTTAGCTTTATCAGAACCATAGTTTTGAAACCAGCAATAAATGTTGTCCTTAAAGTAGTTTCACCAGTAAAATTTGTTTACCAGCTTCTTACTCCGCCTTACTCCCTCTTCTCCATATTTGAAAATTTAGAATTTATAATCGTTTTCTTTGGTTCAATCTTAGGTTTAACCCTGTTTGGAATGGCTGTAGTTTGGTCAAGAAGGAAGGAGCTTTATCAAAGACCCGAAGAAAGATGGTAGCTCAGGCAATTTAATGCATAAAAATTCTTGAAACAAAGTATAATAGGTAATTAACAATAAAAAAGAAAAGATGAAAGCAAACAGTATACCAGCTGTTCCCAAAAAGCTAAGCTTTGCTTCTTTTAAAGATTGCTCCCTTTGGTAAGCTATTGCTAAAGAAATTATTGAAAAGGCAAAAACAAATATTATTATAGAACCTAAGCATACTGGAATTCCAGCAAGGTAAAAAAGACCTATTGATTTTAGCATTGAGTAAAATAAAGCACCTACAGTTCCGGCAATAAAATCAATAGTTTGGGAAAAGAATATGAAGTAAGGAACTGAAAGTAAGAAAAGCTCTAAAAATACTGCATAATGCAATGGAATTTGGGGTTTAACGCTTAAAGTAAAAAATACTGAAAATATTGAGAGAATTAGGGAGCAAATTATTGAAAAAATTAGCTTTTCAGCAAAACTTATCATAATTTATTTAGATTTTTTTGATTTTTTAAAGTTTTTAAGATAATCTGGTGTTATTTCAATTAGTTTTGGCTTTAGCTTTCTAAAGGAAAGGTAAAGTAAATTTAGATACAAAAATTCTTGGAATAGGATTGCGAAAATTTTTGAAGTGTTGGTTTCGCTTATTAGCAAAAATGGTGTTAAAACGCTTAAAACAAATGAAATTGAGAGTATGAAAATCCAATAAATTTTCCAAAACATTAGTTTCCACCTTTTAAGAAATACTTAACACCCACACGATTTTCAAAGAATCACTTGCTTCTAAATTCACTGATGTGAAGTTAGCACATGCGAATAGATTGTCATCTCCGCTTGAATACCAGTGCAAACCAGCAACCTGAACATCGTTAATAGAGCTTGTAGCAATGAAAGTGTGCTCAACCGTGAAATTACCAATGCCTGTATCTGTTATAGTTCCTTCTGCTCTTTCCAATCCAGCAGTCGTTATTTCATTGGCTAAAACTGTAGCTGATTCAGAACAATCTGTTGCACCTGTGCTTAGAGAAATATATTTAGTTGTGTTTGTAGATGGATTGGTTAATTGGTCCTCTATAAATTCTTTTCCTATATTGGTCAATAGATTATGGGTTTCTGTTATTAATTTTCCATTTTTATAAACTTGGACT
>Ga0190337_1000088_pt1 | contig 16314 bp, 11 predicted proteins | sample 4872041011_MG_FD_161677 | JGI IMG/M metagenome (GOLD analysis project Ga0190337, IMG submission 161677) | Hydrothermal vent sediment bacterial communities from Southern Trench, Guaymas Basin, Mexico - 4872-04-10-11_MG | ecosystem: Environmental > Aquatic > Marine > Hydrothermal vents > Sediment ...
CAAGCAGGGAACCCTCGTAAACGGTCTTGTCCCCGATGGGCGTGAGAACAGGGGGGTCATTCACGATGAGCGTCCCGTTGGATATGTTGTGAGGCAGCAATTGAGCGTAAGAGTTCGTTATCTTCACGCCTTCAATTTTTAGTGGAGAGGTTCCAGAGAGATTTCCTGCGGTCATGTTTATGATTGCGAAAGTTCCCGGCGATGACACGTTACCCTTACCCAAGATGGTGCAAGCGATATCCTTCACGAAACCTGCCGTATTATTTATTTTCCCGGAGATGAAGAAAGTCGGTAAGCCGCTATTTCTGAGCAAGTCGCCCTCGGCGACGCTGTTGACATGGACGAATGAGGGGTCAAAAATGAGGTTTGCCTGCATACCCGCTATTTCCTCACCTGGTTCAACATATATGCTGATGTTGAAAGACTCTCCTCTCTTGACCACTTTAGAGGAAGGAGATATATAAACAAGCGTTTCGTTCGGCGAGGGAAGCGTGGTCACATTCACAGTCCAGGTGAGGGAGACCGTTCCGTTCTCGTTCGTTCCGATGTATGTGACATTATGCATGCCTGTATGTTCCCATGTGTGCGTCCAGGATTGAGCGTTATGGTGCTGGTCTTCACCGTCAAGGAACCATGCGTTTGAAACCGGCTGACTAACGGTGACCGAGAATGTATATGTGCGGTTCACATATTGAGTGGGCGTAAGGTCTGAAGGAGAGAACGAAATGATATGTGGCGGTTCTCCTCCCCTCTCCGTGTTCACCGTTATATATTTCGTCTCTGTCCTGTTGTAATTGCCAGCGGTGTCTATTGCATAGGCATAATACGCATATCTGCCATCCTTCAAATCGGTGAAATTGTGTCTCAGTGCGCCGGATGCGAAAGAAGCGCTTATTTCTTCAGGCGAAAGCGCCCTGTTCCAAATTCTGAGCTCGTCAATAACACCTTTGAATGGGCAATCCCAATCTGTAGGCGACCACTGCCAGCGACCGATATAAAGCGGATATGGAGAATCGTGTATGCGAGGCGGTGCCTGTGCCGTGTTTGCGTCTTGCACGCCGTTAATGAAAATCTTCATCGTTTTACCGTCGGATACGGCGGCGATATGTGTCCAAGTGTTGTTCTTCACTTTCATTTCAGATGTGAGCCAAACGGTGCCTGCATATGTTCCGTTTGAGCTCAATGCGAAGCCGATTCTGCCATCGCTCTCCACATCAAGCTCGTAAACCCTCTCGTTTATGGGTATTGTGCGATTATACAGATACTTGTTGACGATGGAACCTCTTGAGCCAAGAATGGGTTTGATCCACGCTTCTATGGTGATTTCACCGTCATCGAAGCCATCTAAACTGGGTGAGTCGGGAACTCTTATGAAATCATCAACGCCATCAAATTTGAGAGCGTGTCCAAACTTCCCTTCCGTTAAAATAGGCATTTCTGTCGTATTCCCATCCCCCAAACGACCGTGATTGTGGTGTTCGGAGAAGTCAGGCGTCCATTTTGTTTCGTTGACGGTGTTGAAGCTCCAGTATGCTGCGAGCGTGTTGTTCCAGTTTATGAACGAGGATGTTGGACTCTCATCTATGACCGTGACATTTACATATACCCAGTTTTCAGTTGTGTAATCTGTGGTAGGAGATGTAAAGAATATTAATGGCGGAGAAGTGTCTTCGGCGAGTGTGATGTTCGCATTCTCAACATCTCTTCCTGCGATTGTCACGACGATTGAATTTGAAAGCGATCCTGCGCTCGCAGTTATCAGATAAGTTCCGTTTGTCAATCCATGTAGAATATAATATCCGTTCTCATCCGTATAATCTTCTGCGCTTGTCCTGTTATTTGTGACATGAGCGTTGAATATGCCTGTTCCGTTCTCATATTTCACATATCCGGAAATACTATATGTCTTTCCAGCGGATTTTGAAGCCTCTTTTGTGTTTCCGTATGCGCCCATGTTTATCCTTTTACCGTTAGGTTCGGGCTCATTTCGGTAATCGCCGTGAACGGAGTCTTCTTCAAAGGGAACGCCAGCATCTATGCAAGGCGATGTGACATTATCTACGACCCAAGCAGAGCCGTTCCATCTTCCCGCCTGCGATTTCAGATGGAAGTCATGCGGTGGTGATGCGAAGAGCGGATCAGCGGAAATATCTCCCGTTCCAGCGGATGCACCGCCGCCGTAATTGCCAGCGTTGTTGTTCCACACATCGTTGTATGATGAAAGGACATTTCCGTATATGCCATATTCACCATTGTTCACAATGATATTGTTCTTCGCAACAATATTGCTCACATTAGCCCCATCTTCTACATATATTCCTGATTTTATTGCATTGTTGATCACATTGTTTATTATCTTTATATTCCTGAGGCTTGCAGTTCCCCTTGTTCTGAGATGAACTCCGTGTCCGTATGGTTCTTGAGTTCCGTCAGTTTTGGCGATGATGTTTCTTATGAATGTCTCGTTGCTTACCTCTGTATCCCAAGGCCAAAGTGCTATTCCTGGCAAACCGTAGTGACCTTCTATGTAATTATCTCGGTAGATGTTATTTCCACAGGGAACGCCTCCCTGCGGATTGATAAGAATACCAAAACCATTGACATTGAAGTAATTTCTCTCAACAATGCAATTACTTGATTCATATATTCTTATACCAGCATTACCTGTGCCATCAGAATAAACATAGTTGTTTGAGAATGTAATGTTGTCGCTGTAAATTGCTCTCAATCCCTCATGTCCTGCTTGGATAACTTCACAATCTTTAACTACAGAATTGCTTGAATGGGAGAATTCAACTCCATCAGTCCAAAAGTCAATCATTTTCACATTTTCAACTGTGATATTGTTGGAGTTATAGAGATGGAAGGCATCAATATTGCTGTTTATTCCCTTAGGGACAGGGCAGTTGTCTTTATTACCATCTATGGTTATATTTTTAATTGTTGTTGAGGATATTCCGTCTCCAACAATAGTGGCCCAATTCTCTTTTGTGCTTCCGTCTTCAATCTTTATTGTTGTTTTCTCTGTGCCTTCTCCTTCAAAGATTAGATTTGAGGAGAGGTTTATGGAATCAGAGATAACAAATGTTCCGTTCTTTAAATGAACTATGCCGCCGCCTATGCTGTTGATATAAGCTATGGCTTGGTTTATCTCAATCTGGTCATCAGTGCCATCGCAGTTATAATCACCAGTGCCATCTCTCGCTACATAGACGATATGAGAGACTTCCCCCTGATAATCTGCCAATATCTCTTCTGCAGATAAGGCTCTATTGTAGATTTTTACTTCATCTATTGTGCCGTTGAAGAAATAATCACCGGACCTGGGATTTTTTCCAATATAGTTATAACGACTACCTGTTGACCATCCAGCCTTACTAATTTCTGAACTTGTGCCCTCTAAAACACCATCAACATATATCCTCATCTTCTTATCAGAAGGGTCATAAGTCCCAGCAATATGATGCCACTTTCCGTCATTTATATTGGTAGTGCTTTCAACTCTTTGATAACTACTAATACCAGAATCCCATGTTTCCAAACGCACCTTTCCGTTATAGTAATCCAATCCAAATACAGACCAGCCAGAAGTGCAAGCAGCAAAACCCACAATGCCTTTCCTCCCTGTTAAAGAAGGCTCTACCTTTACCCAGGCAATAAGAGTTGAGCCATTAGCCCGAAGAGAAGGTGCGGTAATAATATTATCTGGTAAATCCACATAATCATCACTTCCATCAAAGCTTAAAGCTTTGCCCATCTTTCCATCTACCCAGGTTGCTCCATAGATTATGCCATCATTTCCATTCTCAGAGGAATCATAAGCAGTAGTGCCAGAGCCTTCATCAAACTTGTAGTAAGCAACAAGGTTTGTCTCTTCTGTAGTGGTAAAGGTATAGTCTCCTGATACTGCCTCATTATTAGAGGCATCTTTGCTCTTTACTCTGAAGTGATAGGTTGTATTGCTTTTCAGACCTGTTATTGTTTGTGTATGCTCTGTAACCAAATTTGTATCCAGAGGTGTGGAGGAGCCATAGCTGGTAGTTAAGCCATATTCTATCTGTGAGGTGGCTGGTTCATCTGTATTCCAAGTAATCGTTACACTTGAACCAGTGATAGCAGAGACGGTTATGTTTGAGATTATCGGCGGAGTTATGTCTTTGGTTAGTTGGAAGTTCAGAGTTGTTGTTTGATTTGCTAAAATCTCTGCAGTTGCTGTGCTTGAGTAATAGCCCTCCTTAGAAGCGGTTACTGTATAGTTCCCCACCGGCAAGCTCATGATATACTCTCCCGTTGAGTTTGTTGTTGTTTGGTGGGAGTTTGCTGTTACTGTGGCACCAACTATTGGCAAGCCAGTGTCTTTGTCTGTTACCTTGCCTTTTAGAGTGCCAGTAGCAATTCCTTCTATCCAGCAATTACCAGTATCAATATTGCAAACAACTGTTTTTGTTGGCACATTTGGGTCTTCTCTGTACCAGCTTTCATCTATGTCTAAATTGGAAAGAGAGGCTGTTTTTCCGTTGTAGGAGGCGGTGATGGTGTAAGTATAGTTTTCCTGCCTCACTTCTTCTGTATCAGTATCTCTATATTTCTTGTAATCCACAATAATTAATGTGTGAGCTGGGTCTTCTGAAGGTAATGGAGTGTGTCCTGTTGCTGTTGTATAGGTTTGATTTAATGGCTGCCCGTCAACCCAGCGATAGTGATGATAGAAGCAATTATAATTACCCACAGCATAAGGCTTTTCAACAACCATATTCTCAACAGGATAGTGATTCGTCTTCATATCATCTAAAGTCCAATCCTGCTCAACATTCACACTTACATTCGCATTCTCAACAGGATTTCCATCTTTATCAACAACCTTGACATCTAAATAGTATTTCACATAGGCTGCTTTTTGCTTCTTTCTACCGTCCATATCTGTAAAGATTCCAGGAGTGATTAAAATATCTTTGAATTTGCAATTTACCAAACCAAGCTCGCTCGCTATATAACTGTTGTGTCTGTATATGTTACCCCAAGGTCCTGAAGATCCTCCATAATAACAGGAATGTGATTGAGCTATATTCTCCGCCCTTGATTCTTTGATTACGATGTAATCATTTTCTGCATTTAAGTCATAGATGTTGTATTTATCCCTGTGAGCATTGAGCAAGAAAGTGAAATTCAATGGATGTTCTGCTCCAGAGAAAGTTACATTTCTTATTGTGAAATCATTTATGTTTACATCATCGGTATATATCCATATTGATTTGTTTCCTTTGCAGAAGTTTATTGGTGGCAGCCATCCACTACCAGAAAGAGGATTATAGAGACCTATATCAACCTCATGAATGTTTGTGAATTTGCTATCTGTGATATTTACTTCATAAGGAGAATCCAAAAAGAGATGCGCAAAGTTATCTATTGTTGAATTCTTTATGATGAATTCTCCGTGATAAGCGACATCTAACGGGGAATGACCAGACCAACCAGGGACACCGTAAGATGGTTCCGTTTTACGGTAATCATACATGCATAACTCATTACTCCAATGAGTTGTTGAGCCAGCGTTGTTCCATACCCAGTAATATTGGGTATCCGATGTGATTGTGCTGTTTTCAACATATAAGCGAGAGCCGTAGTCAAGGACAAAAGAAAGTTCTCCATCATAAGTTGAGTGGAATTTTAGGGTTTCGTCTTTTATTATTAGCTCTGCACCCTCGTCTAAAACCAAATCTTTGTAGCAGATTGCAGTCTTTGTCTTCTCATCATAATAGAATATAGATGAATTATTTATTGCCTTTGCTATATCTTTCAGTGTGTTGTTTCTTCCCTGAACTATGATTCCTTCCTTCCAGAGAGGAGCTAACCCTTCTCCATTATCCCAGTGGTCATAGAAATAGTTCCCAACATATATGTTCCCATTGTATGGAAAAAGATATTTGTTCTCATATACTTGAATGTCATCTATATAAGGGGGATTTCCTTCTCCCTGATCCCTCATAAATATTTTAATCTCAGAGATGTTATCCAAAGGTTCGTAAGCATGAAATTCAAACATCATTTTACTCTCTGGTAAAGATTGATGTTTTACTTCTCGGAATGCATAGAAATAATTTCCTTTTCTTATAAGCACAACCTTATGCCATTTACCATCTTCATAAAGTCCTACTCCATCATAATCCATACTAAACTGTGTTCGCTCTCCATGTAACCAACTCTCAATTACACAATGATGGTGAGCATCGGGGTTTTTATTCCACTTATAGAAGAGTACATTGCTGTAAATAGGATAGAATGCCACATGAGCTCCCGCTTGGGTTGTTTGCGGATATTTATATTTATATCTGAATATCCATGTGCCTTCAGTTATTGAAGAAGGATAAGAAATATCTACATAGCCTGCTTTTACAGAGCATTCTGATGTTTCGCCATCAAAAGAACCACTCCATTCAGGCAACGCCCTACCCCAAGGGTCTGTCTCTGTTCTGCTTTGATATTTTTTATCTGTGAAGTAATCAAAGATATCTGGCGCCTCTGATTCGTTTAGAGTGGAAATAACCCATTCATGATGAGCTTCTCCATTTTCATTGAACGCTTTGACATGGATTTCCCATATACACTCTGAAGGGTCTTGAGAGCAGTTGAGAGAAGGGACTGTAAAGGTGAAATTATCAGTGGTAACTGAAGAGGTATTTCTTTCTTCCACTTTATTCACTTCCCAGGTGAAATTGCAGAGTTCGTTTGCTGTAACAGAGAAAGTAATCTCATCTCCAGGCTGGACAAGATACATGAGGTCTTGGGGATTATCTTTATTTGTGGTATTTCCTCCAGAGGAAGACCATGCCACGATAGAAGGGGCTGCACTGACTATGCTCATACAAAATAGGAGGCAGAAAGCGATACTTAAAAAAACAAAGATTGAGACATGCCTTTTTACCCCGCTATCTTCTTTCCCCCTCATATCGATAGTGTGAATGAAATGATGCCATATATAAGTTTTTGGAAAAATGTAAGCCCTAAACTGAACCTCTTTTTCTCGATTTATAGATGTAATAAACAATAATTTTGCATATTTCTCTTTTAGTTTTACATAAAATTCTGACAAATAATACTTATTTTATATTGAACATTTTTTAAAATTACCTTTTTCTAACATTGATATTAATTAAGAAAACCTTTAAATTGACTTTTAAAAATTTCCAATAGCACTGATATATGGGTCAAACGCTCATTTTATATGATTCTTTATCTCAGGAGCGAAGCTCAGAAGAAAAAATAACAAACATAATTAGCGTATTAAAGGGATGGGGGTCTGATTGAGCACGGTGCGAAGGGTCGCAAGGAACACAGGTATTATTATTGTTGGAGATATCATCTTCAAATTAATCTCACTGGTCGTCACAATATATCTTGCGAGATATTTAGGCACTGCGGGATTCGGCAAATATAATTTCGTTTTCGCGTATCTTGCTTTCTTTAATATCCTAACAGATTTGGGGCTTCAAACGATTCTTGTCAGGGAGATGTCTCGTAACCCCTCAATTACACCAAAGTTAATAGGCAACGCATATATTATACGATTGATATTGACTGCTATTGCATTTATTTCATCAATAGTTGTGATATCACTGATGTCGTATCCTGCAGATACCACCACTTATATTTATATTGCTTCTTTAACGCTATTGTTCGTATCATTCAGCGATTTCTATCGCACAATATTTGAAGCGAATCTCAGAATGGAATATAATATAAGTGCAAAATTAATTTTTAAGGGATTATCTGCATTCCTTATATTTCTGATTATCCTAACAAAAGGCACACTATTACATATAATCAGCGCATTAGTGCTCTCTGAAATGGTCAAAATGATATTTAATTATATATTCTCAAGAAAATTCGTGAAACCTCACTTTGAATTTGATTTAAAACTTTGGAAATATCTTTTTAAAGAGGCATTACCAATCGCTATTTACAGCGTTGTTTGGATAATTCATTTCAGAACAGATGTGGTAATGCTTTCAATGATGCAAGGAGATGCTTCTGTTGGTATATATTCCGCCGCATATAAATTAGGAGAACCTATCACTCTCGTAACAAGCGCACTTTCAATATCATTATTTCCATTAATGTCACAATTTTTCAAAAATTCTAAAGAAAAATTGATAAAAATTTGCGAATTTAGTATCAGATATATATTAATTACAATGTTACCTATCACTATAGGTGTGACTTTTTTGGCGGATAGAATTATCTTCTTGATATACGGTTCAGAATTTAAATATTCTGCAGGTGTGCTTCAGATATTAATATGGGCGTTCATTCTTACATCTATAAATTCCGTTTTATTAAATCTTTTAATATCAATAAATCAGCAGAAACTGAACACAATCAGTATAACTATATGCGCAATCACTAATGTTATTCTCAATTTCTTCCTAATTCCAGTACTTAGCTATAATGGCGCTGCTCTTGCAACAGTAGTGACAAAGGTGATATTATTTTTAGCGAGTTTCTTTTTTGTTTCCAGACATCTTGAAATGATTCCTCTGCATAAAATACTGGTAAAACCGGCAATTGGTGCATTGGTTGTAGGCGCTTTTGTATATTATTTCACAGATGTTAATATGTTCTTACTGGTTCCCCTATTAGGAGTTGTGTATTTAGCAGCGCTATTTGCTTTGAAAACTTTTACTAAAGAAGATATTGATATTGCTAAAAAGGTATTTAAGTGGGGGGAGCAATCATGAAAATTCTTATATTTACCGATAATTTCTCTCTACCTATTGATGAGGGAAGGAAAAAAGTTACGTATTATTTAATGAGAGAGCTTTCCAAAAAAGAAGATGTATTAACCATTTGCAATAATAGTGAAAGAACGCCTGACGGTGTTAAAAAAATAAAAACTAACAGATTGCTCATTAGTCTTCGGTTAAAAAAAGAAATTTCTATTTTTAAACCCGATTTGATATTATATATCCCGAGCTCATCTGCAACTATATATTCTCTTATGCGTGCTGCAATTCTCAAAAAATATGGAAATAATGCAAAAATTGTGATAATAGCTCATTCAGGGCCAATAAATTATAAAAAACATCATAAAATATTACTCAAACTGTTTTCCTTATATTTCTCTCAGGATGCAATATTAACACCCTCACCACAGCTTTATGATCAACTTAAAAAATATCGGTTCAATGTGAGGTTAGTTCCCTTTGGAGTGGATGTTAATAAATTTAAACCTGTAAGTCATAAAACAAAATTGGAGTTAAGAAAAAAATATGGCGTAGAAAAGGATGCATTCATAGTTCTCCATGTTGGTCATATCACTAAGAGTAGAAATTTAGAGATTTTTAGTGAAATCCAAAAAATTGATGGAGTTCAGACTTTGATAGTTGGTAGTGAAAGTGTGCCAAAAGATAAGGATATTCTTAAAATATTAAAAAATAACGGAGTGAAACTTATTACAAATTACATAGACAATATAGAAGAGATTTATCAATTATCCGACTGCTATGTTTTTTGGGGGGGCGCTATATCTATGCCTCTATCCGTTTTTGAGGCTATGGCATGTAATTTGCCTGTTATCGCGAATAAATATGGGATACTGCCTATCCTTTTCCATGAAGGAAGAGGTTTTATCTATTGCGAATCCAAGAGGGATATCATAGACCAGGTAATCCAGATCAAAAATTCGAGCAAACGTGAAATTGGTACAAGAGCGCTTGTAGAACAATATTCCTGGGATAAATTAGTCGAAATAATATGCAAGATATAATATGATATTCCTTTCATTTTTCCTTTATAGCAGACAAAATAAAAGAGTAGCCTAAAAGTCCTGATGGTAGAACCATATCCATTATCTTTTCTATTTTAAAGATGGCTTCCAAATAATTCCTACGGGATATTTTTTTGTAGAATCTTCGTGGTATATGCAGATACCCATTGATTACAAAATTCCCAAATCCCTTATTGCGTAAATATCTCTTCAATGCAAAGACTGAGAACTTATAATACGGGAGCGGATCGTCTTTTCTTTTATTTTTCATAATAAAACTGTATATCTTTTGGTATAAATAATTCAGTGTGTAGACATTACCCACATCATATATAACTAATTTGCCATTGCATCGAAGAACACGTGAGACTTCATCTAATACATTAAAGTAATCTTTTACGTATTTGAGCGATCTAACAAAAAGCACATAATCAAAAGTATTATCTTTAAAAGGAAGCCACAATGCATTAGCTTGAACAAGATGGTGTTTAGATTCCTTTTTTCTTCTAATCATTGCGGTTTCAAGCATCTTTCTTGAAATATCTATACCCACTACATCTAAACCCATTTCCGTAAGCTCGATTGCATATCTACCCCACCCTGTACCAACATCAAGAAGCAATCCTTTAGTGTCAGTGAACTCTCTGAGAATTCTTTTCTTTTCAAAGTCCGCTAAAAATTGACCAAATGCTGTAGTTGATGCCCCATACGTATCCGCCTGCGAGTCAAAAACCTTAGCAACTATTTTTTCTTCTCTCATGTAAATATGAAATCAATTTTAAAGTCATAGCAGCCATGTTTTCCTGGATTTTTACCTGTGGCGAAAGAGACCCATGCGAGGCCTGTGGATGGTGTAATTGTGGATTCCAAGTCGCCATGCACACCTTCATCTATTAATTTCCTTAATGTTGGCAATTTTCCCTTCTCGGTCAGAGGCTTCATTAAGTCCCAAGTCGCTCCATCTAAACCTATTATCAAGACTTTAGGGGTCATTTCATTACCTCTAATTTTTCCTCACGATAAGTTCGTAGAAGCCTATTCTGAGAGGATACCGATGCCTGTGAAAGCGAGAGCGAAGGAGAGTATGCCGTAGCCTTCTGCATGAAGATATCTTGCAGCATATATAACGAATGCAAGGAATTTTGCCGACGATGTCTCTGAAGAGCCAAACAAGCATGTTCTTCGCTATCCTCCTAACAGTGCTCATATTACCTGATACTTTCCTTTTGCGAATCTAATGCACGAATGAGACCAAAGTATTTCTTTGTTGTGTGTGTGCGCATGAGAAAGATGTGCATATGTGATGAGATTTGAAAAATGAAGGAAATCGCTTAAAACTTGATTTTAAGCCCTCTCATCGCCTTTCTGAGATAAGAGCGTATATCGCATAAAATTTCATTTTCTCTTATATATCCCGTTTATTTCAAATTTAGACGGTTCATAAACCTTTATTTTAATTTTAATGGACAGTCAGCCTGTTTTTCAAAATTATAACTTCTATTATTACTTCTTTTCTCTTCTTCTCTTCTTTCATTTCTTATTTCTTCTATTTCTCTTCTTTTTCTCTTTCTTTCTTCTTTTTCTTCTTTCTTCTTCCTTTTTCTTGATTCTGAAAAAGTGACCAAACGACCGAAATATGAGACCAAAGTCTCAAATTTGAGACCAAATGACATGAGAATGAGACCATACTCCCAAATTTAAATGGGAATGCGACAAAGTCTAAGGTGGGATGAAGACGGGAGAGATGCATGTGCGGATATCTGAGAGCGATATGAAGGTCTGGGAGCGATTCAAGCGTTTGGTCCTGGAGAAATACGGGAAGTTGCACGGCGTTCTCGGTGATGAGGTCATTGAGGCGCTGAAGATGTATCTTGAACATGAGGAGGCGAAGCGCGCACACACACAAAGAAGAGGGAGAATGGTCGCAAAGGAGGGTGAAGAGGTAAGAGGAATGAGAGCTGAAGATAGGGAAGAGGATGTGAAGAATAGGGAGAAGAGTAGGAGTAGGAGAGAGGAAGAGGATGAAGAAGCGTGCATATACATAGCAAGAAGCGGAGGAGAAAATGAGCGAGAGAGCGAAGGGAAAAGGAAGAGGGAATGGTTATACATACCGAATGGAAGGAACAGGGGGCTAAATACACTTAGAAAGATAGCAGAGGATGTTGAACCAATGGTGGGTGTGGTGTATAATGGCGGAGAGGTGCATGTGAATGTGTTCAAGCGAGTGATAATGAAACATGCTGGTATAGATAAACGAACAATAAAGAAATATCTTGATATGTTGCTTTGTGAGTATGAACTGAAAGTTGACAGGAGAGGTTTCCTGCGAGCAGTATGAAATAGAGAGAAAGGAATTTCAAGCATATATCAAGTGAGAGTCGTCGCCCTCTTCTTTTATTCGCTTCGCTCTTGGATAGTGCATGCATAGCATATAGAAGAAATCGAGGAGGCGCAGCGCATATTCAGCATCATCTTCCGATATCTCCCCCTTCGTCCTCTCCTCTTCTATTATCCGCTTCGCATCTACGATACGATGCATGAATATACCATTCTCATACTGCTCCTCCGTCTTCACCGGCATCTTGAACCTGTTTATCCAATCTGCAACCGTGTTAGGGCTTATCCCAAGCTCTCTTGCGATACGCACACGACCCCATCCGTATTTCGCTCTCAATCGCCACGCCTCTCTCACCTTCTCCTTCCACTCTTCTTCCGTGAAATCCTTCCTACGCTTGTATCTCCCCCTCAACTCCCCCATCTTCCTCTTCATTCCTTAATCCTTAATTAGCTATTATTTTCACGAAACTCAAGACAATCTTTTGAATCACCATAAGGCACATAAAAACCAGTATCACCTATTGCTGTTGGAATACTGCAATACCTTGTTCCAACAGGCACTCACAGAGCATCGCCTCACAAAGTGCATTTGGTAGTTCCTCATCTGGAACAAATCCAGTAAATTTAACATTACCATGTAATTGATTTTAGTTTTCTGATAGAGTTATCATAGTGAATTGTCTTCATTTTTATCACCTTTTCCTTGCAATTATAATAATAGTATCATTCCGTATCTTCTTAAATGGAATCATTTTTTCAATCATACATAAAAATATATCCTTTAATTTAATCTCTTTAAGTTTCTCTGAGGTCGCATACATAACTTTTTCTACCGAAAAACCAAATCTGTTGAGTAGTTGCCGGAGTGTAACCTCATCAAAATAACAAGTATGTTCGGGGTTTACTGGAGGAAAACCTCTTAATATTAAAAACAAAGCCTCCTTGAAATAAAACATATTTGGTGTAGTTAGTATCAACAAACCATTATCTTTAAGATGTTTCCTCACAGAGTTGAGAAAACCCTCAAAATTCGCTAAATGTTCGATTCCTGTGACACTTGCTGCACACTTCTTTATTTTATTGTGCAACCAGATTTCAGATTTGTAATAGGGGAGATTTCTAAGTCTTGCAATCGACTATACAGACCACAACAGCCTATATCTAATACAGTTTTACCTTTTATATACGGTTTTATCAACTCAAAACGCTCGTTCATCCTGAGCTATATACATTATAACTTCCATATCCTAACTTTACCATTGTTATATACATTATCTTTTTCCTCATATGCATGGTGAAGTAATTCAGAAGGATACATACCATGGTGCCATAGAACATCTCCGTTTGTTCTCGTATTCTCTACGAAATATTTAATGCCGAAATTTTGATAGGATATATACATTTGATTAATATAATCCCATGTTCTCTCTGCAATTGCAGGTCCTGTATATCCTTCAAACCAAAATTCCTCTGATGTGATAGGATATCTTTTGAACTCGGAAATATTAATTTTGTCGAAACCATATATTTGATTTATCGTGAGATGAGGAACAAGAACATAAGCTCTTTCGGATATTGCAAATATTCTATTACCAAAAAAGCGGTCGTTTGATATTGATGAACCATTGAGGTAATATCTCATCCAAAGCCCCCCCTGGTAAGTTGATTCTTCAAGAAATCTTTCGTTTAATGTCCTTTTGCTCGTGTCTGGTATGAAATGTATAAACTGATAGTAAGCAGAGAAACATATAGAGGTTATCAGAATAATTGTTAGTATTTTGGGTGCAATCTTTTTTACGCTCCTCGTATTAATTAGATTAAATATTCCAAGTGCGGCAAATGGTATTAGAAGTAAAGGCATATACCATTTCATATAAGTTTCTATGTATATGAACATTATGATAAGCGCTAATGAAAGAAGTAGAAACCATTCTCCAAATGTCTTTCTCTCTTTAAATATCAAATAAAATAATCCACCAATAGAAAAAATTATCGGAATCCCCACATATCTGACATAACTATCTGCTATTGGTGCGTATCTTGAACCCGTCTCCAAGAATTTTCCAGTGAGCACGGGTATGGAGTATGCGAAGATTGCACATCCTATCGGGATTATTGGAATCACTTTATACGCCTTTATTGGCTTCAATGCATAAATCTTATATAAAATCAGCAGAACTATGGATATGAGAATGGAAGGAATAAGGAAATAAGAGAGATGATGTGTCATGAAAAGGAGAAGCAGTAATGGAAGAAATAACAACACATACTTCTTTGATTCCAGACATTTTATCATAATATAGAAGAGTAGGGGAACAAAGACAATAAAGAGGCCCCTTAATGGTATTGTCCATGTTGTATACGACAATATTGCGGGTGATGTGGAGAGGCAGAACGCAGTTAAAAGTTTGAAAATGTCATTATCAAATATCTCACTTGCCATTATGTATGCAGCGAACATGCTGAAGCAACCGATGAAGACGCAATATAAAAATATAACACTTTCCATGTCCAAATTTGTGCATTGAAAGATGCCGGAAAGTAGAAACTGTAAGGCGCTGCACTCGGAACCTGGATAGTTGCCGAACAGTGATAGAGGGTGAAGAATCCATCTCGCATATCCATATTCATTCAACGAATTCACCATTATATGTATAAAAACAGAATCAGGAAAGAGTTCATGCGGGAATACTTGAAAGCGTAGGATGATATTGAGAATGAGCAGGAGTGCAAAGAAAACAATAAGCCCTTTCCTTGAAAGTTCACTGCTCATCTGTCCGCTCACCAAACAGCAATCAATCTGCGGTATGCTTCAAACACTCCTTCTGCTACTTCAAACACCCTCTAAAGATAACTCTGCAATTAATATTTTCTCCTTTTCCCATTAAAATTGAGTATATGTGATTTTATATTTCACCCAGAAGCCTGATCACCTCAAAGCACTCCGCATATCTGCTGCCGATTTCATAACCTCGGTGTCGTGCTCTCGCCTCCACCGCTTCAAGAAAATCCTTTCCATACTTCTTCACCTGACTTTTATGCTGTTTAAGAGCCTCCATTTTTATGTGGAATGTCGGCGTGATGTCAACATAATACTGATTTCTGAACCCTAAATATGAGCGTCCTGCGGGATATTCAGGTTCATACATCAGTATGTTCTTTACATATCTGCCGGCAGCAAGCACTGATTGCGTTGTTCTCTTATGGTCTTGATGCGTGTCATGATACCAGTGTGTGTATATAATATCTATATTGTATTTATCTATGACCTCGTTAATTGCTTCTATTGCTTCAACAGAATAAGGCACTTCTTTCGTCTTGAAACCGAGATTTATCAGCTCCTTTGCGCCCAATATCCTCGCTGCTTCTCTCTCCTCAATCTCACCTTCTTCTTTTGAGCGGAGAACTGTGCCGTCGTAATATGTGTATGATGATTCAGCCATGATTAATATGATGACATTATCGCCATTTCTCGCATGTAGCGCAACTGTGCCACCGCACCCTATCTCCACATCATCCGCATGCGCTCCCACCGCAAGAACATTTCTTCGTCTCCGATGAGGTGGCAATGTTCCCTTCTCCCCTTCAAAGCCTTTATTCTTCAACTTCCTCACATCCTCTCGCCGATTCTTCGCTAATTTCTTTCACTCAATATATAATTTGAAATCCTGTCTGATTTCTCGGATCACTGTGAAATGTTTATCCGATGTTACGAGTTTCATATTTCTGTTCAATGCCATTGCAGCCACGATTATATCAATTGCGGGCAACGGTTTCCCGATTCTTAACACATCTTTTGAAAGTTTAATTGCGAGATTATAATCAGACTTTGAAGGATATAGCACTGTAAGTTTGAAATCAAGTATTTTCGGGAACTCCACAATGTTGAAAATTGTCGTATGTCCTGTCAATCGTTTCCTTTGTTTGTAAGCATTTATCAAACTGCTTGTATCGTATATAGCCTTTTCCATTCCTTTTCCCGCATTTTCTCATAAGCACTTACAGCTTCTTCAAAACTTATTTCAGACAACTCCTTCATGAAATCCTCACCGAGCTCCGCAAGCAATTCCTCGGTTGTAGCTTCCATCCCATGCTTCTCTAAACGCCGAATATACGATATTATAGCATCTTTGAGGACTTCGTTCCACTTCACATCATACTCTTTCATTTTCTTATACACATCTTCCGGTATAGAAAGCGTTATTTCTGGCATG
>Ga0190337_1000091_pt1 | contig 16091 bp, 19 predicted proteins | sample 4872041011_MG_FD_161677 | JGI IMG/M metagenome (GOLD analysis project Ga0190337, IMG submission 161677) | Hydrothermal vent sediment bacterial communities from Southern Trench, Guaymas Basin, Mexico - 4872-04-10-11_MG | ecosystem: Environmental > Aquatic > Marine > Hydrothermal vents > Sediment ...
GAGCAACGTGAAAATAATCATAAAGGACACAAACTACAGAAAAAAAGACTACCTCAATACCCTCAGACAGACAATCAAAAAAGCCACAGGAAAATACAGCAGGGTCATAGTACTTGCAACAAGCCATCAGCAGCTGAGAAAAATCAGGGAAATGTTTCCGGATGCTGCAACCACACTTGATGAAAAACCATTCACCCTGATAGAAAAACTAAAGTCAGGCCAGATAAACCTGGTTGCCGGAACAGATGTTTTCTGGACAGGAATTGATGTCCCCGGAAGAAAGTGCATCATCATGACAAAACTTCCCTTTCCCTCCCCTGAAAATTCCGATGAAGAAATATCCTTTGTCACAGGTATGCAGATAATGCTTAAAAAATTCAAACAGGGAATGGGGAGAATGCTCCGCTCATCCCGGTGCTGCGGTGAGATCTTTATTCTTGATAACCGCATACAGAAATTCCCCGAAGTCATTGATTATCTGCAAAGCTTAAGCAAAAAAGGAGCAACGGTGATTTTCGAAAATAAAAGAAAAGAGAATACACAAAACCTCCGATTGAGAGTTGTTAAGTAGTCCCCTCTGATAAAATCGTCACTGCATGACTTAAAAATATAAAAAACACATAGAAAGGGGGAAAGGAAGAAGGTGATTATTTATTTCTCAAACAGAAAAAATACCCTCGATTCCCTTCTTGCCACTTCCATCCTCCTTTACAGATACCCCGGCTCCAGGGCCGTTAAAATCTCTGAAAATACTCTTGAACATACGCCTTCTGCTGGTATCAGAGAACTCATAAACTCACAAAAAATTTTTCTCATTGATGCCGGAAATAGCTTCAACCCTGAACTTAAAAACTACGATCATCATCATGACCTTACCCTTTACTGCTCACTGAAGCTTGTCCTGATACATGAAATGAAAATACACCCAGCATACCTTAACCTGGAACCATTCCATAAAATAGACCTCATAGACAAACACTTTCTCCCGACAAACCCGGCTTCCGCAAAACTTTACCGGAATTTTCCTCCTGAAACCAGAATACTTGAAAATTACCTCTCCTTCTTTCAACCCTCCCCTGAAATGGGGGAATTCGTTCTGAAAACCCTGAAAGATAAAAACAGAGACACATACTACACCTTCCTTGTAAAACTCATCTCCATCGCCAGTAAGAGAAAAAATCAGTCTCTTAAAAACTTCCTGGAATATAAAAAGAAAGTAGATAACATCATCAACTCCACCCTTCTTGTCAAAACCAGAAAACTCACAGTCGCCATATCCCATCATCCGGTTTCTCCTTATTACACCGAAGTTATTTCCACCCTGAAACCGGATGTTCTCATAGAAAGAAAATCAGATAAAATCTCAAGAGTTATCTTCATAAATAACCATCTCTGCACCCCAGAAAACGTACAGAAAGTATATCTCCTCACCTACTCCGACTCTTTCTCAGGAATTTACGAAATCAGTGCACCATCAGATATGATAAACATTGAAAAACTAGTTCATGCAGTAACCACTTAGGACTACCCTCAAAAAAAAACAGGAGGAACACATGGGTGCCTATTACCAGGCCGTGCTGAAATATCCTGAAGATGACAGGTGGCTCGGATACAGCACCTGGAAGTTTGACAACGGAGCCAAACTCATGGAACACTCATATGTCCTCAATACCTATACAAACTTTATCACATACAAAATCTACTACAAACCCGTTCACCTCGTGTGGCTGTGTGATTATCACGAAGAGGAAGACTTTAACTGGGATACCATACCGGAGGGAAAGATAAAGAAAAGCGAAATCAAAAAAGCCCGAACCGCACTTCCCTGCGTTCTCTACGTTAACCTCACCAGAAAGGAATACTTCAGCCTGAAAAAGATTCTCCAGATTGCAGGAAAAAGCCTCATGAAAATCAAACCACCTCTTTACGCAGAACTTCACAAGTATAAAAATACGTATTTCACCACTGTCATTCACCCCCTTCCACTTTTAACAAACTCAGAAACTGAAAGTGCCGGGGGAGGAGATTACTACCCTGATTACAAACTTCGCTCACACTGGGCAAGAGACCTGATTGTGGCATTTCCCGATTCCGCTGGACTGCTTATAAAAAAGTATGGCTTTAAAGATATTTCCACCGAAGTGCCCGTTGAAATAGATGACTATGATTTCATGCTTGGGAGTTTCAGAGGAGAAATAACCTTTGCACTTGCAGTGCTTGATTACATGAAAAAAATGAACGCTCTCAATAACCCTGAAAGGGCTATAATAAACGAACTCACTTCAATCAGTGAGAACGGTATTCCCAGACTCGTATTCAGAAGGGCAAATTACGGAAAGGTTAAAGAAATTTTAAAAGAATTCTGCTAACAATGAATGCAAGAACCTTTCTCCTCACCATTGTTATGTTTACCACAGGGCTCTCAACAGGTGCCCTCATCCCCGTTTATTTTATTTCCACAAATTTCAAGGCAGAAGAACCTTCCTGCTCACTTGAAAAAGCCTTCAGAGAAATCAGCATCGGAGAAACCGCTTACTGCAAATCCTTCAAACTCTATAGAAGAGATGATGGAAGTTTCATTGTTTATGAGATTGATTATAACATAAATAATCTAAAACTTGCCAGAAGGCAGAGAAAAAAACCAGAACATGATAAATACCATACTCAGAAAAAATCTGGCAGGAGGAAAGTAACAATAAACAATTGAACGAAAAAACCTAAAATCAAATCCTTACACTCCTTTCTACCTTTTTATCTCTCTTCAGGGGAAAATTGTCTTCGAATTTCAAAAACTCAAAAAATTCTGGACACTTTTTTTCAAAAAACATTATATTGTACTGAGGTCTAATTATGCAAAAAACTGAAGGAGGTAAGAATGACTGAAAAACCTTTTGTTGAAATATATACAGATGGTTCATGTTCCGGAAATCCAGGCCCCGGAGGTTATGCAGCTATCCTGTGCTACAGGGGCAAGAAAAAATAATCACAGGAAGTGAACAGCACACCACGAACAACAGAATGGAATTAACCGCAGTGATTGAAGCACTGAAATGCCTCAAAAAACCCTGCAAAGTGGTTGTAAGAACGGATTCTCAATACGTGGTCAACGGAGTCAATCAATGGCTTCCAGAGTGGATTAAAAGAGACTGGAAAACTTTCAGCGGAAAAGAAGTTTTAAACAGAGACCTCTGGGAAAAATTACTCACCGTGATGTCCTTTCATGAAGTCACCTTTGAGTGGATTCCCCGCAATAAACATCCCAAAATTACCATCTGCGATAGACTCGCACGTCAGAAAATCCAAAAAACTTGGTCTATTGAACAGAGATAAAAATGTCTGCAGCATGTGTCCCTTTCTCTGAACTCGCAATAAAGATTATAGAAGAGAGTGAATGAATGTTGGAGAGTTTCTCAATGTAAACTGAGTCGAGAAATTTTATCTGGACAGTTGAAAGAAATTAAAGCAAAGATACTGGATGAAGATGATAAAAACCTGATTAACAATAGGATATTGACAGTATTTTTTCTTCTCAAACCTTAAAAAAATTAAAAAGCGGGTGTGGCGGAACCGGAAGACGCAGCGGGCTCAGGACCCGCCGGGGTAACACCCCATGAGGGTTCAAATCCCTCCACCCGCACCAAAAACTTACTTTTTCATACACTCAATTTCAACCATTCCTGAAACCTTATCTCCCGTGCCTCCTTCTTTGGCTCAGAAACCGGAATATTCTCAGCTACTTTGACTCCACCAGACCCCCTCCTCAAAGGAAAATACCATCCTTTCTCATAATTCAGCTCTTTCACATAACACCTCTTCCCAGAAACTCCCTCCACCTTCTCCTTCAAAATTCCTGCTTTCTTCATTAAAGTAAGCATTCAGTTTTATTTTCTCTTTTTCAGGAGCAGGAAAAATTGTATAAAAGGAAGGAGATAGGAAATTAAATAGAAAAACTAAAAATAAAGTTTTTAATAAGGAGCTTTAAAAAATGTCTAAAAATACTCTTATCCTTTCCCTGAAGACTGGTTGGAAAAAATTGTTAAATCTATTCAACAACAAAAATCTCAAGGACTTAAGCTCATCCTCTCTTACCTATCAAATCTCCCTATTCATAACCCCTAATATTGACTTAACTGGTATTAAAACATATCTTCGGTTTCTGGCACCTCAAGGGTAAAGAATCTAAAACCTTCTGGTTGGACATCCTCCAGAACCTTATAAAAATAGAGACTAAAAAGACTCTCCTCTTTATTACCAATGATTTCTCCAGACTTACTGAAGTCATTGAAAAATTTTTTCCTATGCTAAATACCAACTCTGTCCTATACATCTCCAAAGAAATTTCAAAAGCAAAGATAAATTTTGTGAAATAGCAAAAAAAGAATGAGGAGTGAGGAAAACATAAATATCTGCAGGACAGATGGTGGTCACTTTTGCTGGTATAGCTTTGTTCATCTTATTCTAAACTTCCATACATCATAGGCATACCAATTTCTCCAACTGTAGCGTTTCCTGCTTCGAAATAGCTTCTCCAAAATTGGGCAATTCTTCGGGCCCGTTGTGGGTCAAGATATCGCTCTCGTACTGCACCTTCTCCTCCCCAAAAGTATCCTAACCCCAATACGTAAACGGTTACATTTCCTCCGAAGTTGGCCTGGAACCCCTGTCTCCTTACCCTTCTTAGCTCCTCATCTGGGTCAATTAGCCGCACATGGCCTCTTGAATAAAAAGAAGTAATAGAGGAATTTTCCAACATGTCGGATATTATGAACAGCACTTTTCTCCTTGCGTGAAAATTACGGATATGGTCCGAGACATAGGTAATTGTTGCAATGATGTCAGAGTGAGGGATATTTCTGTTTGCCGATCTCATGATATCTTGGAGAGCCCTCCGAACTTGGGTCCTTGCAATAATGGGCTGTTCGGCGTGTAATCTTTGGAACCTCATCCACTCGCTCCGTCTCAGGTTGCTTCTAAAGCCGCGAGGGGGTTCTGGGTCAATCAATCCGCAAAGCACCTTTTCTGCGTATCTTCCTCTTACCGCAGAGGAAAACCGTATGATCTCAATATATCTACCAGGTCTCATCCACTCTAGAATGGCCTCTCCGGCACGATACATTATTTCTCTACTAAATCCAACTGTCTGGTCAACCAATACAAACAAAGCCGCCTCTGGTTCTCTCGGGAGAACATCGGCTCTGCCTATTGCCTCGTATGAAGTTAAGGGGAAATTGAGGCGTTCAAGGTTCGTAATGCCTGTATCTTGTGCCCACACCGAGCTGGAGATAATAAGTAATACGGCTGTTATGCAAATGAAAATGCTTGCATGCGTGAACTTGTGCCTGTTCATTGTTTTTAACCTTTATAATTTTTTAAGCTTTTCTCATATTGCTCTAACTCTTTTCTTATTAGCTCTGTTACTCTTACTTTGTCTGGTTCATCTAACATTTCTGTCAACTGTTCCTGGATCTCTCTAATGCTATCCGACCCTTTGAATATATCTTCATAAGCCTCTTCCCATTCTATTTCTTCTTGTAGTCTCTTCTTTATTCTTTGCTTTGCGCGCTTAATGTAAATATTCTTTTTATCTTCTTTATTCATGTTACTTATTATACTTTCTAAATAGCGGTCAGGGTTAAATTCTTCTGTAGTTGATAAACCTTTTCAGCGTATACCTTCCCCTTTTCATAAGGACTTCTTCTATACCCCCCAAATCTCTCGGTATTTCTCTCATCAAATAATAGTAATACTTAGCAAACACTTTATTGGCGGCAAGCTCGACTTTATTCCGCCACTCTTCTCTTTCTTCAAACTCCTTTTTAATCCTATAAAACTGTTCGCTTCTATTGCAGAAGAAAGAATATTTGTATCCTAAATATGTGCCGAGTATATTGGCGAGTATATACAATAACGTAAGTATGGCTAATGCGGCGTACATCTGCTTTATAGCTCTTGATATTTCTTTTTCTATCTCTTCTTTCTCTGTCTTTTGCATAGCTTTCAGTGTTTCTTCTGGCAACATCCTTTCCATCAATATATCGCCGCTGGCGATCTTTTGGTTTTCTATGATTCCTTCATTCAACTTGGCCCGTTGATAAAAAGCGAGAATTGCTATAGCAATAACGATGGCCCAGGTTAATAAGACCAGTCTATATCTCATTAAAAAGCCTCTTCTTGTTGCCATAATGGCATCATGAATTTCTGAACTTTCAATTTCTTCCGCACCAGGGTGTTCGATATCTCTCAAATTTTTATAAAGGTTGCTATAATAGCATCTACTAATCCTGTCAGATGAACTAGGAGGTCTTCTATCATGGTGTTCGACCTCCGCTACCATTCGATCTACTAAGCTATTTTGTTTGTGTATTTTGTATAAAGATTTACCAGCCACGTGAACAAATATTCCTAATACTGCTCCAGCCGCCACGCCGATTAAAATACCAGCAATTATGATATATTTTTGAGGTAAATCCGCAATATAGGGGGCAACTATGGTGATAATGGCGGAAGATTCTACGGCAAGAAAAATTATCAGGAGAATCCATGCCCATAAAGGCATGGTCTCACGATCCTCTTCGCCGACAAGATTTAGCCATTTTTCGGCTCGCTTTTTTTCATCCTCATCGAGAGTGTAAATTCTACCTATTTTCTCTGCCTGAAGTGCCGCGAAGATGAAAAATACCAACATTAAAAAAAACAATCCTATAGCCGACCGAAAAAGGTAATCTTTAATTATCGGTCTAGGAGGACTGATAAACATGCACAATATAATTACCATTACTGATAGAATCATTAAAAGTGCTGCACCATTCATTATATTGAACCATTTTAGACTGACAGGAGCATCCCTTAGCTCTCTATAATCTTCACCTATTTGGTTTTCTAAGCCTATAGGCGCATCCTCTACTACCTGTCCTATCGCTTCTCTCGCATCTTTCTTTAGGGTGCCAAATATATCTTTTATCTTCCATTTTAAGTTTGTAATGTGCCATTTAAACCATATCATAATCTCTCCCCCCTCCTGCTTTATATTTTGCTATATCTCTTCTTTTGAAACTATTTTGTATGCTTGCTTGCTGGTTTGCGTGAAAAATGAATATCTGTATCCCATAAGCATAATGTATCCATTAATTATAATGAACAATATCGGTCCAAGTATTGTCCACAATATGGAGATATTTGCATGACCAGCAGAATGTATCTTTAGCTGTTGATAAAGATAAAACTGTTGATAGAAAGCGAGTATAGCTAAGGAGAGTATAATCAAACAAGTTGTTAATAATTATGCCGTATCTGCGTAGAAAGCCACGCTGTGTGGCCTTGATAGAGTGATAGATTTCTAGTTCGCTCTTTGTTTCCTTTGCAATATCCAATAACTCTTTAAAAAGACGGCTTTGCATGCATAACTCAATGCTTGTGTGGGTATTATGATTTTTTGCTGAAGTATCAGTAGATTTAACCTCATTTATCATCGCTTTTACTAAGCTGTTCTGTTTGTGTATTTTGTATAAAGATTTACCAGCCTCATAAGCCAATATTCCTGACGTTACTCCAGCCAACACGCCGAGTGCAATACCAGCAATTATGATATATTTTTGAGGTAAATCCGCAATATAAGGGACAGCGATAATGCCAATTACAGTAGATTCTATAGCGAGTCCCAATATCAGAAGTATCCATGCCCCATATGGGCATGGTTTCACGGTCTTCTTCCCCAACAAGCTTCAGCCACTTTGTAGCTGCTTCTTTTGTCATCTTTAACTCTCCATCTTATGTTTGACCTTTTGGGTACATGGATAATGAATTTTTCTTCTGCTACAAATACTCTTCCATTTTTCAGGTAGTAAACTAAAGCATCTATATATTCATCATGTGCATTCTGGAAGTCGTTTTCTTGAAATATTGGGAGCAGAATATCTACTCCCAGTATTCCGCTTCGCTTTATGCTTGCCCTACTGGCTTTCCAGCGAAAGAGCATCTTGTTATTATTTCCTAAGTATAAACATGCTGCTCCATTGAGTCGGACATCTGGTGGCTGAGCTCTGCCGTGATGAATCCAGATGCTCATTTGAGGATGGCTATTCACCAACGCTTTCTCTTTTAGTATAGAAATTGGTTTTATATCGAGGAAGATGTTACCCATCATATAATAAATGGGCCATTTTCTATACGGAGGCAGATAATCATCTATTTGGAAGATGTCTTCTTTTCTTCCATCAAGGCGCTTTATGTCTCCAGATGTTTTTATGTCATCTCTCAGAAAATCTGGGATGGTTGAGCTAGCAATGGCTTGGGCAGTGGGTGAAAAAAGGGCTCTTTTGAATTTTTCCCAGATGCTCATCTCTCGTGCTTTTGGTGCCCTGGAGCCAAATGTAGCAAGCCTTTGCCCATGATATGGAGTGCCTTTAAATGGTATAATGCAACTGCAATGAGGTAAATACATAGCTGTAACCTTAGCCTTGCGATGGGGAGCAGCAGCGTGTTGAGTTGAAATCTGTTTGGTTTGACTTATAGTTGCCCTGTTCTCCACAATGGAGTATCTCTTAGCTTGGGCTAATCTCCAAACTTCGGAAGCATCGTATATCACAATACGTCGGTTTTTTGCTCTTCCTTCTGGGGTGCTGTCGTCGGCTATGGGTTCGCTTTCCCCTGCTCCTTGAATGTAAATGTTTGAAGGAGGATATCCTGCTTCTACGAATACCTTTGCGACTGCTTTGGCTCGTTCCTCTGATAGACGCTGGTTAACTTCTGCGGGACCTTGGCTATCTGTGTAACTGATAATCAATACTTTTCTTATACCATCGGCTTTGTAAGCACGAGCGATTTCCAGAAATACCCTGTGCATTTTGGGAGAGAGATGTGTAGAACCTGTTTTAAAAGGTGAAAAAACGATAGTTTTGTAGACTGTCTTGACTTGACAAATCTTTTTCCTTTGCGCCTCATTTGTTGTTTCGTTTAATTTGGCTACAAATTGAAACTTTTCTTTTTCGTTTTTAAAAATTGCGTAATTATAGTGGTTTATCTTAACTCCTTCCCTTCTCTTTATCTCATCTAAACGCCTGTCTCTGTCATCAAAGGCCTTACCTATTTGTTGTCCTAAAAATCCACCGGCAATTATGCCAATAAGAGCTCCGATTATCTCTCCTTTTTTGCCACCCACTTTCTTGCCAACAACTGCTCCAGCAACAGCACCGCCGGCTGCCCCTATAATTATTCCTATTTTTTCTTTCTCTCCAGGAGATGAATTTGCTTTCTGAATATTCTGGGTTGTAGTGGCACAACTGGTAAGTATTAAACAAATGGACAGTAGAAATATCATTAAATGTTTTCTCAATTTATATCAACCTCCTTACTACCGTGTCTCTTGGAGGATTGTGTCTTCATATTTAACATTTATCTACTTTTTCCCATTTTTGCTATTTTCTCAAACACTACCTGAAATTTGTATTTGCCTTTTTCTCAAATCTCTTTACCATCATTCATATTGAATAATTTTTAAATTTTTTAAATTTTATTACATATAGCTTTAGTTGTCAACAATTTTTGAAAAGTTCATACAAGATAGTATGATCCATATTTACCTCCCTCCGAAATTAAAAGGAAAAGAAAGACAAAAAGCAATGAGCATGTCTCAAAAACAGTTAAAAGAGTAAAAAATGGAACAATAAGTCAAATACAGTATAAAGATCAGCGAGAACTCAACAAAGGTAATATCAATTCGTAAGAAAAGCTCAAAGCTGGCAGGATACATGAATCAATATTGTAAGATTCCTTGTTCCGCTTCTTGAACATTTATTGAGTGTTGTATCATATCTTATGGAATAATTGGAGAAGTATCTAAATCCTTATATGCTTTCAAGAGGTGGTAAGTATATCTTATGCCCAGTATTTTTAAAAGGGTTATCCTAATTATATTGGGTAGATCATTTAAGCCAGATCATAAGCCTTCCAATCTATCCTTTATCAAATTGGCGTTTTTTAAACATTTAAATTGCGAGTAAACCATTCAAATCCATTATCTGAAGTGATTCCCAATAGTTGGAGATGGTGTAAAATAAACTTAGCGACAGGCGAGTAGCCCATCCGCTGGAGTGATTTGTTAGAGATCAGAAAATTTAATATTTCTTTCGGTGTCCAATTTTTTTAAGATGTGTATTTCCTCTTTTTAACAAAAATTTTACCTTTTCATGTTGCTAATTGGCTTATAAGTTTGGTAACAGGTCTTAAAATAAGAGATAATTGATGCTCATTAAAAGCTTATCTTTTTATATACCTAAAAGTGTTAACTTCCACGCAGATTTCACCGTTTTATACCTGCTATCTTTGGTGTAAAAAATGAAGAAGTTTGTGAAATACCAGTAATTGATAGACCAAGATTTTATGAGAAAACTCATTATAACTTGAAAAGAACATTTGAAGTTATAAGAGGCCTATTAACCATTCCTTTTATTTTTTAAAAAATCCTGTTAAATTTGAAAAAGTTTTTAAATATTTTTTATTTTAACCTTTATAACTTTTATTGGTAGTTTACCTTTTATCTATTTATCAAAAATTTATATTTTAGGAAAGTTCGTTATAGAAACATTTTTTATTGCTTTTTTTAGTATTTAGTTATATTGTATAGAAGAATTTAAGACGTTTTAATAAAGCACAATTAGAAGGAGTTTTTAAAGTAGAGGAAATTTTTTAATTTTCTGTTAAAATTGAGTTACAAAAATAAGAAGGAGGTAATCAATGTCTTTTTTAAAAAAGTTGATTCGAAAATTTGGAATTTAATTCAAAAAGAGGTTGAAAGACAAGAATATCAATTAAAGATATGGCTTCTGAAAATATAGCTGATTTTGCAATTATGGAGGCAGAAGGTCATGTTTAATGAATAAATATGCTGAAGAATGTCCTTTTTCTCGTTATTACGGAGGATGTGCATATGTTGATGAGGTTGAAAAGCTTACTATTGAGAGAGTTAAGTTTCTTTTTGGAGTAGAGCATGCCAATGTGCAGCTTCATTCAGGAACACAGGCTAATATGGCAGTTTACTTTGCTATATTAAATCCGGGAGATACTATTCTTTTTATGAATCTTGCTCATGGAGGACATCTTTCCCACGGAGCAAAAGTTAATTTTTCAGGGAAGTTTTATAAAATTATTCATTATGGAGTCTCTAAAGAAATTGAAACGATTAATTATGAAGAAGTTAGAAAACTTGCTTTGGAGCATAAACTAAAACTTATTGTAGCAGGTGCAAGTGCATATCTCAGAACAATAGATTTTGAAGCCTTTTTTAAAATTGCTCAGGAAGTGGGAGCTTATTTAATAGTTGACATGGCTCACATTGCTGGTCTTGTGGCTACAGGTATTCATCCTTCTCCGGTGCTTTATGCAAACTTTGTTACTTCTGCTACACATAAAACCTTGAGAGGATCAAGAGGAGGATTCATTCTTTGTAAAGAAAAATATGCGAAAATAATTGATAAAAACTGTTTTTCCATGAATCCAGGGCGGACCTCTACTCTTCAACCCACTTTCTCCACTAGAAACTTCATCCTTTTTCCCGCCTTTTCCTTCAGCTCCGTTAATGCATGAATAATCTTTTTCTGAAAACCAAAACCCTCTCCATAAAACTCATACCCGATTGCCCCAATAAATCTTTCACATTTTTTCCTTCCCTTTTCCCACCAGCAATTTTTCCTGACATCAAATTCACCACCTGAATATTCAATTCTGCTTTTTCTCACAACTTCATCCACTCTCCCAAGTAAACCTATTACTTCTTTTTCACTCTCCCCTTTTGCCCTTATTTTCACCCTCACATAATATTCATCAGGCTTCACCTTCTCCCTGACAGAAAGAGGAAAAATAATCATTGTGACCTCTGTTTTTCCAGACTGTCTGCCATTTTCATCAGTAGCCATTATCCCCACCGGGTTCATCACACACATAATCATAATTCCTGCAATTAAAAAACTTTTCTTTAAGCTCATAGGTCACCTCCTCCATGGGTTTTTATGTTAATTTAACAAAATTTTTTCTCTTTAACAGCCTGAGCTCAAGTCTACCCTTAACAGAAATAAAAAATACTGAGGAGGTGAAAATGATTATTGCTAATATTCTCAATGAACTTAACATAGGATTTAAAGATTTTTCCAAAATCCTTTTCAATACCTCCAGGAAAAAAGTAATATTTTTCCCATGCTCAAAGACAAAAGTGCTCAGAAATAGGCTTAAAAATCTTTATAAAGCTCAAACCGAAGTTTTCGGAAATTGTGAAATTCTGAAATTTCACAAAGATGAGCATGAAATAATTTTTGTTTTCAATATGTCACGTATCCAGAGAAAAAAATAACAATCTATCCCTACCACAATTCAAAGTGAATGGTTTAAAAGCAAAAGGGAGAAATGAATATGAGAATAGGTGAATTATTTAAACGAATACCGAAATGCAAGAATTGTAAGTACTTTGAACCTGATGATAATGCCTCCTGGGGGAGTGTATTAGAGCTGAGTCAAACAGAGGTGTTCCTGTTTACACAAATTCCCTTGCAGTAGCACAGGATACAGAACTTTCCATGCTTTTCTCAAAGTACATGAAGATTTCGGTGCGTAATGTTTGAACCAGAAGACAGTTAAGGTCTACCAGAAATGAAACCCCTTCTGAGGTTCAATCCCTCAGAGAGGGAAGAAAAATAAAAAAGAGGGAAAAAGATGAGAATTGAAAAAGAAGGATTCAAAGAACTTGTTGAAAAAATTGAAAACATTGAAAACTTAAAAGAATTGAAAGAAATCGGAAAAGAACTTCTTCAGTTTGAGTCAAATGGATATAAAAGAGCAGTTCTTGAAATTTACAAAGAAAAGAAAGAAACTTTAATTAAAGATGTTATAAACAACAAAGAAAGCTTGAGAATTATAAAAAACATGATTCTTTTTGGGAATGAAGAGACCAGAAAGTTCGCCTCCAGATTGATTTATGCTTTAGGAGAGGAGAAAGTTTATGATTCGACAATTGTCAGCTATTTATTGGACTTATACAAACAATCAAACGGAAATGGAGTAAACGCTTAGAAAGAAGAAGATGTTTAAAAAGGAAGAAAATGAGAGCCCCCATCAGGGGGCTCTGTCTAATAGCTGAAGAAAATCAGGAGGTAGAAGGATGGTATATATCTTAAACACGTTAGTTGTTCCTATAAATTTTGATGAAGTGCAAGAAGCTAAAGTTAAAGTAAAACGTATCTCTGTAAAAGAAACAAAGAAGCTCCTTGAGGAGGAAAAATTTATTTCTGCAGTTGGTCATGAAGCAACAGCTCGGTTTTTATCGCAATTGTTAGGAATAAAAATTGAAGCTAATAGAAAAACAATTTTTATGAAACCGGGAGATAAAGCAATACACCTTTTCTTAAAAGAAAGACTTCCTGAAGGAAAAATTCTTTCAGAAGAAGAAATAAAAAATGTTGAATACTGGCTGGTATTGAGCGAAATAGAGGTGGAAAAATGAGAAGAAGAAGAAGAAAAACTAAAACTGAAAGGTTTTTTCTTCCCAGAATCAGATTTTATATCAAACCTTTTGACAGAATTCATGAGAAATGCATCGCCAGGGTGAATGAAAAAGTCTCCTTCAAAAGGTCTATCCCGGAAACGTTTGAAGATTTTGATGAGGAATTTTATAATCTCATTCGTGAAAAATGAACAAAAGGTCTACCGTAAGTGAAAAGATTTTAAATGAAAAAAATCAGGTCAATGATCTAAAAACAATAAAACCTACCACCTTATCAGTGCCATCTTCCACTAAAAATTCTTTTGATCTGGCACTGAAGTGCATTGTAAAAATGGGGATGAGAGTTTATTATTATCAGGTAATTAAAATATTTTAATATATGCTTTTTCATTACTTTTTCTTTTCCTCCCTCCTCCCCACCTGAAGCCAAAAAGAGAAAAGACCTTTCTTTTTTTGTTATTTAGAACAAAGGATTTGTTTCGGCCATTTAAAAGGTTTAGGGAATTTTTTTTAATTTTTCAGATTGTTACAAGATATTCTTCTCAGTTCTCCTTATCTTGAACACTTCAACTATATAACGTTTCAACCTCCTCTTGAGGCCGTAAACATCAAATAATACTTCAGCTTTTTTTGCTGGTAACAAAATTACCTTTCATCTTTTTATCTTGGTTTCGATCCTTTTAATTTTGTTTTTTAACTTTAAAATACTCCACATAGTCCAAAATTTCCTTTTCATAATTTCGTAAACTTTTTACACTTTTAATCATTTTTGTTAATCTCACAATCTCTTCCTTCTTTTACTTTTTATTTTTTTCTTTTTAATTCCTGCCATCTAAATGAATTAAGGTTTTCTTTTTGTAGACCTAAATCTTTAACAGCTTCTTACAGCTCTTGATAAGAGTAGGTAGACAATGAAATTTAAAAAGATGATAAAACGGAAAAGAGTAAAAAGTATTTTATTTAAATTAAATTAAAAAAAAATAAAAGGAAAAAACTGTCTTCTCTTCTATTTTTATTCATGCTATAATTCTAATCCTAACTGTTTTCGCACTATTCATTTACTTTTTCTTTTCATTGGAATAGGCAATATTCTTTACTTTTTCTATTTTTGAGATATAAATTATAAATTTAAATAAAGTGAGAATAGGAAATTAACAATGAATGATGCTGAAAGAGCTTTTAAAAATTGGCTTGAAAACCATAATATTCCTTACTTCTATATTGAACAGAGTCCTGAAACTTTTTCTGGAGTTTTTAGAAGTATTGCAAAACGTCCTGATTTCTTAGTTGTTATTAGACATTTGGGGATAATTGCTGTTGATGTAAAAAGTCAAACAATTAACCCCAATATAGGACATAAAAACTTTGTTCTTGATGAAGAAAATGAAGTAAAAAAATATATAGAGTTTGAAAAAATTACTCGTTTACCTGTTTGGATAGTGTTTGGTAAACCAGAAGAAAATTATAATGCATGGTATTAGATACCGCTTTTTAAAATTTTGGAATTTCCATTAAAAACAAGTTCAAGAAATAGAAAACCATTTAGAACCATTTCAACGGTTGATTGTATTCACATTAATGTAAAACAAAATGAGCCAATTTCCAAGTTAATTTTAGGATTAATAAAGTAAAAAGTTTTTTTCTTCTTTCCTTTTCACAAAATGTTATTGAAATATACTTTTTGATTTTGGTATTTTTTAAAAAAATTATCTTATAGATTTTAAAATTTCTTTATTTCGTAATTTATGTCATCTTTTCATCTCTTTTTCTATTTTCTCCTTTCAGAATTTCCACGTATCTTTATCAATCTTGCTATTTCAATCGAGTTGATAAAAATTTTGATAACAGATATTAGTTATTTTCACTTCTCCTTTTTTCCCACAGAGAATTGTCTATTACAATTCAGAAAGTCATTTTAAGTAGCTTCTTCTTCTGGGTAGCTGGTTGTGTCAATGTGTCAATAATTTTATGTAAGTCATTTAGAAGTACTTCGTAAGGAACATCTTCTTAAATTTTCCTTTTATTCTAAAAACATTCTTCATTTTTCTATACTTTTTGAAGAATATTCCCTTTTCAGCAACCATAATAAAATTCCAATGTTTGCTTTACTACTTTCTTAATTTGAAATTTTAGTATTGTTAGTTTGGACAAAAGAAGTAATTTTCAAAAAGTATTTAACTAAGTATTACACAAAAGTAGCAATGACAAGTAGATTTTTAAAATAATTATTTTAAAGTATTAAGCAAGATTTTCTCGCACTTTCATTGTTTTTTTCTGCTGTATAAATAGGCTTATATCCATCGTTATAATGGGAAATTAACAAGTTCTTAATAATTTTAGCAGTGTTGCCTTTAATTATAGTCTAGGAATAGAAAAATCATTTAGTAAAGGTTTGCTAGAATTATATGTATCTAACAAAAAACAAAGAAAGAAAAAAAATTTTATAAAAATTATAGAAAAGATTATTAAAACAGAATAAGATTAAATAATTTTTTAATATCTTCTCAGTGTGTCTTAATAACTAACTCTGATAATATAGCATTAAAGCGGTGAGTTATAATAATATAATGTATTAAATATTTAAAAGATTTAAAGATATAATTTT
>Ga0190337_1000093_pt1 | contig 15839 bp, 27 predicted proteins | sample 4872041011_MG_FD_161677 | JGI IMG/M metagenome (GOLD analysis project Ga0190337, IMG submission 161677) | Hydrothermal vent sediment bacterial communities from Southern Trench, Guaymas Basin, Mexico - 4872-04-10-11_MG | ecosystem: Environmental > Aquatic > Marine > Hydrothermal vents > Sediment ...
AAAGAAGCCGGAAAAACCGGAAAAAGAGAAACCGAAAGAAAAGCCTGAGAAAAAAACAAAGAAACCCGAAAAAGCAGAAAAGAAAAAGACGAAAAAGTAATTTTTTGGCAAGCTAATTTTTTATTTAAGCCTTCCATAAACTTGAATAAATGAGCCGAAAAATCCTGGTGAAAATTTCAGGCTCGCTGATAAAGGATAGATACGTTCTGGATGAGATAAAAGAGCTGTCCAGGCTTTACGATATCACGATAGTCCACGGTGCCGGAGATCAGATAAATTCTGTGTTTTCCGAGCTGGGCCTGAGCCCGAAATTCATCAAAGGAAGAAGGTACACACCCTGCGAAGCGATGGAAAGGATCGAGAAATTGGCTGAGGAGATAAACGAAGAAGTTAGAAGGGAGCTGAGTATTTACAAAGATCTGAGAGGGATTCCTGTGCCGATAAAAGCAGAAAGGATTTTCAGGTGTTCAGGCAAGCCGGTCAGGCCTCTTTATCCTGAAAAGGAATATCTGAACTCAGTCGTCGGCTTTCTGGGTCAGGGAGAAAACGGAATCCTGAACGTGAATGCAGATGATGTTGCAGGATGTCTGCAAGAAAATTTCGGGTATGACGAATTCCTGATTTTTACAAATAGGGAAAATACCTACGGGAAAGATGTCAAAAGAGAGATTCTGGAAAAATTCAAAAATGTGAAAATTTTGAGCTTCTGAAAAGTTTATAAAGGCCTTGAAAGAAATAACTATTATCATGCCTCTAAAAGCCCTTTTCGGCTTTTTCTGGTGATTTTCTTAGCATAGGTTCTCGGGTTTTCGAGATGAAAACGAAAAACCCTCCTGGTTATAATCCTGTAATCACTCCAGACGAATTGCCATACTATCTGAAGACCCCTGCCGGAAAAGAGTACTTGGAGCAGATAAGCAGGATGACAGGGCTCGGCATCCGGGAAGCAGAAAAGCTCGTCTATACGCTTTTCGGAAAGAACTCAAAGCCTTCTCGAGACCAAAACCGTTTCTAAGTCCTTAACGCCCTCTATTCGCTTTATCTCCTCTTCCAACCTGTCTATCTCTCCTTCAGCGTCAGGTACTATTTTGGTGAACTTTATCGCTTTCAAACCGAAAGCTATCGGCTCTTCCTCAAGCCTCTCGGGCTCGAGCTTTTCCAGACCAGCCTTAACCTTATCAAAATCTTCAGGCGATTCAGGCATTATCCGGAATACAACTATTACCTCACCCATTCAAGGACCTCTAAAACCGCATGAAGGACAAACGTATTCGTTAACTATTTTCTTGCACTTCTCACACCTAAGTATTTTTACCTTTCCGCATTGGGGACACGGGAATTCTACCCAACCTCCTTCCGCCTCGACCTTCTTGCCGCACGAAATGCATTCCATACTTTTTATTCTCCCCAACCTATTTAAATCATTCCCAGATGAATTCTATTCTCGGCCTCCTCCTCTGTTCAAGCTTCCACAGGACCATGAAAATCGCTCCAGTCAAAATGCCACCGAGATGACCCCAATTTGCTATCCCTGGCTCAAGCCCGAAAGCTCCGAAAAAGAATTCCAGGCAGGCGAAAACGGCAACAGCCAGGATCGCCGGAAGCGGGATACCCGGAAACATGAAAACAATCGATCTCGGAAAGAGGATGCCGTATGCCGTCAGTATCCCGAAAACGGCTCCCGAAGCCCCGATCATCAAGGTATCTGAAATGCCTGTGAGAGCAAGATGAAGCAGGGCTGAACCTATTCCGGAAAGGAGAAAGAGCAAAAGATAGCTTCTGGATCCCAAAACCCTTTCGACCATCGGGCCAAAAATAAGCAGGACGAACATGTTTATGAAAATATGAAAGCCACCGCCATGAACGAACATATAAGTTATAATCTGCCACCACGCCCCCTGGATAAAGCTGAGGGGGACCAAACCCAGCAGGAAAGTGAACCAGTCACCCAGGATAAGCTGGAGGATAAAGACGAGGAAGCAAATACCTATCAGCATCAGGGTCACTATCATAAATTTCTATTCCTTTTTAAAATAAAAATGGATGCATGGCTTGAAGTAGCAATTCTGAAATGTCCGAACTGCGGAAACCTTCTTGCAGAGCCGGTATGGTTTCTCGAGCTCGAGCAGGACATAACCTGTTCGGTCTGCCGAAAGACCTGGCAGGCTTCAAGAAACCTGCTTGATAAGGTGATGCTCAGGTTCGAGATTGAGGGAAAGAAGGTGAAATCCGTTAGCTTTTCAAGAACTGCTTGAGACGCTTCCTCTTGAACCAGATGACCAGGATTACCAGCAAGATAACCGGGATCCAGATCCACTCATTACCTCCTTTTGGCTGAAGATCGAGCTTGAAGGATTTACTGTCCTCTTTTCTTTCAAGCATCGGGCCCGTGAAACTGAACCGCAATTCCGCATCCCCGTGCAGAACTAATGGGAAGGAAAACGTCGTCTTTTTGTTCGGTTTCAGCTCTGAAATGTAATCGTTTCCGACAAGCTTTCCGTCAACCCAGAGCTCTGCTTCCAGTGCTGATGCAGAAGCAGAACCCTTGTTTGCGACCTCTATTTCCAACCTCTCCCTGTTCCAGTCAGGCTCGATCGAAATTATCTCTAGATCCGCCTCTCCTGAAACCGGGATCCCTAAGGAGATATTTTTGCTTCTTTCGACTCCCTCTTCATCCTTGAAAATGAGCTGAAGGATGGCTGTATAGGTCTTTCTTTCAGCTTCCTCATCCACAGAGAGATTCAACACAGCTTGCTTACTCTTTCCTGCAGGGATCTCTCCGAGCCAAACAGCTCCAGAGGTCAGGAGAGGGATGAGCTCTGGAAGAGGGGAAAAGAAGAGCTGAACATCCCTTGCATCACCTGTCCCGATATTACTAAGGTTGAGCTTTAGGGTCGCAACACCTCCTGGAGAAGCCCCTGTGATGTTGGCATCCTGAAGAACAAGTTCGGGTTCTCCCACTACCCTGATCTGCAGATACTCGACCCTATAGATCTCTCCAGTTCCGCGATAGATTCTGAATTCCAGATCATAATCCCCTGAAAGGGTATCGGGCTCTACATAAAGCTTAAAGGATTCCTGAACAGAGTCCCCGACCTTTATAGTTTCAAAGTTCTTTATCCTGTCCTCTCCCGGAAGAAGCGTGAAAGGAGGTTTTGGCACTATCTCCAGGTTTATGTCCTCTGCCGCACCCCATCCGATATTCTGGAGAGTTACGGTAACCTCAACTTTTTCCCCTGGTTCAACAGGCCAGGGCATCTGCTTACTGAGCTGGAGCTGAAGATCATAAGAATAAGTCTGTGCGAAAACAGCTGGTACCGTCAGCAGCAAGAGGAGGATCAATCTTTTCATTTTATCAACCTATCCAGCCTTATAATCCTTCTGTCCTTTTTTATTATTTCTTTAATTATTTTCCCATCTTTTAAATAAATCACACGGTTAGAATACCGGGTTATCTCAGGATCGTGCGTCACGACCACAAAAGTATATCCCTTTTCCAGGTTCAGCCACTTCATGAGCTCAAGAACCTGTTTCCCTGATTTCGAATCAAGATTTCCAGTCGGCTCGTCAGCAAGGATAATCTCCGGCTCGTTGGCTAAAGCCCTTGCTATCGCCACCCTTTGTTGCTCCCCACCTGAAAGCAGACCTGCAGGATGATTCAGCCTCTTGCCAAGACCTACAAACTCCAAAAGTTCCCTTGCCCTCTTTTCAGCCGATTTCTTGCTTTTTCCTGCTACCCTTAAAGCCAGAGAAACGTTTTCCAAAGCAGTAAAAGTCGGGATGAGGTTGTACTGCTGGAAAACAAAGCCGAGCTTTTCTCTTCTCACCCTTGCCAGTCCATCTTCTGAAAGCCTTTCAGTCTCCTTCCCATCGATTATCACCTTTCCCTTACTTGGCCTCAATAAGCAACCGAGGATATCGAGAAAGGTAGTCTTTCCAGACCCTGATGGACCAACTATCGCTATAAAATCCCCTTTATGGACTTTAAGGTCTATCCCCTTGACAGCCCTTACCTCATTAGGCTGACCCGGATTATAAATCTTTTCCACTCCTTTAACCTCCAGGATCACCTTACTCATACCTTAAAGCCACCACCGGATCGAGTTTTGCAGCTTTCCATGCAGGATAAAACCCGCCGACCAGACCTAAAAGAAAGGCAAAGATCAGGGAGCCTATTGCAAGAGCAGGTGTTATTACAGGAGCAACCGCGAAAGCCGAAAAAAGGATGAGAATCCCGACAGCCACAGACCCGAAGAACAGACCAAGAATCCCGCCTATCAAAGCCAGCAAGCTTGCTTCAAGTAAGAACTGCCTTAAAATCATCCTATTGGTCGCACCGATTGCTTTCAGAACACCTATCTCCTTTCTCCTCTCCATTACGGTCATTATCATCGTGTTCATCACACCCAGACCGCCGACAACAGCAGCTATCCCGCCTATTCCGAAAGTGAAGAATCTTATATCCGTCAATAGCCTTGAAACCTGCCTCGCGATCTCCTTTTCTGTCATCGCCTCGAAATTTTCGAAAAGGTCCTTAATATCTTCAGCCAACGCTTCCGCCTCTCCCACATCTTCTGGAATCACAAAGACCACTGGATAGCTCTCGGCCTTCATAGCATCCTTAAGCTCTTCGATCGGAGCTATTATCCCCCTGTCTATATCGTTATCCCCTGTTTTCTCGATAATTCCGACAACGGTAAAATACTCACCGGCTATCTCTATCTCGTCACCGACTTCTAAATTTTCCTCATCTGCAACATCCTTTCCGATAATTACAGAATCCGTATCTCCTTCCTCAAGCTCCCTCCCTTCCTCCATCCCGACCTCCTTGCCTTTGAAGTAATCTATTTTTTCCGGAGATATTCCGATCACGGTTGTTGCCTCGATAAGGTTTGATCCCCTCCTTGTTATCGAAAACAGCATTGGTATCACTTCCTTCACCCCAGGTATCTCCCTGATCTCTTCCACATTTTCGTCAGTAATCTCAGAACCTGAGAATCCGGTTATCACCGAAGAGCCTTTTTGGAAAACGATTATTTTTCCTGCAGCCGTTTCCATCGATTTCTGAACAGTCGCTTCAATCCCACCCGCTATCGCTCCCAGTGCAACTATAGCAGCGATCCCGATCAGGATTCCAAGGATCGTCAGGAAAGATCTGGTTTTGACCCTTGTTATGTTCTTCAAGGCGACATCCAGCATAATAGGAATTGTTTTTCAATATAGTAAAACCTTTATTCAGACCCACTCGATTCCGTCCTTTTCCTGCTTTATCCCCTCTGCTATCAGCTTTAGTTCCTCAAGCCCTATATCCTTTCCGCCCAAGCCGGAGATCCATCCGGATACCGCTATATCCGATCCAGCCAGGCAAGATCTGACCTCATGCCATACAGGCCCGCCTGAACCGAAAGAGCATGCCTTTTCAAGCACACCCACCGCCTTCAATCCCTCCACCTTTTTCCTGAGATCTTCCTTCGGAAACGGCCTGAATGCCTTCAGCCTGATGAGACCTATCTTCAGCTCATCCAGAAATGCCTTTACCGTCCCAGAAACAGAACCCAAGGTTATCAGCCCGTATTCGGCTTCTTCCAATCCGGCCGTCTCGAGCATGCCGTTTCCGTATATCCTTCCGAATTCCGAGTAAAAAGCCCGATTCACCTCCTTTATAATATGTTTTGCCTCTTCCATTGCCCTCTCCTGCTGAAGCTTGAACTGCTGATAGTATTCCGGAGTCGCCAGGCAGCCCAGAGTGAGCGGTCTGGCAGGATTAAGGCAGATATCGGGTTTGTATTCAGGCAGGAAGCCCTTTAAGTCCTCTAAAAGCTCGACAGGCTCATAAGTATGCGAAAGTATGTATCCGTCCATGCAAACCATTACAGGAAGCCTGACTGATTCGGCTATCCTGTATGCCTGAAGATGTGTATCGAAGATCTCCTGTCCAGACTCGCAGTAAAGCTGGATCCATCCAGAGTCCCTAAAAGCCAGGGAATCCGCCTGATCGTTCCAGATGCTGAGAGGAGCTGAAAGAGAACGATTGACAACAGTCATCACTATCGGAAGCCTCATTCCAGAAGCTATCCAGAGCAGTTCTGACATGAGAGCCAGGCCCTGAGAAGATGTAGCAGTATAGCTCCTCACCCCGGTTGCCTGAGCTCCTATGCACGCAGCCATTGCTGAATGTTCCGATTCCACACGGATGAACTCCGAGGAAAGCTCTCCGTCAGCAACCCATTTTGCGAGCTGCTCAACGATTCCTGTCTGCGGGGTTATCGGATAGGCAGCTATCACTCCCGGCTTTATAAGCTTTACCGCTTCAGCAGCTGCCTGCGAGCCCGAGACGACCTTCCTCATCTCAACCTGATCCCTCCTTCCCCTATCGCAAATCTTCTTACCGGCTTTCCGAGTTTTTCAGCCAGCTTGAGCTCCTCCTCAACAAGCCTGTCTGGTTGACCGAAAAGCCATACTTCGTCACAAACCTCCATGACCTTCTCGAGCAGATCGTGCCTTCTGCAGTTATGCTCTAAAGCCGCGTTTGCCGGAATCGCCCCTTGCTCAATCGACCAGCAGCAAGCTTTTTGCTTCAAGCCCCTTTCGGCTATTGCTATCCAGATCACCCGCATGCTTCCTTCACCCATTTTTCGAACCTTTCTTCTGCCTTAACATCAAGGATCAAGAGGGCTGGAAGCTCGTAAGGATGATTTTCCTTCAACCATTCAACAAGCCTTTCTGCATTTTCGGTTTTGATTATCATCCCCACCTCTTCCGTCCTGGCAATCCTCTCCTTCCAAGGATAAACCGATCTTATCTCCCAAAAGTTCACACAGGCAGCCAGCTTCTCACAGATGATCCTTTCAGCTAGCTTCTCTGCCTGCTCCTTTCCAACAGTCGTGTATACCACCTTCATCTCTCCATCCTTATCGCTTTCTGGGGGCAGACCTGAGAGCAGATCCCGCATCCCTTGCAGAAATCCAGGTCCACCTTTGCTTTTCCCTCTACTATCCTGATCGCCTGGTCAGGGCAAAACTGAGAACACAGTCCGCAACCCGTACATTTCTCTGAAACGACCGGCCTGAAGGTCTTCCATGAACCGGTTTTGTTGCTTTTGGATGTCCCTACCTTTGCCCATCCACCCTCATTCAGCTCCATAAGCCCTTTTTACCACCTCCTGATTCAGTTCGAGAAGCTTTCCTGAGAAAACCTCCTTCAAAGCTTCAAGAATCGCGTCAAGCCCGACAAGCCCTGAAACCTTTGCAAAATAACCCAGCATCGCGGTGTTCACAACAGGCTTTCCAAGAACCTCGAGTGCCAAACCCGTTGCATCGAAATTGTAGTCCCCTCCCTTTCCGTTCACAACCTTTTTTGCCCCGTCCTGCTCCAAAAGCCCTAAGAGGCTTTCATCCAGCACGACTCTCCATTCAGGATTCCTCACCTGACACCTCAGCTGGATCGGTTGATTATCTATCCTGCAGAAAGCCTTTACAGGTGCTCCCCTTCTTTCAACACCGAATGCCGGAAATGCCTGCACCCATTTTCCTTCAAGGCCAGCTGCCTTTGCGAGCAGGATCGCAAGCGTGACAGCACCCTGTCCACCCCTTCCGTGAACCACCACTTCGATCATGTCAAAAATTTCTTCCAACAGCTTTTTAAATATACGAATCTCGAGTTCGACAAAAGTCTAATTAATCCGGGCACCAAAACGACTTCATAACCTCATCTCGAGCTTCTCTATTATCATGCCCTGAAGAACCGAAAAGATTATCATAACACCTGTTAGAACGATCGTAAACTTCAATCCGAAATAATAAATTATTACCGGGATCAAAGGAGGTTTTATCGCTCTATTATAAAGAAATGTGGCAATAAACCCGTAACCTACACCTTTTTCTTTTAGCTCCCTTAACATAGCATACCACATGTAAATCGGGCCTGTGGAAATTATCCCTCCGAGGATCGCAAAGAGCCACTTTCTCTTTTTACCCAGATATTTTACCAGCTTTTGCGGTGTAACATAATAATTCACGATCACCATTAAAACGAAAACCAAGATAAAAACAGGAACTATGTTCTTTATTATAAGAAAAGAAAATTCGAGAGAGGAAAGAATTGTTTGCGGATCAAAAAAGGCAATCGCAATATAAAGGATCGCAACACTAAGCAAAAAGTACCAGTTTCCATGATTCTTTTTTCCTTTCATACCAATCCCATCACGAATACGGTTACAACCGCAACAAGTATGGAAAAGAGAAAGCTTAAAAAGTTTCTCGTTAGGGCAAACCTTTTACCCAGTATTAGAGATTCTGCAGGAAGCTGTACCATACCAACAGTTACCCAAGCAACAAGAAAAGCGATAACCGCAACCATGCTCACGCCCTGCTTAAGCATCTCACCTCCAAGAACATAGCTTGTTACAGGATTTCCTGCAAGTACACTTCCGATAGCGCTACCTATGAAGGAATCGAAGAAAATGTTTTTACTGAAAATTTTGGAATAAGCAGATTTTGGTATAAGAGTGTTGGCTAAACTAACAAGCAAAATGACACCGATCAGTACAGGTATGACATTTCCTAAGCTTCTTGCGGATTTTATTACGCTCTTCTTCCATTTCATCCTATTCGCCCGATTTCCAATATCTATTCTTTTTACTTTTACTTAAAATCCTGAAAGAAAGTTTCAAGAGCAAAAACCTAAAACCTGTAACCCTCTTCCTCGAAAATCTGCTTGAGCTTCTGGATACTTCCTGATAACTTTCCACAAAATCGATTTTTATCCCTCACTCTTAAAAAATTTCTTTTTGTTTTCCTCTTTATCTCAACTACTAAGATTTTCCTATCATATAAATAATAAAAAATTGCTTTAAGATCGAAAAAACCAAAATATTTAAATTTTTTTCGAAAAATAAATCAATATGAAAAACTGTAATAACCTACAATTACAATCGAAAGAAAAAAATTATATAACACCTACAGATATTTTAAATAGCTTAAATTACAAACTAGAATTTACAGAAAATAGATGGGATAGATGGAGCAGACAGAATTGGAATAGATTCAACAGATTCGATAGATACCCTCACAGATAAAATTGAGAGTTGATTTTTAAATTTTTTTAAAATTAAATGAAAATGATAAATTTCAAGATCAAATGCCATGATAAAAATTTGGAATTTGTATGTAATCCGGAAAATGGGGAATGGGTTTTAGCTAAAATAGGAACTAAAGAAAAAGAATATAAAGATTATTTATCCAAACCCTTTGAGAAAAAGAAATATACAAACTCTTCTCTTTTTGTAATAAATACAACCTATAGATGCAACTTCAATTGTATTTATTGTTATCAAAAAGAAAAAAGAAAAAATAAAACAATAACCCAAGATCTCGTGAAAAAAATTATAGATGAAGCAAGAAAATTAGAGCAAGATTCCTTAAATTTCGTTTTTCATGGTTCAGAACCCCTATTGGCCAAAGAAATAATAATAGAAGGTATTAAATATGGGAATTCTTTAAATGATGAAAGAATAAAATTTGCTATTCAAACGAATGGATATTTACTAAGTGAAGATCTTATAAAATTTTTCAAGGATAATAATGTTTCTATTTCTATCAGTTTAGATGGAACAGAAGAGCTACATAATAAAACAAGACCCTTGCTAAATAAAAAACCAACTTATAGAGAAGTTATAAAAAATATTGAGCAAGCTAAAAAATACATGCCTGTACAAGTTATTACTGTTATTACTAGTTACAATGTAGACCATTTAGAAGAAATTTATGAAAGTTACCAACAAAAAGAAATAGACGAAGTTTTATTTTCTCCTGTTTGTCCAACAAGTTTCAATCAAACTTTTATCCCCTCACCAGAAATTTTGTACAAAAACATGAAATCTCTTATTGAGAATATTGTAACTCGTTATAAAAAAGGAGATTTTGTCAAACCCAAAATAAGAAATATAAAAGACTATTTAAGTTTATTTTTGTTCCCAAAAAATACAGAAACGTGTATCGGATGCAGTTCCGGAATTAGCCACCCATTATTAGCAATAGATCTCGATGGAAAAGTTTATCCATGTGATAGTTTCTTTGGAGAGGAGGGAATGAAATTAGGAGATATCGAAAATGGTTTTGAAAAAATTATCGAAGAAGGTAATAAAATACGATATAATAGGAGCATCGATCAAATAGAAAATTGTAATAAATGTAATTGGAAAAGATTTTGCGGGGGTGGCTGTATAGCTGAATCCTATTATCTCTATAAAGATATACATCATCCCACAATTTACTGTGAATACAATAAAAAAATGTTTGAATTTTTTGCTTCTATGCTTCCTTCTTTTTTAGAATCTGGAATAGAAAATTTCTTTTAATCGCCTAAAACCTGTAACCCTCTTCCTCGAAAATCTGCTTGAGCTTTAATGCATCCTTCTCAAGGATCGGTGATTCAGAAATCAGCGTGATGTCGAGCTTCCTTTTTAAAATCTCCTTTACCAAAGGCCTGAAATCCGGCTTGAGCTTGTCAAGAGTTAGGTGATATCTCTCATTTCCCCTTCCAACTCCAGCCGGACTGTACTCAACACAGGTGAAATGGCAATGGTAATGCTTGAGCTTTAATACCTTAAGCCTTTCGAAAACCTGACCGAAATCTATCTTCCCCCCTTGTCTGGCATAAATATGTGCGAAATCCACCGTCGGTCTGCAACCCTTTACAGCTTTACACAGCCTGATGATTTCCTCAAGGGTCCCGAACTGACTCTGCCTTCCCATCGTTTCAGGCCCTAGCAGGACTTCAATCCCTTTTTTATCCAGCCATTCCCTCATCTCTTCACAGGCCCTTTTCACCCTCTGAAAAGCCATCTCAGGAGAAAGCTTCCCGTAAAATCCGGGATGGAAAACGACTATCTTTGCTCCCATCTCCCATGCCCTCAAGCACGAATCGAGAATCCTTTTTTTGCTTGCAGCAACCTTCTGCTTATCATCCGAGCAAAGGTTTATGAAATAAGGGGCATGAACAGAAAGCTCAATCCCGAGCTCCTCAGCAAGCTTCCCTGCTTCTTCAGCCGCTTTCCTATCCATATAAACCCTTCTTACGAATTCGACCTCCATTGCCTGAAGGCCAAGTTCAGCCACCTTCCTTATCCCTGCCAGGGTTGACCTGTCCTCTGAAGAAATAGGAACTCCTGCAGGACCCAACCTGATCATAATTTAATTTTGTTTCTCTACTAAAATTTTTTGAAAAGCAAAAGAGAATGCTTTTCACCCGGATTATGGATGAGATATTCCCCCTTCAGGATTTTGAGGCTGTCTTTTTCCTCGAGCTTAAAACATGCAGATCCAAAATAAAATTCAGATTCTCCTTTTAACTGCAAAACCATTCCCGGGTCCCTCTGCCTATAAACGCCACCGGGCTCGAGATCCAAGAGAACGATGTCCGAGTCAGGCAATTTAAATCTCCTCCACTCAGGCCCTCTCTCTCCAAGCTCTTCAAGCTCGTATTTTTCAATCTTTTTTGACATAAAAAGGTCCAGACCGGTACTTGAGACCGAGTTCTTCGACTATCTGCCTGAACTCTTTCTTTATATCACTATCCCAAGGTCCTATCACAAGGATCGAGTGAGGGACTCCATTGCTGATCTCATTCGATTCCCAGTACTCCAGCCCTGCTTTCTTTAAGCCATCCCTTATAACTTCTGAAGCCGTCTTTCCGCCATATTCCCTTTCCAGCTTGCTTATCACATCCTCCCAAGCATCCTTTTGCCTGATCCTCAACCTTCCACCCTCTTCATAGAGCTCGAAATAGAAGTCGAGGTCAAGATCAAATCTCTGGCAAATATACGGCCTTTCCTCAGGGATTTTTTCAACTGCCAGGGCCATTTTGAAAATTGACGAAAATTTTTAAAAATATTCCTTTATCCTTTTCTGTCCTTCAAGCCCGACCAGTCCTGAAATCCTAATACCTATAAGCCTTATCGGCTTCCTCCCGAGGAAGGGCTTTAAAAGCTCCCTTGCCCTTTCTTTCATGAATTCTAGATCAGAATGCGGAACATCTGTCTTCTGATGGGTATGCGTTTCAAAATCGGAATACCTGACCTTAACACAGACCGTCCTGTACAGAAAACCGTTCTCTTTAAGCCATTCCCAAGCATCCTCCGAAAGCTCGTCCAGTTTTTCCATGATCCGCTTTTCATCTTCGAGGTCCCTTTCAAAAGTGTGTTCCCTTGATACCGATTTCACCTCCCATTCCTCCTGAACAGGGCTTTCATCGATACCGAGAGCGAGCTGGTGAATCTCCCATGCCCTCCTGCCAAAAATCTCGGCAAGCTTTTGCAAATCGGCTTCTGCGAGCTCCCTTACCGTCCTTATCCCGTGCTCCCTAAGCAATCTTGCAGTGACAGGCCCTATACCCCATATTTTCCTGACCGGCAACGGCTCGAGAAATGTCCTAATGTCTTCAGGCTTTACCACCTTGATCCCGTCAGGCTTTGCTGCTTCTGATGCAAGCTTTGCGATGAGCTTGTTTGGCCCTATCCCTATAGAGCAGGTAAGTCCCTCCTTCCTCCTTATTTCCTCCTTTATCCTTTCTGCAAGCTTTCTCGCCCTGTCCCAATCCCCACAGCTCGAAATGTCCAGGAATGCCTCATCTATGCTGATCTGCTCAAACCTGTCCGCGTATTTTTTCAGGATTTCCATAATCCTTTCAGAGACCTCTTCATACCTCTCATGCCTCACCGGCAGGAAAACGGCTTGAGGACAAAGCTTGTATGCCCGGGTAATCGGCATCCCTGACTTAATCCCGTACTTCCTCGCCTCATAATTGGCTGTAGAGACGACCCCTCTTCCCTTCTTCGGATCTGCCCCGACAACAACAGGCTTTCCCTTCAGGCTGGGATCAAGCTTTTCCTCAACAGCAGCGAAAAAGTAATCCATATCGACATGCGCAATGATCCTCATAATTTCTTTTTATTAAAACTATCTAAAAAGAGAAATGGAAAGACCTCGGATAGGGGTTGGGGTTATCGTGATAAAAGACGGAAAGGTCCTTTTAGGAAAAAGGAGAGGTTCTCACGGAAAGGGTTCTTGGTGCTTTCCAGGTGGTCATCTCGAGTTCAACGAATCCGTCGAGGAATGTGCCAGAAGGGAGGTAAGGGAAGAGGTGGGGATAGAGATCAAAAATCTAAAGATGGGACCCTTTACCAACGACATTTTCAAGAAGGAAGGAAAGCATTACGTCACGCTTTTCGTTATATCAGAATACAAATCGGGTGAAGTCAGAGTAATGGAGCCTGATAAATGCGAGAGATGGGAATGGTTCGAGTGGAAGAAACTTCCAAAACCGCTTTTCCTGCCTATAAGAAATCTTCTCAAGCAGGGGTTTGATCCCTTCAAGCCAAAAACCTGAGGAGCAAAACCAAACCTATCATCAAAACCGAGATCACGACTATGTGTTCAGGCTTGAGCTTTAACGCCTCCTCTGATTCCTCGAAATATCTCACAAGCCCTGCAGTTGACTGAGGCATCGTGAGCCTCGGTTTTCTTGCCATAATTAAAATTGTAACTTTTATTTAAATTTCTAATTTGAAGCGAGAAGAAGCTCCAGTTACCATATTTTTATATTCTTTTTCTTCAAGCTTTCTGAACTTGCAGCCATAAATTCCGATTTCCCTGGAGAAATATCCATCTAGAGGTTCTGGGGAAGAGAAAACGATAACCTGGCCATCCAAAACCACCGGATTTTCCGCTCCGATTTCCTCTAAAATCGACTTTACGCCCAAAATCTGGGATACTATCAGGCTTCCCTCTTTACTTTCCACTGCGTACTTCATTTAAGTATATTGGTTTTTGATTTATAAAAGGATTTAGTAGGAAAGGTGGAGAATTTTTTAAGACTTATAAAATTTTACCTCCATTAAAAATTAATGCCGAGAAAGTACTCGAGAGAGCTCAGAGAAATCGAAAAAGGTCTTAAAAAGGCAGGACTAACCAATGAGAGAAAAGTTTATCCGGATTTTCTCGACCCAGAAGATTGGAAGGAGTATAAGGAAAAAGTGCCTTTCAATGGAAACAGGAAAGGAAGGATGGTCGGTTTTTACGATCCAGAAGACAATTTGCTGGTAATCGGTGATATATCAACCGGAGAATATTGTATTCTCAACCCCTGTCCTGAATTGCCTGTTCTGGAAAAGGTTTTGACGAAATACGGCTGGAAGAAAATCAGGAACTAAACCGAAGCGTTAATTAAAAAATTTTTCGGCTGGGAAATGAATATCGAAATCTCAATCAACTTGTTACAGAAAGACTGCTAAAAATTTGATTTGTTGAAATCATTTAAAAAACCTTTCCATTACAAATTATGAAAATAACATTTATTCAGACAGGAGGGACGATCGATAAAGATTATCCGAAATTAGTCAAAGGATATGCTTTTGAAATCGGAGAGCCAGCTGTAAAGAGGATACTGGAAAAAATTAATCCGAATTTTGAATATGAAATCGTATCTGTTCTTAAAAAGGACAGTTTGGATATTACCGATGAAGATAGAGAAAAAATTTATGAGACATGTCAGAAAGCAGATTCTGATAAAATCATCATCACTCACGGAACGGACACTATGATCGAAACAGCCAAGAAATTAAGCGAGATCAGAAACAAAGTCATAATTTTAACAGGTGCAATGAAGCCGGAGAGGTTTAAAGGTTCCGATGCGGACTTTAATTTAGGAACAGCTGTTGGAGCTATAAACGTACTCGAAAATGGCGTTTATATCGCTATGAATGGCAGGGTTTATCCTTGGGATAAGGTTAAAAGAAATTCAGAGACAGGACAATTTGTCGAAAAATAATCTCAATTACTCAAGATTTGGACTTCTTCATATATAAAAAGAAGTTTATAAAAAACCAAGATTATTCATAACTATGAAACTGCTAATTACCGGAAGTTCAGGGTTTATAGGAACGGAATTAATAAAACATTTTTCAAAAAAGAAAGAGTTTGAAATTATTAAATATGATCTGAAAGAAGGCAAAGATATTCTTAATTATGAGCAGTTAAAAGAAGCTATGAGAGGTTGTGATATTGTAGTCCATCTTGCTGCAATAAGGAAACCATATGAAGATAAAACCTTTGCAGACTATTTTAAAATAAATTGCATCGGAACTTTTAATGTTGCCCAAGCAGCTCTAGAAAATAAAATAAAAAGGTTCATTTTTACAAGTTCAACTTCTTATTATGGAGTTGAAAAAGGGATACCTTTTATTAAGCCAATTAAAGAATCGAACCCTGTAGTTACGCAATATCTTAAAACAGATAATTTAAATTGCAGAGATTGTGATATTGCTTATTCAACAAGTAAAGTTATTGCAGAGCAAATTTTGGCTAATTATGGTTTAAGAAAAAAGTATGAAGTAATAATACTCAGATTAGGACCAACAAGGGAAAAAGGAGAATATAGACCTTTTCTGGGATTACATTTAAAAATAGAGAACGCTATTCAAGCATTAGAATCGGCAATAACAGTAAACAAAAAATTGTGGTATGAAGTATTTACGGTTACTGACGATGTTCCCGATGTTGACCTGTCGAAAGCAAAGAAGATTTTAGGCTATAATCCAATATAAAACTGTATCCGGTTTTTCAAAAAAGAAGAAAAAGGGGGAGATTTCTGATTTTATTCTATGCCGAGGTTCTCTTTAGTTGTTGTGTATCCCATTCTTATATCTGAGTCTTCTGTCTGCCAGGTCACTATAACAACCGATTCTTCCTCATAGAGTCTTACCCCTTTGAGATGGTCACTTGAAAATTTTCTGTCTTCTATTTTCTTGTATTTTATATCCCCTTCTTTATTTTTCCAGAGAA
>Ga0190337_1000094_pt1 | contig 15744 bp, 35 predicted proteins | sample 4872041011_MG_FD_161677 | JGI IMG/M metagenome (GOLD analysis project Ga0190337, IMG submission 161677) | Hydrothermal vent sediment bacterial communities from Southern Trench, Guaymas Basin, Mexico - 4872-04-10-11_MG | ecosystem: Environmental > Aquatic > Marine > Hydrothermal vents > Sediment ...
ACTTTAGTGGAATAATCATTCATTTTTTATCCCTCTTTTTAATTTTTTCTAAAATTTGACCTATAATGTATATAGGCATAACCATAGCCATTACAGCTACGCCTAAAATCGTTCCAATAATCAATCTAAGCAAATTTTCGATAAATTCTAAAATTTTTTTGATTTTACTCATTTTTTCAACCTTTTTTCCCTCAATTCATAAACGCCTTTATTAATCGGAATTAGGTCATAATTCATAGCTAATTTGTAAGCTAATTTCCAAAATGCTTCTTCAGTTTCTTTCCTATATTTTTTTATTATTTTTTCTATCATATTCTTGCCTCCATAATCAAGTCTATTAAGTTAAAAAGCTCTTTCAACAATCTTCCTTTTTCAGTTATTCTTATTATTTTAACCATTCCCTTTCTTTCAGTTCTAATTATTTGTTTCGATTGTAAAAATTTAATTATTTCTACAATCCATGAATAATGATAGCCAAAACGTTTTGCCAAATCCTTCATGGTTTGAACTTCATCCAAATTTTTTATCACGCTTCTAACTCCAGCAGTATAAATATCCAGGTTTCTCATTTTAACCACTTTTTCAAACTTTTTTCGATTTTTTTAATCTCTCTTTTACTTGCTTGTGGAAACTTTGCCCAAAACCTTAAATTTAAAATTATTTGGTAATCTTTTTCACCTTTAGGATTCTTGTAGTAAATACCACAATTGAAAAAGTTTTGAATATTAGTTCTGTAAACCATTTTAGTATCGGTAGTGTGAACTTCAATCCAATCTACTACATCTTTTAACTCTTTCAACAATTCTAAATTAAAAGCCCAACCATTATAAGCCTTGAACAAGTGTTTTTTCTCGCTCCTATAGGTCACGAAAGTTCTGTCTTTTCTTAAAACTCCCAATCTTTTTCCATTCCTCATTCTTATCAATTTACCTTGACCCAAGAACATTAATATCACTTATTTTTCTTCCAATAACCATCTAAGTACTTTAATCATACCTTGAACTTCATCTGGTTTAATTTCCATTTCTTCAAGCAACTCCAATGTTGCTTTAACTTCTTCTTCACTTTTCAACTTTCATCACCTCCATCCAAATATTTTGCTAAATTTTATTCCTCTTTAAACTTTTTTATGGTTTCAACAGCTTCTCTAACCCATTTTTCTATATTGCTATTGTTGTTTATTACAAAAACTTTTTCTCCTCCTCTTTCAACTCTTCTCGCAAAACCTAATTTTTCCAATTCTGCTAAAATTTGCCATGCTCTCGGAGTTGTTATGGTCTTTATCTTTTTTGCTATCTCTCTTGGATAAACGAAGTCATCTCTCTTACACAAATAATAAAACCAAACCAAAGCTCTTGCAAAGGTTACATGCTTTATTTTTCTTCTTATACTTGCTTCTATTTCAGACTTTTCTGTTTCTAATATTTCTTCCAATTCTGAAAGTTTGATTTCATTGTTCTCTTCCATCATCCTTCACCATCACAAGTTTTATATTGCCAAAATCCTTTACAATAACTTTGTTTTCCGCATTTAAAACTTCAACCCATTTTAAAATTGTTGGATAAGAGATGTTCAGCTTCTCTCCAAGTTCTCTGCAGTTAAAAAACTTTCCAGCATTTTTTCTTAAGAAAGAGTAAATTAACTCTTTCTTATCTTCTGCCATAATCTTTATTTTTTTATTTAACATTTATATTTTTTTCGATTATTAAACATATAGGTAATATTAAACACTACTTATTCTTATTATTATTGAGAACGAAATTTAACACTTATTATTATACTTCTTATTACGCTTATTATACTTCTTATTATTCTAGTTATTATTCTTGTTATTCTTAAATATTTCATAATAAATAATAAGGTTATAGAGAAGAAAAAATATGACTTCTTTCAAAGAGAAAAAAATTATTTTTCTTTATTTTTAAAAAATAAGGTATGTATAATAAGAATAATAATAAGAATAATAATAAGCGTTTTAAATATTTTATAATGGGGTGCGTAATAATAAGTATAATAACAAGTATAATAAATATATTAGATTTATTTAATTTGATTATTTAATAGAAAAAAGTTGCCGAATAGATGCAATCTGTGAAGGTTTCAAGAAGATACTTATTATGAAATATTTAAGAATAACAATAATAAGAAGTATAATAATAATAAGAAGTATAAGTATTTAACACTACTTATAACGGGAATATAATTTAACATTCCCTATCTTCTTATACTTAACCTTTCCAGCCAACTCCATAGCCAACAAATATTTGCTAACGGTTGAATAAGCCAAGCCAGATTTCCTTGCAATATCCGATATGCTAAATTCCCCCTCTTCCAATATTTTCAAAATTTTCTTTTTTATTTTTAAAACCCTACTCCTCTCTCCATTCTTTCTATCGGATAACATTTTATCCCCTCTTCAGTAATATCAACAATAACATATTCGTTTCCATATTTGTCAATCAAAACCTTCCCTATATACTTTTCCTTATTCTTCAACAATTCTTTCTTCAACTCTTTCCAATCTTTTAAAATTTTCATTCAAACCATCTCCTCGCCCAATAAGGAGCTTTAGCTAAAGCTTCGGCTGGTATTTTATTGGTTGCCAGAGCTACTCTTCCATAATGAGTAATCCTATAATACCACCTTGCAGGAAAGCCTTTAGCATAAACCCATGCCAAGTCCAAACCCCAGAGCAATCTATCCAACAACCTAACTTTAGATTCTGAAATTCCAGTTGAAGCCATGAACTCCTCTCTAATTATTTTAGCTTCCAAATCAATGTTATCGCTAATAAATCTTAAAAACATCAAAACCAAAGCTTCCCTGCTCGATTTGCTTATTTCTCTAAATATTTTTCTGCAAAGCAAATAATCCCTAACTTCGTTTACCTCTTTTCCCATTTCAAATTCAACATTTGCTTTAAGCTTTTCCTTAACCTTTTCCCAACCTCTTAAAGGTTCTTCTGGATTCCACTTCCAGCCCATAGCTTTAAAATAGCTTTCCAAATTAGCTGGTAAGGTTTCTTCAACAAATTCTTCAACTATTTCTTCCCTCTTTTCCTTCCATCTTAGCAAATCCTCTAAAGTTAGCTGAATTTCCTTGCCTTGCAAAGCTTCTTTTGGAACTCCCTGCTGAATAAACTTTAAATTTTTCAAATAATCGTCAACTATGTAAGGTTTTACAACCAACCTTATTTTTGCCATATTTTCCTTTCCTCTTCAAACAACTTTTGCAAAACCTTAAAAGCTTCTTTAATTTCTTCTCTTTTTGAGTTTGGGTTTGGAATTTTTTTGTAAAATTCTGGAATTCCAAACCTTCCATAACGCTTTTTTGGACTAAACCTTAAAGTTGCAAACCCAAATTTTAGCAAACAGCTCTTAAAACCAAAATCAGCTTTAGAATCAAAAACTATTTGAAGCAATTCTTGAAAGGTTAAAGGAGTAAAGCAGTAAGCATGGTATTTTATCCTTCTCCTTCTCGAAGAAATGAAGATGTAAAAAGTTGGCAAATCGTATTTCCTCTGTAACCTTTTAACATCTTTAACAATTTCCTTAAAATCCAAATCATCGTAATCCAGCATTAAAATGTGCTTATTCCTTTCTTCTTTTGAAAAGAAAGAATTTGAGTTTATTCCTATCACTAAATTGTTCAAGTCTATCATTCCTATTACTAAAATTTTGTTAAACAATCTTATTCTCACTTTTCCACCTTAAACAACAATCTCTTATCAACTTTTTGCTTAAACCAATAGCCCCTCGCATAAGCCTGTTTCTCACTATCTGAAAAAATTATTAGCTTTTTGTCCGAAATTTTGAAATTGAAAGAATTGTCCTTTTGCTTTATGTCTCTGCAAACTACTTCTATCTCGCTTTTCAAATCTTTTGGAATTTTAAATATTGTCTTCCACATTCAAAACCACTTGGTTATCGTTCCACCTAATTAAATCTTTGTCGAACAAGTATTTAAGCCAGAACTTTATTTCTTTTGTTTCCATTCCGAGTTGCTTTCTCGCTTTATTGTAAATTAAGTATAAATCTGCCTTCCCCCAGACCTTGCATATTTCCTTAATAATTTCCAACAATTCTTTTGCTTCCTCTCTCATACTTCATCTTCTTTCAATTCTAAAACCCAAAGCAATCCATCTAAAAACCCAGACCAATAGCTCCTTAAAACCAAACCATACTCGCTCCAATCCTCGTTTTTTAACTCTTTGATTTTTTCCATTATTTCAATTCTGCTTTTCATTCGACCACCAACAATCTTTGCATAACAATTTTCCATTTATGAAAATAGATGGGTAATTTTCCAAATCTTTACCACAAACTTCGCACTTCATTTTCTCAAATCTCTTAATTCAGCTTCCAAATAAGCCATTCTTGAAGCTAATTCTTCAATTCTTAGCTCCAACTTTTGCAAACTGTCCAGCTTTTCTCTATTAACAAAACTGTCTATTATAAAAGCTATTAGCTCATTAAGAGTAGGTTTTTTCAATCTTTCTTTCAAAAATTCTACTTTTTCCCTGTATTCATCATCTAACTTTGCAGTTAATTTGAACATATATAATATTTATCGTTTGAAAAATAAAAAGTTCATTTCCTGTTTTTTAAGAAAAGAATTCGAATTCTTTTCTTAAATATTTTACTATTTTTTTAAGCAGTGGAAGGTATTTTCCATACCCGTTAAAACCAACTATTTCATTAGTTGCTGGGTCTAAAGTTAGTGTTATAGCATCCTTGTTTTCAAAAACTATCATAAAAAGAATTTCTCTTTTAGATATTTTTTCAAACCTTATTTGATGTATTATTTTCTCTATATCCTTTACTTTTAATTTTTTTAACCAAAATGGACGTTTCCAAAACATTAATATCCCTTTTTTAAATTTTAACTTCATCGCTCGATGCCACGCTACTAACTCATCGCTCTGTGTAGTTTCTGATGACCTACGGTGGGCAAAAAGATGAACAATTATTTTTTGTTTTTTTTAAAATATAAATTTTATCCGATATAAGAGGTTAAAGAATTTCTTTATTTTATTAAACTCTTTATCACAAAGTAACTTCCTAAAACTGCAGGGAAAATTGTTCCTAAGAAAATTCCAATTATGTTTTGAAAAGGAAAGATTATATCTAAAAATACTGATATATAAAACAACAAAGATGATATAATAATAGAAGATAATAAAATTATGGTAAGAATATCTATTCTCTTATACCTTTTATAAGTTTCTATAATTACTATACTTCCTAAAGCAATAATAACAGGCACATAAATTTCCATACTAAAAATAGTAGGCACTCCATAAAAATGTGTTGGAAGGTTGAAAAGTGCACTAAAAAGGGGCAAAAAAGCTGATAACCCAAGTATTAAATTTGGTAAATTTTCCTTTCTCATTCCGTTTATAATTATTGTTTTTAATAATTTTTAAGTTTTTCCGTTCATGAAATGATTATTTTTTCTTTTCAAAATATAAATATCTTTCCTTCCCCTTTTTCTCTTCTTTCAGTATTCCCATAGCTACGAACAAGTCAATCCATCTGGATAGAGTGTATCTGTTTATTCCTGTCTTTTCTGAAATTTGCTTTATGTTGAGCTTTCTGTTTCTCAAAGCTTTTTTCAACACTTTTAGATAATATTCTTTTGCGTAAGACCTCATGCTATCTAACCTTTATAAATTAAATAATCTAAATTAATATTATGCAAATAGATAGGCGCTTCATAAACGCTTGTATGACCGAAAAGCCAGAAAGATTGAGCGATGCGGAATTGAAAGCATGTATCAACACTTTGCTTTTCAATCCTTTAGCCCAAAAAGAGCTTGGAGCTACTGATAGAGAGAGCTTGAACATAGTTGTTTTGAGAAGTAAAGCACACCACTTCAAGTTCTTGGAAGGTTATACTTCATGGAAATCGGTAGGTTCATGGAGAGAAGTTACCCCAGAAGGAATAATAATTAAGGAGTATCCAGAGGAAAAGAATGTCAATATTGAAATTGAGTTCAAGGATAGACCAGACGAAAAGATTGGTAAAAGGTTGATGGAATTGTTCACAGAATTTAACCGAAGGTTTGTTAAAGAGCAATTGCTTTATGTTCACACCAAACCAATAGAGGAATCTACACTTCCATAAACAATTTTTTAATTACTTTCCAGCAATTTTTACAAACGAAGAACTTTATTTTAAATAGTGTTTTTAGGTTTTCTATTTCAAACAAAACCATTTCTTTTCTTTTTGCTGTTTCTATTGAAGTTTCATATTTTTCTACTTTGTATTCTAATTTTTAGAACTTTAGCTAATTCTTCTATAAATTCCTTAGAGAAAACTACTTTTCTTATTATCATTTCTGCTTTTCTTTCCATCTCTTTTACTATATCTCTAAAAGTGGTTATTCCCAGAAAAAATCTCCCTACACACTTTTCTGAACAGAAGAACATTTTTTGTTCATTAATAGTAACCACTACATAATTCTTCTTATCTATCACTTTATCACAATTGAAACACCTAAGATTATTTACATTTCTTTTAACCATACTAAATCTCCTCTATCAAATACTCTTTTCCAGCATAATTAATTAATTCCTTCTTTATTAAATTGATTAAGTTATCGCAATAATTTTTAAATATGTAAAGGAAGCAATCTGGACAATAGTATAGTGAGTAGAATTTTCCAGACCATCTTTCTACAACTATTTTAAAAAAAGCTCTCTTTTTGCATTTGGTGATGTTGCATTTGTGTTTGCTCCTTTTCATTATGAAAACTCTTACTGATTTTATACTGTTTGAACTTATCAATTCGCACAATCCAGACCTTCTTACAATTTCCTCAAAAACTTTTCTGTCTTCTTCAACTGCCCCTTCTAAAACGAGTTTCATATCAATTCCACCAAATATTTAGGCAAATCTTTTTCATCTATTACTATCAAGCTACTCTTACACTTAGGACATTCTAAAAACTTTTTGAAATACTTTCCTTTTATTGAGATTATTGGATAGTGATGTTGCAATCCCCATGCCGACCATTCGCTTTCCTGAACAATAAATTTCCCCAATATGTCTTTATGTTCGCAGTTTAAACACTTTGCTGGTAACTTTTCTATTTCTTCAAATTTTGCCCTTTTTAAAAACTCCTTTACTTCAACCATCGTCAATACTATTTCCATTCAAATCAACTCGACTAAAATTTGCTTTTTATACTTTTTAGGGATTAAATCTATGATTTCTCTTAAAAGCTCTCTTATTCTTTCTTCGTCTCCATATTCTTTTATTTGGTGTTTTATTGCCTCTATAAAATCCTTCCAATCTTCCTCGTTTGGCTTAAATTCTTCTAAATCCCATCTCTCATAGTGATAACCACTTGCCGAAAATACGCAATCGTCTAAAAAGTTAGCCATTATTGTAAACAATTTTGCATCTTTTTCTGTTTTGAATATTCTTACTAATTCTGCGTTTCCTTCTCCATCGTTATAAAATACAGGGTAAACCTTCATATTAATCTACAATTTCGAAAAAATCATGTGAATATTCAGTTATTTTTCCATCTTCAAGTAGTATTTTACATACTACACCATAACCTTCAGTATATCCTGTTTCTTCTATTATAGTTCCTTTCTTATTTTTAAATTCACCTTTAACAATTTTTACTTTTTTTCCTATTAAATTAAACATTTTATTTTTCACCTCTTATATTTCCTCAATTATTGCATATTTGAAGATTGCGTTAGTTATTCTTTGCAATTTTTCTTTCTTGTGCAATTCGCTCTTATACTTTCTTTTTGCAATTTCTTTTATTACGAAGACAAAAACCTCCCACAAGTTTAATTCTTTTACTTTTAGCTTCTTTTCCAACTTTCTTTTAATCCTTTCTCCTATTTTGGTTATTTTTGCAAAATCTTCCAATTCTTCCAATTCAAATTTCCTTTGGGTGAACTTTTCTACTATGATTTTCCATATCTCCTTTACCTTATTGATGACTTCTATGAAATCTTTTGTAATTTCTATTTTTCCGACATGAACCTTTCTCAATCCTTTTATTGTGTTTGGCAAAATTACAGTTGGTAAATTTGCAGAACTAATGCAAAAGTTGATTTGAATAGCCCATGCTTTGTCTACGCTATTTCTCAAAACCAAACCTACTCTTTCACCATCGTTTAGCTTAAATTCCTCTCCTTTTGGATAAATTTCGAGATATGCTTTACCCAAATAGCTTAATACTAAACCATCTTCTATTTCTTCTATCTTTTCGATTGCTGGAATAAAAACATCTTTGAATTGAACCAACTTGTATTTGTCGCTAACTATTGATATTACCCTTTCTGGTTTCCCTTGTAGGATTACTGCTCTTAAGTATTTGTTGTCTATATACTCGTTTTCATGCTTTACTGCTATTTCTTTTAGCTCAAAGAGTGGCAACCTATTTATTTGAGCTATGATTTCAGCTTTCATAATTCTTCCACCAATATTTTCTTTAACAATATTTCAAAAAATGGTTTGACACTAAATATTTTCAATTAATAAATTTTTCAAAACCAATTGTTTAGCCAAATGCCTAACTTCTTTTTCAACATCTTTTAAAGTCCATTTTTTGAAGAAAGGTTTATATTTCTTTTCTAAATCTTTTAATTCCTTTCTTGATGGTGATGAAGGTATATGCTTTCCAACGCAAACATCTCCCAAGTGAGCACAATCAAAACCAATCCACCAAATTCCCTTTTTCTCATAACCTAAAACTCTTTTTTCGCTAAAAGTTAATCCACCATGAACGCTAACGAATTGGTTGATGTATTCATAATCTTTTTTGTAAAAAGGATGCCCTTTTGGAATTCCAACATAAGCGGTATACCAATTTCTGATTACACAAATCAAACATTCAAATCCATGTGCTTTAAACTTTTTGATTATTTTAGCTTCTTCTTTTATTTTTAACCATTCGGTTAAAAGATAGTTTCTGGTGTTTTTAAGTTCTTTATACAATTCCCAACGATTACGAAACCTCATTTAAATCTCCTCTATCAACAATTCTTTAACCTTTTGTTCGGAAAGTGTGATATGCCCTTTAGCTACTAATTCTTTTTGCTCTGGAATTTCAACCTTTATTTGCAATTTTATGGGTATTTCATAAGGAGAGTAGCTTCTTTTTCCCTTTTTTCTTGCTTCAAATTTTCCTGTTTTCCAATTGAGTATTAAATATCCTTCAAAAACTTTTTCAATCCCCATAATTTTATTATATGAAAAAGCTAATATAATCTATTTGAAATTCTGGTGGTAAAAATTTTATCAAAACCTTTATGTAATCCTGATGATTTTCTTTCTTAATCCTTCTTTTTATCAATTTGTTTATTTTCTCTAAATTTTCCGATATAAACTCTTTAAACTTTTTGATACATTCTTCTTCTAACAATCCATTTTCATGCAAAATATCTATTGCAATTATTCTATCCCTTACTTTTTCAAAATATCGTCCTCTCCCTAATTCACAAAAATCGTCAAAATTTATTTTAATAGTATTTAAAATATAGAAATCAAAATTTTTCGAAACTACTTTCTTGACCAATTCTTTATCTATTTGACTTAATTGAATTATATCTTCTATATCTTTTTCATAGTCATAATAACCATCTAATAAATCTTTAACCTTTTCAGTTATAACTAATTCTTTAAATCTATCATTAAATTGAATTTTTTTGAAAAACAAAAGCAAATTAGATGTAGGTAATCCTGAAATATATTTTTGATTTTCCTTTATTATTCTTTTGATATTCACTCCAAACTTTTGTTCAATTACTTCTTTTTTATCTAAAACATGGAAAATATCCTTTTCATAATACTTATGAAATTCAGCATTTACTTCTTCTTCAAAATACTTTTCAAACTTTTCTGGATTGCAAACAAAAGCAAATTCTAAATACTTTAATTTACCGCTATTTATGAATTCTTCTATTAAAAAGCGAGTTAAGTCCTCTATTTTTTCCTTATCAAGTTTGAGGTAAACTTTATTTCCTTCTTTTTTAACTTCTTCAATATTATAACCATTTATAAACAAACTCATTTCACCACCTAAAGATTTGAAGAAATTATTTTGCCTAAAATCTTTTTCTTTATTTCATCTTCATAATCAAAAATTATTGCTTTTAGATAAAATACAAAATTATTTCCAAACATTTTGAAATCTTCTTTATTTACTTCTTGCAATCTTCCAATTTGGTTTAATTTATCTTCAAACAAAATGTTGTAAATGGTTGTTAAGGATTTGGTCTTTCTGAATTCAACTTCTTTAGTTTCTTTATTTATCAAAAACAAGTAGTAAATTGGTTTGTCTAAATCATATTTGTTAAATCTAAACAACAACAATTTTAGATTTGATTTATCGCTTTCATAATATTCTAAGTTATTATCTAATCGAGTTAGTTTTCCATTCAGTTCTTCTTTCATTCTTCTAACTTTCTCTTCTCTTTCAAACAAATTTTGCAAATAGTTTAAAAACTTGTCAAGTTCTTCTTCTTTTGCGTTATTTTCCGCAAATTTTTGCAAACTTAATGCTATCATATCAATATGCTTTCCAAAGAAATCTCGTTTTTTTGTTCGCCATTCATCCAACTTTTTCAAAAAATCATGTTTGTTTGCATAGTATTTTGCAATAGTTAGCAATTCTACTTTGTTTAATTGTTGTTGTCCTCTAACCAATCCTATCCTTAAAGGTATTTCTAAATTGTTAATGATTAAAACTTTAGCATCTTTACCATGAAACCATCTTTCTTCTACTCTAAATTTTAACTCATTTTCTACTTCTATTACACCATAAGGTTCTAACCATATTTTCATATTTCTTTCACCATTAAATCAACTCTTTAATTATTTCTTTTTCTATTCTTTCTATGTCAAAATTGTTGGATTTTAAATCCTTTATCAATTTATTGTAAATCTTTCTTTTTCTCCCACCAAAAGCTTTTAAAATTGAATAAAGTAATTGTTCTTTTTCATCATCTAATTCAAATAATATTTCATGTGGTTCTAATTTCTTAAATTTTCCAAATTTTGATATGAATTCTGAAATGAATTCTATACATTCCCTTGAAAGATACTCAAATCTTTCTTTTCTTTCATTAAAAAATATGCAGGTTTTTACATCAATACTTATGGTTTTCATCTTCTCATTCTCAATATTTTTATTTTTGGAGATTTCAATTTCGCTATATTTTCATAATCGCAATCTCGAGTTAAAACAAAAATTACCTTTTTGAAATTCCTGAATTCGCTAACTTTCAAATCATATTCAACATAGCCATCGGTCAATATTATTGCTATGCTATTCAAAACCCCTTTCTTATTGCAATATTCTAAAAAGCTTCTTAATTTAGTTCCACCATAACCTTTTCTTTTCTTCAATTCGTTCAAAACTTTATTTACAAACCCATTTCTCCCATTAATTACTTTAGTTATCTCCCATTCCCACATTACTATTTCAAATTCTCTTACATTTACCGATTTGAAAATCGAATAGATTTCATCCAAAAAATCTTTATAATCTTCATCTGAAATGCTACCGCTTACATCTATTCCTATTATGATTTTTCCTAAAGCAAAAGTGTTATCTAATGATGGTAAATTTCCAATTTGCTTAAATCCCGCAACATGCAAACTTTGTAAATTATCGCTAACTTTTGCCCAAGTCCAATCTCCTTTTAAATAATCCAAAATTTCTTCTCTCAAAACCTTTCTCCAATCTCTTACTTTTTTGAACAAATGTTCAACTAATTTTTCCATTCCAGAAAATTTAAATCCCCTTTGCTTTGCATGAACATAACCACTTAATAAATCATCTTTAATCTTATCCAAAATTTTCTTTTTCTCTTTATCGCTTAATTTTTCAAAAAGTTTGTTAAAGTAGTAATCCTTATAAGCGTTTTTAAATATCCATTCTTCATTTTCAGTTATTTCTCCTTGAGATTTTAGCTTTTGAAGTTGTTTATCAAAATTTGTAAATTTTTCCATAAAATCTTTTGCTATGTCATTTAAATTTGAGTTTGATTTTAAATTTGCATTAGGATTTGGCAATTTCAAACTTTGCATTGCTCGTTCAAACTTTTTTGCCAAAATATCATAGATTTCCAAATGATTTAACTTTTTAACATCTATTCTTCTCAATTCATTAAATTTTTCCTTAAAAACTAAAGTTTCTTGAAGTTTTATAGAAGGTTTTACGAGTTCGCTTACTAATTCATTAACAATTATATCTTGTGCTATGTTTAGCAAAAATTGGTCTTTATCGCTATGCTTTTTACCTATAAAAGTATGTTTTAAAGCTATGTGCAAAAGCTCATGCAAATAAGCGAATAAATTTTCTTCAAATGTGAATTCTTTTATTGAATTTGGATTGATTAATATTTGTTCTCCTGTAGTAGCAAACCATTCTATGAAATTTGTGAATATATGTTCTCTATTTAAGCTTAAATCTGCATAGAAAGGATAATCATGGTAGACCCTAAACTTTAGCTTTGAAACTATATCCCTTTCGTTCATAATTTCCCCTTTAAACTATTAAGTAAATAATTCTTTTGGTTAAATCATAATCCAATTTGTTTATTATATGCTTTTCGATTTCTTTTTTGCCATATTGCGCTTTTATTAAGCTTATTAGGATAGCGCTTAATTCTAAAACATCATCGGAAATAACTTTTATTAGCTTTACCAATTTGTTTTTATCAATACTTTTATAATGCCTTACCAATAGCGTAATTAAAGCGTATTTATGTTCATTATTCAATTCCCTAAACAATTCTGGATTATCCAAATACTTTCTGTAATCCAATTTGCTTAATAGTTGAATAAACTTTACAAATTTACTTGCAGTTATTTTGTGCAAATATCCATAAGCACATGTTTTTATAAATTCCAAATCTTCTTCTCCTTTTATCATATCGCTTAATAATTCATAACTTCTTGGTCTCGTCGATTGTTCCAATTCTTCTTCACTATCTTTATGCAATTCTTCAAAAAGCTTTACAAAAGCTATTACTCTTTCATCTAATTTTTTGGTAATTGCCCACTTTAGCCATTCTTCAGTAGTTGGCAATTCAAAGTTTATGAATAGTAATCTGTTGATTAATGGTTTTGGTATTGGATTAGCGCTTATATTTACATTTAAAGGATTTCCTGCACAAACAATCAAAACCCCATCGCTCAATTTCCATTCTCCAATTTTCCTTTGCAAAGTTATTTCAAATGCTGTGCTTTGAAAAGAAGTTAAAGCCATGTTAATTTCATCTAAAAACAAAATTCCATAAGCTTTTTCTTGACATAATGCTTTAACGAATAAAGGTGGTTGCCAAACAACTTTGTGTTCACCATTTCCATTTACTATTATAGGAATTCCTGTTAATTTCGAAATATCTCCTACTGATTGCAATTTAATATCAACTACTATGAAATACTTTTCAACATTTTTGATTATTTCAAATTTTTGTTGTTCACTTAATTCATGCCAAAATACTAATTCTTTACCCAATTTTTGCGCTTTTTCTTGTGCATATTGATAGATTATTGCGCTTTTTCCTATTCCATAGTCCCCTATTAAGCAAACACTTTTTTGCTTTTTATGTGCTTTTTCCAATACTTTTAAGGTTGTTTCTATCATAATTTCTACCTTTTAAATTCTTTTAGCTATTAACCTTTTTCTCATAAGGTCTTTTAGTGGTTCAAACCTTTCATCTATTATATCATAATGAAAACAATCAAAACAAACTACTTCTATTCTATCCTTTTCAACATCATAATAAATTTTTGCATCAAATTTTTCCAAATGTTTAATTATAGTATCTATGTTTATTTCCAATTCCTTATTTATGTATTCTATGCCATCAATCATTCCATTAAATTCGTAAACCCAAAAAACTTTTACTTTTCCGCTTATGTTTTGCCTTTTAATAAAAGCTAAAAATGTTCTTTTATGAATTGTTATCCACATTTTTTATCACTTTTCAAATTTTTATTCTTCTTTTTTGTTTCTTTAGCCATTTTGATGGTATTTGCAATCTCAAATAGCAATTTTTACAAACAAAAAAACTCGCAAATTCAGGGAGATTACAAATTACATTATAAAATTCATTTGTTTCTCTCAAACAAAGTGGACAAATGTGCTCTTCATTTTTGAAGAATTCAAATATTTGCTTACTGAAAAGTTTTACTCTTAAGCTTTTTATGTTTTGCTTAATTATTTTTAAATACTCTTTTTTAGTGTATTTTTTGATTGTCTTTTTGCCTTCTCTTATTATTGTTTTCTCTACACCTTTGTTTTTTATTTCCACAATTACCTTTTCCTTCTTATCATGGGTTTCAGCGATTAGCTTTACCATTTTTATCCCCTAAGATTAACACTTTATAACTTGTTGAATTGAGTTAATCCATTCTATTAATCTCTTAGCAAAATCTTCAATATCTTCAATTGCATAAAATTCTTGGCAATTTTTCATGTTCTTTATTTTCTCCTTCAAAAGCTTTAAAAACATTTCTATTGTTATCTTCTTTTCTTCTACTATTTTTTCTGCAACTTTTTCATCTAATTCTATTATTCCTTGATTTTCAGGGTCGCTATCAGAAAATGAAGTATCAAATAAAAAAGGTTTTTCGCCCTTATCTTTTTGGATATATAGAGTTTCATTTATTTTATAGATGCCTACTTTCATTTTCTCCCCATTAATATGTTCAGTTATCTCTCAAATTTCATTAACCAAAAGTTTTTTGTATGCCTTTTCCAAAATATTTTGAGAATTTGTCAAATAAAACAATAAATTATCTTTTTCCAAAACCCAAACTTTAGCTATATAATTTAAGTCCCTATTTGCTAAAATCTTTTCTTCTCCATTTATCATTAGCCAAAATTTCCTTAAATTTTTACACCATGTTTTTATGTAATCATCAATTTCTTTTAAAAACAATATAAAAACTTTTCCACTATAATTTAAAACCAAAATTCTATCTTGATGGATTAATTTTTCACATTTTAAGCAAACATATTTTTTTGTTTCTCCAAATTCGCTTTTATAGATTATTTTTGTGTTTTCATCTATCCATTTTGTAATTTTTCTTTTGTAAATATAATATCCTAAATGCAATTCCCATAATGTTTCTGAAATTGCTTGACTATCTGAAAAGCTATAAATCCTATAAAACAAAATTTCCTTATTTTTTAAATCTACTTTTAATATTAATGTGTTATAATGGTAAAGTGAAAAGATTTCATCTTTATATTCAGTTTGATAAGTATGATATTTATAACCCCTTTTATTTGTTAATGTTTTTCTTATAAATTCATTAAAACCCATTTTATCACCAAAAAGAAAAAAGGATAAGGGGAATTTTCCCCTTATCCCCATTTAGCTTTGTTAAGTGCCTTGATGGTCAATTTAAAGCAAATCATATACATGGGTTTTTTTACATTTTGTGCAAACAAGTGTTAAATAATAACCATCTTCAAAAACATAAAATTTATCATTTCCACAACTACATTTTATTTTTTCACCTAATTCTTCTTTTTTCATACTTCCATTCACCTTATCTAAAAAATCATCAGGTTTAATGTCTATTACTATGAAATATTTTTCAGGATTTTCAATAATTTTTGATTTTTGTTGTTCACTTAATTCATGCCAAAATACTAATTCTTTACCCAATTCTTGTGCTTTTTCTTGTGCATATTGATAGATTATTGCAGATTTTCCTATTCCATAGTTTCCTATTAAGCAAACACTTTTT
>Ga0190337_1000095_pt1 | contig 15646 bp, 15 predicted proteins | sample 4872041011_MG_FD_161677 | JGI IMG/M metagenome (GOLD analysis project Ga0190337, IMG submission 161677) | Hydrothermal vent sediment bacterial communities from Southern Trench, Guaymas Basin, Mexico - 4872-04-10-11_MG | ecosystem: Environmental > Aquatic > Marine > Hydrothermal vents > Sediment ...
TTTTAATAAGGTTTTCTTCCTTATGAAGAACTCTTTCTTCTTTTAAAGAAACTTCTTTCATTCTTTTTTCAAACTCTTTTTCTAAAGCTTGTTTATGGGTTAAAAGTTCTTCTTTTATTTGAATTTCTGCTTGTTGAAGCTTTAATTTAGCTTCATTTTCAGCTTTTCCTATGATTTCTTTAGCTTTTTGTTGAGCATCTTTAAGAAGCTTTTCTGCTGTTTTTTTTGTTTCTATTTCTTTCTTTTTTTGAATAAAGAAATAAACTCCAACTAAAGATATACTAATTATAATTCCTACCAATATTCCCCAGAAAAAATTCATATCTATTTCCTCCTTTAGCAAAGATTAGATTAAATAAATTTTGGAGGGAGAAGGAAAGAAGATATATTTGATTTAAGGAAAATAAATGATCCCGGGGTGTCGTGAGGATTGCCTGCTCCAAGCTCTATTGAAATAACTTTTAGGGTGGGGTCTGGTTAGCCCTAAACGCTCTTTTAAAAGCAAAAAGGCCCCAGAACCACCTTGCCCTTTTATTCCAATAGTGTTAGCTTGGCAGGCCATTCTCCTCTTCACGAACACCCCAGGATATTTCTTTTTCCAAAAACTCTCCCACCTTGTTAACTTGAATCTTTACACACTTTTCTAAAGCTTCTTTTTCTTTTTTTAATTTTATATAGTCATATGCTACTTGTAAAAGAAGCCAAACAGCTAACTTAAAAGTAGGAACTTTTTTAAAATTTTCTACCTCTTTCTTTTTATCTTCTAAATATTCTAAAACTTCCTTAACTTCCTCTTCCGGAACAAAGGACCGAAAGAGGAAAGTTTGACCTAAAAATTCAAAACAAATATCTTTTATTGGTTGCATTTTTATTACCTTTTTATAATAACTTTATATTTGGGAGAGTTTTTCTATTAAACTACCAATCCTTTCTTTTATTATCCTTCTTTCCTCCTCCCTCCTGTTTATTTCTTCTAAAAGTTTAGCATTTTCTTTTTCTTTTTCTTTTAATTTATTAAGTAAAGCTTCTTTTTCATTTTTTAACTGAACAACTAACGAAATAAGAGCATCGATTTTCTCTTCCAAATTTGCAATATCTTGAAAATCCATTTTTCCTCCCTTTAAATAACCAGATTCATTATAAAATAAAATCTATTTTTAAGTTTTTGTCAAGGGGCAAGAGGTTCTTTATCCTTTTACACTATTTCCAACATTTTTTTTACAGCACTATATGCTTTTTTAATCACTTCTTCATTGAGAGTTACCTCAAATTCTAAGTTTTCTAAAGCATTAAATAAATTTTCAAGAGTAATTTTTTTCATAGAAGAACATATCATTTTTTCTGGAGAGGGATGATAAAATTTTTTATCAGGGTTTTCTTTACTTAAAGGATAAAGAAGTCCTATTTCAGTTCCTATAATAAACTCTTTATTGGGTAATTTTTTGGCAAGTTTTAACATTCCGCTTGTTGAAGCTACATAATCTGCAAGATCAATCACTTCTGGGCGACATTCAGGGTGAGCTATAAAAATAGCATTTGGATGCTTTTTTTTAGCTTTTATTACTTCTTCAGGGGTTAAAAAATGGTGAAAAGGACAAAAACCTTCAAAGTATATGATTTCTTTTTCTGGATAAAAACGTTGAGTATATTGAGCAAGATTCATATCCGGAATCATAATAATTTTTTTATCAGGTAAAATTCCTGCTACTTTTACAGCATTAGCTGAAGTACAGCATACATCACTTACAGCCTTTATTTCAGCATAAGAATTTACATAAGTTACTACTGGTGCATCAGGATATTTTGCTTTCAAGGCTAAAACATCTTCTACCTTTATCATATTAGCCATTTCACAAGGAACATCTTTTACTGGAAGAAGAACCTTTTTTTTAGGAGAAACAATTTTAGCTGTTTCAGCCATAAAAATTACACCACAAAAAACTATAATTTCTGTATCAGTTTTACTTGCTTTAAGACTAAGTTCTAAAGAATCACCTCTCAAATCTGCTATGTCTTGAATTTCAGGAGGCTGATAATTATGAGCCAGAATTATAGCTTTTCTTTTTCTTTTTAACTCTAAAATTTTTTCAATTAATTTTTCCTTTTTCATGGTTTTTTTATTTTAATTTTTCAAGCATTTTTTTCAAATTTTCATAACATTCAAAAGGAATATTTAAGTTTCCTAATCCTTTTCCCAATTTAATATTAGGTTTATTTTCTCCGTGAAAGTCACTTCCCCCAGTTATTAATAATCCTATATCCTTAGCACACTCTATTAAAAACTTAGTAAATTCAGGTGTATGTTCAGTATAATAGACTTCGACCCCCATTAATCCAAATTCTTTAAGCTTTTTTAGGTAATTTTTGAGCTCTAAATGATTCAATTTTAAGGTTATAGGATGAGCAAGAACAGGCACACCTTTAGCTTCTAAAATTAGTTTTATACCCTCTTCTGGTGAAAGAAGTGCTTTCGGTGCATAAGCAGCTGCTCCTTTTTTTAAATATTTTTTAAAAGCTTCTTCAAATGATTTAACTATACCCTTTTTTACTAAAAGATTGGCTATATGAGGTCTTCCTATTTCACCTTTAGCAAATTTTTTTAATTCTTCTAAAGTTATTTCTATACCAAGAGCATTTAATTTTTCAATTATTTTCTTATTTCTTTCTTCTCGAGCCTTTTTAAGCCTTATTAAAGTATCTTGCAATATAGGAATTTCTGGTTCTAAAAAATATCCTAAAAGATGGAAATGTCCCGGTCCCTCAAATTTAATGCTAATTTCTACTCCACATAAAAAAGGCAAATTTTCTTCTATAGCAATTTGATATGCAGGTTTTAATCCATCTATAGTGTCATGATCAGTAAGAGCAAGAGCTTCTAAATTTTCTTTTTTAGCCAGATATATTAATTCTTCAGGAGAAAAAGTTCCATCTGATGCTGTTGAATGGGTATGAAGATCTATCAAATTACTTAACTCCGCGCTCAAGTTTATATTGATAAGAAGCTTTTATAAAAGATTTAAATAAAGGATGAGGATTTATGGGTTTAGATTTAAATTCAGGATGAAATTGAACTCCTATGAACCAAGGATGGTCTTTTAATTCTACTATTTCAACTAACTCCCCATCTGGAGAAGTTCCCACAACTTCTAATCCAGCTTTTTCCATAGCTTCTCTATAAATATTATTAAATTCATAACGATGACGATGTCTTTCAAATATTTCTTTTTTTTGATAAGCCTCCCATACTTTAGAGCCATTTTTAAGAATACAAGGATAAGCTCCTAATCTCATTGTTCCTCCAAGATCACACCCTTCGTCTCTTCTTTCAATACGTCCTTTTCTATAGTCATACCATTCTTTCATTAAATAAATTACAGGATAGGGAGTATCTCTATCAAACTCTGTAGAATGTGCTTCTTTCCATCCAAGTACATTTCTTGCAAATTCAATTACAGCAAGTTGCATCCCGAGACATATTCCAAAAAAAGGTATTTTTCTTTTTCTAGCATAATTTATAGCAAGGATTTTTCCCTCAATACCTCTTATACCAAAACCACCAGGAACAAGTATTCCATCTATATCTTCTAAATAATTATCTAAATTTTCTGGAGTTAATTCATCTGCATTTATAAATTTCAAATTGACCTTTAATTTATTTGCAAGTCCTCCATGAATAAGAGCCTCATTTAGAGATTTGTAAGAATCTTTTAAACTTACATATTTACCAATAATACCAATGGTTACTTCATCTTCAGGATTTTTGTAAATTCTTACTATATTTTCCCATGTGCTCAAATCTGGCTCTCTTGTCCACATATTTAAATATTCTATGATTTTAGTATCAAGTCCTTCTTTATGAAAAATTAAAGGGATTTCATAAATACAATCTATATCCTTAGCAGTAATTACAGCATCTTCTTCCACATTACAAAAAAGTGCGATTTTTTTCTTTATCTCTGGAGGTAAAAATCTATCAGTTCTGCAAAGAATAATATCAGGTTGAATACCAATAGCTCTTAATTCTTTTACACTATGTTGAGTTGGTTTAGTTTTAAGCTCTCCTGCAGTTTTTATATAGGGAACATAAGTAAGATGAATATATAAAGCATTTTCTTTTCCTAATTCGTATCCTAATTGTCTTATAGCTTCTAAAAAAGGAAGACTTTCAATATCTCCTACAGTGCCTCCTATTTCTATTATAGCTACATCAATTTGAGGACTTGCAAGATCTAAAATACAGGCTTTTATCTCATCTGTTACATGTGGTATTATTTGAACTGTGCCTCCTAAATATACTCCCTTTCTTTCTTTAGTAATAACTGAATAGTAAATTTTTCCAGAAGTATAATTATTTTTAGCACCCATTTGAGCTGAAGTAAAACGTTCATAGTGCCCTAAATCAAGATCTGTCTCAGTTCCATCTTCTGTAACATATACTTCTCCATGCTGAAAAGGATTCATAGTGCCTGGATCGACATTTATATAAGGATCTAATTTTTGGAGAGTAACCCTTAATCCACGTGCTTCAAGTAAAGCACCAATAGATGCTGCAGCAAGTCCTTTTCCTAAAGAAGAGAGAACTCCACCTGTAATAAAAATGAACTTAGTATGTAATTTTCTTTTATTTCTTGGAGATCTCATTATGAAATCACAACTATTTTATCATATCATCTTAAAAAAATCCAATCCCTTGAAGTGGAATTTAATCTTTTGAGTCCTTTTTTAGTTACTAAAAAGGTCTCTTCAATTCCTATTACTCCTAAATCAGGAACATGAAACTTTGGTTCTAAAGCAATAACCATATTTTCCTTTAAAATTATTTTTTGTCCTAAGGCTAAAGGTGGAGGTTCATCAATATGGAGTCCAACTCCATGTCCTATAAACTTCGTATTTCCTCCATGATGCATAAAAAAACTTTCTAAACCTTCCTCTTTTGCCATTAATAAAGCTTTTTCATAGATTTCACCACTTTCAATCCCAGGTTTAATTTCTTTTTCTAAAGTAGTTAAAATTTTTAAAGCAGTTTTATAAAAAGGTTCTGCAGACTTTAGTATTTTAAAGCTTGCCATTCTTGTTTGATCAATATAATAACCCTTAAAGTATCCTGAGAAATCCAGTAAAATAGGATCCTCTTTTTTAAGTTTTTTAAAACTTGCTCCTCCAGGAAAACCAGGAACACCCTTTCCTCCTTGACCAGTTAAAGCATAAATAGGACTAAGAGCCTCCTTACCTGAAATTAAATGCCCATAAGTTAGCTCAAAACCATATAAAGATCTTGTTATTCCAGGATGACCTAAAATACGAAGTTCATTTTCTAAAAGAGCACTTGCTTCAATTTCCTTCATTCCCGGTCTAAAGTAAGAAATTGCTTTTTTTAGAGCTTTATCAATAACTTTACCAGCTTTTTTAATACAATTTATTTCATAAGGAGTTTTTATCATTCTTGTTTCCATTATAAGAGAATCTATTTTTTGTAATTCCCATTCTGAAAGTATTTCTTTATAGCGATAATAATTTTCCATATTTAAAAAATTTATTTCAATTCCTATATTTTTTTGAGAATTTAAAACTTTTATATAATTTGGTAAATTTTTTAAACTTTTAAAATATTCACAGCTAACAAGACTTTCTTCTTTTGCTCTTTCAAAAGGTCTATTCACTAAAAGTTTTGCCTCAGAAAGATTAATTATTAAGACACCTCTTGCAAAAGTATTGGTAAAATAAAATATATTTATAGGTGATAAAATAAGAGCAATCTGAAGTCCCTTTTCTTTTAGTTTTTTTCTAAATCTTTCAATTCTATTAGAAATTTCTTCTTTAATAAGAGACATTTTAATTTAATAACTTTAATTTTTCTGCTACAGCAAGAACTGTATTAGCATAGGGTTCACTAATGTTATATTTCATTATTATTCGTTTTTTATATTCTATATCTGCATCTTTTTTATATCCTTCAGCTTTAAGATAATTAGCAATACTTGCTAAAGCATCACAAAGACTATATAAATCAACTTTTCCATCTTTGTCCCAGTCGTATCCATAGACTAAATAACTTTTAGGAACAAACTGGGAATAACCAAAAGCCCCAAAAATAGAACCTTTTATAGAAAAAGGATCCCAATTATTTTGATAGGCTATTTGGATAAAATAAAGAAGCTCCTTATATCCCCAATTGCTTCTTCTTATCCATCTTTTTTTAATAAATTCATCTTTTAAGGAAATTTCTGAATTATTGATAAATTTTTCAAAAAGCTCCTTTTCTCCAGATAAAGCTAAGCTGTAAAATACATTAATTACAGTAAAATTTCCTGTTTTTCTTCCAAGATCAGTTTCTATTAAAAAAATAGCTGTTATTACTTCTTTTTCTACACCAAATACAAATTCTATATTTTCAAGAAGTTCTTTATTTTCTGCCATAAATTTTTTCGCCCTTTTTATCCTTTCTTCCTCCAAAAATTGATAATAGGGAAGTTCAACTTCTTTCCAAGTTAAACTTTTTATCATTATATTTGGGAAATAAGTTAATTTAGGAGAAGAAAAAATTTTTTCTATATAATCTTCAGGAACTACATCTTTTAAATCTTGTTTTACTCGGATTTTTAAATTTTCTAAATAAGGTTTTATAAAAGAATCTGTAGCATAAATTTTGAAAGGTTTTATTCCAAAAGAAAAAATTATTAAAATTAAAATAAAACACATTCTCATTTTAAAAATATTATTTATTCTTTAGCTAAATTTAAAAGAGAACCTGCTAAAATACAACTTCTTTCTCTTTTACTAAGTTCTAAAATTGCAAAAATTTCACCTTTTTCTTTTATTTCTAATTTTATTCTTTTTTTCTCTTCTAATAAAGCTTTTCTAATATTTTTTATAATAAAATTATCTCCTACTTTGATTTTATTATAATCTTCTTTATTTTCAAAAATAAGAGGGAGTATTCCAAAATTAATGAGATTACTTTTATGGATTCTGGCAAAGCTTTTAGCAATTTTTAATCTTACTCCCAAGTATCGAGGTGCAAGAGCTGCATGTTCTCTTGAAGAACCCTGTCCATAATTTTCTCCACCTATAATCCCTACTGCCTGACCTTTATTTTTTATTTTTAAAGCTTTTTTAGAAAATTCAGGATCTATATTTTTAAATACATATTCACTTATAGCAGGTAGATTACTTCTTAAAGGTAAAATTTGAGCACCTGCAGGTATTATATGATCAGTAGTAATATTATCTTCAACCTTTAAAAGAAAAACACCTTCTAAATCATCAGGTAAAGGGTCAAAAGGAGGAATAGGAACTATATTAGGTCCTCTTATAATTTCTACTTTTTTAGCTTCTTCTTCTGGTAAAGGGGGAATAAGTAAAGAATCATTAATAATGAATTTTTCTGGAAGTGTTATTTTAGGATATTCTCCTAACTCTCTTGGATCAGTTATAACGCCCTTTATAGCAGATGCTACTGCTGTTTCAGGAGAGACTAAATATACAAAATCAGGAATTGTTCCTGATCTTCCTGGAAAATTTCTGGTAAATGTTCTTAGAGAAATGGAATTAGTAGGAGGGGCTTGCCCCATTCCTATACATCCAAGACATCCAGATTGATGAAGACGGGTTCCTCCTTCCAAGATACTTTTTAGACCTGAGAGAGCAAGTAAGTTTTCCAGAACCTGAAGAGACCCCGGGTTAATTTCAAAAGAGACATCAGGATGAATTTTATATTTTTCTAAAACCTTAGAAACTATTAAAAGGTCTTTTAAAGAGGAATTAGCACAGGAGCCTATAATAACCTGAGCTACTGGTTTTCCCGCCTCTTCAACAACTCTTTTTACATTATCAGGAGAAGATGGACAAGCACAAAGAGGTTCAATTTTTGAAAGATCAATTTCTATAATTTCATCATATGTGGCATCTTTATCAGGTTTAATTTCTACAAAATCTTCTTCTCTATTCTGAGCTCTTAGCCAGCTCTGAGTTATTTCATCAGAAGGGAAAATACTTGTAGTTGCTCCCATTTCTGTTCCAAGATTACATATAGTTGCTCTTTCAGGAACAGTAAGAGTCTTAACTGCCGGTCCAAAGTATTCCAAAATTTTACCCAATCCACCTTTAACTGTAAGTTTAGAAAGTAAATAAAGGGCAATGTCTCTTGCAGAAACCCAAGGTTGAAGTTTTCCGTATAAATACACTCCTACAACCTTCGGCATTTTTAAATAAAAAGGCTTTCCTGCCATAGCCATAGCTACATCAAGTCCGCCAGCACCAATAGCAATCATTCCACATCCACCAGCAGTAGGAGTATGACTGTCTGAGCCAAGAAGAGTTTTTCCAGGTTTAGCAAATCTTTCTAAATGAACTTGATGACAAATTCCATTTCCAGGTTTAGAAAACCATATTCCATATCTTTTAGCTATACTTAACAGAAATCTATGATCATCTGCATTTTTAAAATCTGTTTGCAATATATTGTGATCTACATATGAAACTGATAACTCGGTTTTTACTCGCTCAATCCCAATTGCTTCGAATTCAAGATAAGCCATTGTCCCTGTAGCATCCTGAGTTAAAGTTTGATCAATTTTTATAGCAATTTCTTCTCCAGGAATTAATTTTCCGGAAACCAAATGACTTTCAAGGATTTTATGAGTAAGGGTTAATCCCATCTTTCCCTCCCTAACTTTAAATTTCTCCAAAACAATCTGGAAAAAGAATTTTAACACTTTCTAAAATAGTTTCTAATTCATTTTTTAAAATATCTTTCTGTTTCAAATTTAGAGAAAAAATTACAAATTCAGAAATAGAAAAGGTAGTAAAGACTTGATATAGGTTTTCTTTTTTAAGAATATAAATATTAGGTAAAAATGATAAAATGTTAATTATTTCTTCACAATTTCCTTCGAATTTAAAAGGTAAAATTACATGTTTTGCCTTTAAAAAAGAAGGAAGTTTAATTTTTTCTTTTTCAGAAAGAAGATCAAGTATTATATCCTGAGAAGCCAAAATGGAATGTTTAGGAAAAACTCCTTTAAAAAACTCTCTTGGTAATTTTTTTGAAAGTAAAAGATATAAATTTTTTACTAATTTTAAATCTAAATGTTCTTTTATGAGTTCTCTTAAAGTATAAATAGAAAAAGTTAAGAGATATTTTCTTTTTTCAATTTCGTCAAATTTTATCCCTATAAATGTTCTTTCTAAGAATTTATAAATAGGACTATCACTTAATGCTTTAAGCTTTATGGTTATGTAAAGAAGTTTAACAGCTTCTTCTAAAGGTAATTTATATTGCTTCTTAATGAAATGTAAAAAATTTAAAGGTTCTGGAGGAATGTTATTTAACCATTTTATTTGCATAAATGATCACAATTTAGTTTCTAACAGGGTTTCTATTTTACAATCAATTAACTTCTCTGCAAGAAAAAAGTCTTCAGGATAAGTAATTTTAAAATTTATAAAAGAGCCTTCAATAATTTTTGCTTTATACCCGTAATGTAAAAGAAGAGAACTTTCATCAGAAAATATCAAATTTTCTTTTTGTGCTTTTTCTAAAACATTTTTTAAAATTTCAGCTTTAATACCTTGAGGAGTCTGAATACAAAAAAGATTTGTTCTTTCAATATTTTCTATGACTTCTCCATCTATTACCTTATTTAAAGTATCTCTTACTGGAATTGCAGGAACACTTACTCCGAAAGTTTTAGTAGTTTTGATTATTTTGCTTATTAGATTTAAAGAAACAAAAGGTCTTACTGCATCATGAACTAAAAAAATTTCTGTTTGAGAAGGAGAAGCTTTAACTCCATAAAAAACAGATTCTTGTCTTGTTTTTCCACCTTTTACAATTTTTAAAACCTTTTTAAATTTAAAAGAAGAAACAAGCTTTTCAGTAAATTTAATATACTCAGAAGAAACACTGATAACAATTCCTTCTACTTCAGGATGTTTTTCAAATTTTGAAAGAGTATAAATAAAAAGAGGAATACCTTTTATTTCAAGAAATTGTTTTGGCTTTTCAGCTTTTAATCTTTCGCCTTTTCCTGCTGAAGGAATAATAGTTACAATCATACAAAAAATATAACATTTTTAAAAATTTTTGTCTATTTAAAATTTAAGTATTAAAATTATAAAATAAAAAGGAGAGAAAGATATGAGTGGAAATACTATAGGAACACTATTTAAAGTTACAACTTTTGGGGAATCTCATGGTAAAGCTATAGGTGCTGTAGTTGATGGATGTCCACCAGGATTGTCTCTTACAGAGGAATATATTCAAAAAGAATTGGATAAGAGACGTCCTGGGAAATTTTTAGGTCAAAGTCCAAGAAAAGAAAAAGACAGAGTAGAAATTCTTTCAGGAGTTTTTGAAGGATATACTACTGGAACTCCTATAGGTCTTATAATTTATAATATAGATGTTGATTCTTCACCTTATGAAAAAATCAAAGATGTTTTTAGACCTGGTCATGCTGATTTTACTTATTTTATAAAATATGGAGGCTATAGAGATTATAGAGGAGGTGGTAGAAGTAGCGGGAGAGAAACAGTGGCAAGGGTAGCAGCAGGGGCTGTAGCAAAAAGGATTTTAGAAGAATATGGAATAGAAGTTATAGCTTATACTATTTCTCTTGGAGGAGTCGAAGCTAAGGAAAGAAATTTAAAATTTATTTATGAAAACCATCTTTTTTGTCCAGATATAGAAGCTTACAAAAAGATGTGTGAAAGAATTGAAGAGGTTAAAAAAGAAGGTGATTCCTTAGGAGGAATAATTGAAGTTCTGGCTAAAGGAGTTCCTGCAGGATTAGGGGAACCTGTTTTTGATAAATTAAGTGCAGATTTAGCTAAAGCTATATGTGGTATCGGGGCTGTAAAAGGATTTGAAATGGGAGCAGGCTTTAGGGTTGCATTTATGAAGGGTTCTGAAAATAATGATCCTATAAATTCTCATGGTTTTTTAAAAAATGATGCAGGAGGAACTTTGGGAGGGATTTCTTCAGGACAGGATATAGTTATAAGAGTTGCTGTAAAACCTATTTCAAGTATAAGAAAAGTTCAAAAGACTATAAATGAAAAAAAAGAAGAAGTTGAAATCTCAATAGGAGGAAGACACGATATTTCTGCTATTCCAAGAATAGTTCCTGTAATAGAAGCAATGGTAAGGATTATATTAGCAGACCATTTATTAAGACAACTTGCTAACTTGGCTTTCCAAAAAAGATTAAAATTTCCACAATTTTTTAAAGATTAGCAATTATCCTAAAAATCTTCTTAAATGAGCTGCTTCAATAAGGAGTTCACCTAAATTAGAAATTATGCCCTTTTTTAAATTTTTTAAAATATTAGTAGTAACTTCTTTATGTTCCATATGAGTTTTGTATTTAATATCAAGAGAATTTAAAAGTTCCAAAGATTTGATAATTTTATTTTTAATTTCTTCAGGTAATAATTCTAAGCATTTTGGATTGAAGTATTGTAAAGCAATAGAAAGGTCATATTCTAAATTTTTATATATTCTTTTAAGTTCTTGTAACTCCTCTTTAGTTAAACAACTTAGACCTAAGAGTTCAGGAGGAAGACCAATAGAGTAGCAGGCAGCGCAAAAATTTATAACTCTTGGAAGAGTAACTCCTCTCACACTTCTTGAGTATCCAAAAAGCCCTATGTGAAGTTTTCTCATTCTTCTTTTAGGAATGTATTTGGCAATTTCATTTATAGCAGGTGCAAGAGGAACTACAAGAATATGATATTCCTTAGAAAACTTTTCTATAATTCTTCTACAGAATTTTTCATCAATATCTTCTAAAGGATGTCGAATAAAGTTTTTTAACTTTTTGATAGCAGTAATAACATCCTCGATAGGAAAGTCATATTTAAAAGCAGATTGGACTGTAAAAGTTTCAACAGAAGAATATTCTGTAAGTACTTTATTTACAGTATAAGGAGAAAGATTTCCTCTAAAAGGGGGAGTTCCTGCTCCTAAAATAGGATAAATTTCTATTTCTTTTTCTATAGATATTTTTTCAAGCTTTTTAAGAGCGATTTTAATAGCTAAAACAGCACTTATCATTCCATAATTCATAGCTGGATCGGATCTTGCTAAAAAGACTCTTAGATATTTAAAACCTTTATCTTTTAGGTATTCTGATAATATTTTATCGACATTAAAAAGAGAATGCACATCTTCAAAAAGAGGAATTACATTTATGGTTTCTGGTAAAAATTCTCCTACCCACTCAGCAACAGTGATGTCCTTTTCGTAAATTTTTTGATACTGTTTTCCAGAAATAAAATTTTTATAAAAGTAATAAACCCTATTTAATTCTTTGGCTGAGGTCGTCATAGGAAGGATTACTTCAAAAATAGGAGGATAAGGAGAATTATAAAAAACCTTGGCAGCATCCATAGAGCGTGGAATACTTTCTAAAGCTTCAACTAAGATTTTAGCTTCTTCCTTTTCTACTGTGGGATTGGGAATTCTAAGAGTTATAAAAACATCTCTTCCTAATTTTTTCTTTTTAAAAAAATTAGGATATTTGGTAAGAAGTTTTTTTACTACAAAATCATCTACCTCTTTTCCTTCACTATCCCACATCTGTTCATCACAACCCAGATGGGAAAAGGCATAATAGGCTTCTTGAATTTCATCTTCACCAGCCATATCTGCATGTTCAGCAAAAAAGGGTAGAGACACATTATCAGGATGTTGAGTTGACATAACCCTTGGAATTTGCATAATTTATACTTTATTAGATGGTATTTATTAATTCAAGAGATAATTTATTTTTAAGATCTTTTAAAATTTCTTTTATCAGTAATTTATTGCTTTCAAAAAAATGAATTTTTGCTAATCCTTCTTTAGCATCTAAAACAGTTAATACAGCTAAATGATCATATCCTTCCAAGATAAATTTTAGATAAACCAGTTTCTTAGGATCAAGCTTTACTACAAGAAAAAAATTTCTCATAAAAATATTTAAAAGGGGAGGACAAAACTCCCCTTAAATGATCTTAATTAAGAATTTAGCTATGTTCCTTTCTGGAAATTTTTTTCTGAGATTTTTTAGAACTCCGAGCATCTAAAACTTTAACCTTGGAAGCTTGTTCCCCTTTAGGACCCTGAATTACTTCAAATTCTACAGTTTGTCCCTCCTTAAGAGTTTTAAAACCAGGCATTTCGATGGCAGAGTAATGCACAAATACATCTCCACCATCATCCTTAGAAATAAAACCATATCCCTTCTTTTCATCAAACCACTTAACTTTACCTTTAAACATGTTACATAAACCTCCTTAAAAGTTTTTCTTACATTTCCAGCCTACACCTAAAAAATTTTTTGTAAAGGGGTAATTTTTAAAATTTTGTAAAAAATTAAAAAATCTAATCTTTTAAAATAAAGTTGTTAAAACTCTTAAAAATAGTAATATAAAAATGTGAAAAATCTTAAGTTAAATCTTTATTTAGAAGACAATCCTTTAAAAATTAAAAATTTTAGACTTTTTATTATAGGACATTTCCTTTCTTTCACAGGCTCTTGGGTTCAAAATATTGCTCAAATTTGGTTAGTTTATGAACTTACTTGGTCTTCACTTTATTTAGGTATTTTTAGCTTTTTTAGTTCATTCCCTACACTCTTTTTAACTTTTATAGCTGGTATTTTTATAGATCTCTTTGATAGAAAAAAAACATTAAGTATAATTGCTTTTCTTTCTATTTTCCCACCTTTAATATTAGGATTTTTAACTCAACTTAAATTAGTAACATTTTGGCATATCACCTTTCTTGCTTTTTTATCTGGGTGTTTGACAGCTTTAGATACACCTTTAAGACAAGTTTTTATTTCAGAAATAGTTCCTATAAAATTTTTAACTAAAGCCATCTCATTTCAATCTTTATCTTTTAATACAGCTCGTGTATTAGGTCCTTTTTTAGCTGGATTAATTATTTCTTATAGAAATCTATATGAATGTTTCTATTTAAATGCTTTAAGCTTTATTCCTTTTTTATTTTTTTTAACTTTTTTTATAAAAACACAAAAACAGAAAAAATTTAGAAAAATAAAAAAAGAAGAAATAAGAAGATCATTTAAAGAAGTATATAAATTTTTAAAAAAAGAAAAAAATATATTAACTATAATTTTTTCGGTAGGGATATTTACAATTTTTGGTCCTTCTGTAATGATATTGCTACCTTTGATTGTGCATCAACTACACGGTGGCGGAGGAAAAGAATTTGGTTTTTTATTTTCAACCTTAGGTATAGGTGCAATATCTGGAGCCTCTTCAGTAATTTTCAGAAAACCGATAGAAGATAAAGTGAAACATCTCTTTAAAGCTACTTTACTTTTCAGTGTAGGTCTTTTAGGATTAAATTTTATTAAAAACTGGTATTTTACTTTAATATTTTGTTTTTTAATAGGATTCTCTTTTACTAATTTTTTTCCTGTAGCTAACAGTTATCTTCAGGAAAATACACCTGATTATTTAAGAGGAAGAATAATAAGTCTTTTTATTGTATCCTTTTTAGGAATGTATCCTATAGGGAGTTTTGTAGCAGGTTTTTTAGCAGATAAAATTAATTTACATATAGTTTTACTGATTTATGTAATTTTTTTAGCTTCTATTAATACCTATTTATTGATATTCAAATTTAATAAAACTTAAAAATTTTTAAACTTTTTAAATCTTTGTTCGATAGATATATAATGGGGTTTTGTTAAATGGAGATAAGATTTGATGAAATTTTAGATAAACTGGATATAGGAGTATTAATTATTGATAAAAATTATTTTATAATTTATGCTAATAAAAAAGCTAAGGATATTTTTGATGTAGACTTAAGTTTAAATCCTCTTTGTTATTCTTTATTTTATCAATATTCAGATCCATGTCCTAAATGTGTAAAAGAATATTTAACTCCTAAAACACCAAAAATTAGATTAACCCGTTTCTTAGGTAAGGAATTATTTTTAATAGAATGTTGCTATTTTTCTGAAGATAAAACCTTAGTTTTTCTTAAAAATGTAAGTGATGAGTTTTATTATAAAGGTTCTTTTTTAAATTTATTAGAAAGGTTACCTGTTTCAGTATTTTTTATCAAAAAAGGAAAAATAAAATATTTAAATAGCTTTGGTGAAAAAAATTTAGGTTATACACAGCAAGAATTGTTGGATAAAAATTTTATAGAAATGCTAATTTCTCCAGAAGATAGATTTGGAATAGAAAAAATATTTAATGAAGTATTGGTAGAGGAAAAGGAAGAACAATGTATATTACCACTTATAAATAAAGAAGGAGAAAGTAGAACCCATTTAGGGAAATGTTTTATTATGAAAGATATAGATAAAGAAAAAATTTTAGTTGTAGCTAGTATAGATATTACAGAATTTTTAGAACTTAAACAAAGATTAGATAGCATTCATAGAACCCAAAGTTTTGGAAATTTTTTAAGAAGTCTGGTTCATGACTTTAATAATGTATTACAACAAGTTAAAGAATATTTAAAAGATATAGAAAAGAATTTATATAATCCTCAGAAAATAAAAAAATATCTTACTTTAACAGAAAAGACTTTATCCTCTTGGATAGATTTAAATAAACTTCTTTTAGATTATACCAAAGAATTTAAAGAAATAGAGGCTAAAAAAATAGAAATTATAGG
>Ga0190337_1000097_pt1 | contig 15598 bp, 18 predicted proteins | sample 4872041011_MG_FD_161677 | JGI IMG/M metagenome (GOLD analysis project Ga0190337, IMG submission 161677) | Hydrothermal vent sediment bacterial communities from Southern Trench, Guaymas Basin, Mexico - 4872-04-10-11_MG | ecosystem: Environmental > Aquatic > Marine > Hydrothermal vents > Sediment ...
TGTACATATTTAAATAATCTTGTGGACTTATAGCCATTTTTAACCTCCTTCAAATTTTTTTATCCAGTATTTTACTTTTTCTATATACTTTGACGGCCATGGTGTCAAATCAGGGCCAGCGTTGTACCCTGCTGCTATTCTTTCGATATTATTATCAATATGGGACCTGTCCATTAACCATCTTAGATACTTTACTCCATAATATATGTTTACTTCCGGATCGAATAGCTGACTTGGATTTCCACTAAATCCCATATCTCTTGCCGTCGGCAATGTGACCCCCATAAGACCATAAGAATAGTATCCATTTTCTCTTCTCGATACAAAGGCTTTTCCGCTGCTTTCCACCATAATTATTGCTTTAATCAATGAGCTTGGAACATTAAAAATTGTAGCATATTTCTGTATTAACTCTTCCCATTCTTCAAGTTTGCCTTCAGGTCTTCTCAAAGCTACAACTGCAGCTTCGGCTCCTTTGGTAGCCAACAAACCAACAGCTATTAACGCAATTGCTATTAATGCTATTTCTCGTCTTTCCATTCCTTCACCAAATTAAAAATACGATCTTCTAATTTGCCAATTTTCCTTTCTATTTTATCAAGACGGCTATTAATATATTTAATAGAAACTACCAATACTCCTATTACTGCTAAAAGTTGGCTACCTCCATTTGTCATTATTTCTGCGAAAAAATTCATCTTTCTTTTACCTCCTTCACTACAGATGCTATACCGAATAGCAAAATTGCTATTGCAAACAAAGATATTGGAGTTTTACCTGTTGATATTATAATCTTTTCTACTTTCTTTAGACTAAAGTAAGTAGCAATTGCACCTATTGCTAAGGCACCGGCAATGATAGCTGCTGTAACTATCGCCCCCAATTCATAACTTTTTGTAACTTCTACATCTATTATCCATTCGTCGTTTTCTTTTTTTATCGATAATATTTTAAAGTAAGGATGACGTATTGTTGTGATTTTTTCATAAAACCATTTTTCAATAAAGTCCGGTATCCAGGTCCTTGCAACATAGTGAAATCTCAAATGATCTCCAGGGTTAACAGGAGTATCAAGGGTGATTTCTATTGCCTTTTCTTCTTTAAATGTCCTTGTTACTCCCATTAGTGGCTTCACCAAAAACGGTTTATAGTTTGGTGGATATATAACCTCTCCTACCAACCCCGTTGTTGCATCCAGGCCAATCCACTTAGATGGTTTCTCCGCTGGAAGTCCAACTTCCGGATAAATATGATATGTCCCATCTGAAATTATTTTTAATCTAACCGGATACCCGGAAGCTAAAAGCAACGATCCCAATAGCGTCGTAAAATCTTCGCAATCAACCGTTACCTTTCCCAATGCTTCTGGCGGTTCGTATAGAACATCTTTTCCGCTTGCCTCTGTTTTGTATTTTAACGTATTTTTAACAAACCAAAAAATATCCTGCCATCCTTTCGGTTTTATACTATCCAATATCGATTGGGTAAACTTATGCCTTGCATAATCCTTTATTACATTTGCTATTATATTAACCTTCTCTTCTATCGGTTTATCTTTAATATTTATCATTTTTAACTAACGTGGGTTTCTCCCGTCTTTCCTCTACTCATGATAACCAATGCACCTATGCCCAATGCCCACCAGTATTTCTTTAGAAAGGCTTCAACAGTACCCTCTTTCGCTTCAACCATGGGCCTTATTTGCAATAGCTCATATGGGTTTTTATTTGGATCGGGCGGCAATCCCTTTGTGGCATACAAAATGGCAGCAAGTGCCTGTTCGGGGCTTTGAAATCCCATCTTGGCAAGTTCTGGCATCCACCTTGTAACGTAAGCCTGTCCCTGTTCTACTGTTTGCTTAGATGTCTGTCCTTGTTTTATGGCATTTTCCTGAATTTCTTTGAGTATGAAAGCAGCGGCTACATCAGAACCGACCTTTACAAGATCCTTAAGTATCGGAGATGATGCTACTGCAGTTTGTAAGCTTTTAGGGGCAGGCTCTTTTGGAATTGTGGGCGGAGCTTCATAGCCATATTTGTAATATTCCTCCTCCGGTTGCGGTATTCCCTCATAACCATATTTGTAAAATTCATCTATGCCTTCTTTTACTGCTTGATTTGGATTTGAGGACCATTTATAAAGAGCATAACCCAAAGCATAGGTCCCAAGGGGACCAAGAACATATTCCGGATGTTCCCTAACATCCTCTGAAACAGCAAATGCAGTGGCACCGGCAGCAGCAGGAATAACCAGCCACTTATTATCCTTTACAAAAGACCACACATTTTCACCTACACTCTTTATTCCTTCCCATATATCCCCGAGCCATCCGGATAATCTTCTTTTTCCAACCAAATATGGCAAAAGATGCGGCTTATTGGCCAGCATAAAAACAAAACTTTCACTTATAACCGGAGGCATCCATTTGGTCACATCAATTACCTCTTTTCCTCTTATCGCTTCTGATGGCATAAACCTTTGCATAGTCATTCTTTTAGCTATTAAATTTTTCAAACTCAAAAATTGTGGATATTCAGGCATTTTTCTAACCTCCTTTTACTTTACAACCACATTTTTCTTTTAAGATTTTTACTATTTCCCTTCTTGCCTCATTTATTATATTGATTGTCTTATCATATCCTTGACCCAATTTGGCAAATTCTTCAGACGTTCGTGCCCTTGGCGCTCCCGCTTCCCTCAACCATTCAGCTAATCCGTATAGAAATAAACTTCTATTAACATCGCATGAAGATGCTGCCATTTTTGCATCTTTGACCAATTCTTCCATTCTATTTATCCATTCTTTATATTTTGATTCAAAATTTAAATCCATTTTTGTGTCCTCATGTTACTAAATATAAACTACTATAGGTTCCTTTGTATATACCCAATAACCGGCAGTTTTATCCAATACCTTTGCTTCCTCTATAACGACTTTATCTCTGATTTGCCAAGCTATTTGCGGTAATGCCAATGGAGAATATTTGGGCAAATACATTGCTATCGGAAGCTGTATTTGGTAACTGTTTACAGTTATTGGCTTTACACTAATACGCCATTCTCCATCGGCATAATCAATTTTAAGTTTTGTAAGATAATCTAAAATTTTTGAGGAAGGCAGTTCTTCTTGGGTAAGTTTCGGTATGAAGATTTTAGGTATGGAAAGATAATACTTCCTCCTTGTCAATATGAACAAGGCCAAAGCTATCAGTAACAGAGTACCCAACGACATCCCTCATCGCCGATCAAAAAAGGAGGAGGAGGGAAGGGCACTATCCCTTCCCTCCATTTTTGCTAACTAATTTTAAAATACCCCAGGTCTCAGCAATACAGCGTCAAACAGCCAGGTAACCGAACCGGCAGCGGTGGTAGAATAGACAAGCTGGATATCGCCAGTCTTCTCGATTTGTATACCGGCCTCCGTGCAAAATTCCTTATTAAACTTTGTGCAATCAATGAGTATACAACCGGTAATCGCCGACATATCAAGCTCTTGGGCCATCCTGGACTGATAATCGTCCCAATCAAACGGACCCGTTACATAAGTGTTGTCATAAAGCTTCAGGGCGAATTCCGAAACAATGCTATCGGACCTATCTCCATTGCTATCTTTTACTATCAAGAAGATATTCCTGATAACCACATTGGGACGAAGGTTCAGGACCTGCCCAAAGTTGGCAACCGCACCGGTAAATGTCTGCTGGCCATAGTACCAGTTGGGCATCAACCTTTCTTCAGGAGGGAAGTTGCTCCTGAATCCTTCCTCGGTGCAAATCCAACCGATATCATCAACAACTTCTATCCTTGCACTATCAACGGTAAAACCAGTGCCGAGATCGGAAGCAGTACCCCAAGTACCAACAACGTGAATATCGGAAATTTCAGGAGCTTGACCGGGCACACTTACGGTTGCATCAAAAGGATCAATGTTATTCAGGGGCAGGTTGAACTCAAATTCAACATAACCAGTATGCTGGCCGGCTGATGTACTCGGTTGATCGTTTGTAAGCCTACCACGCTTCAAGTGCTGGTTATAAAGAACGAGTTGCTGCAAATCGAGAACCTCGCAAAGCTTAGGGCCAAGGTTAATCTGCAACGCAGCGCCCTTGACCAGCTTAGCAAGTCCGTCCTCGTTGGCACTTGCACCTGTGCTGGTAGTGTAGGTAACACTCAATTTTCCCCTGATTGTAGTGTGGTTTTTGGTCCTAAGAAGCTCTATTTGGAAAGGAGAATTCGCCGTATACGTCTGAAAAGTATCTATCCTTGCCCTGTGTTTCTGGCATCCTGGAAGAGCCATTTTTTACACCTCCTTATTTGATTTTACTTATAAGCTTCTAAACGCTTTTTGCGCAGCGAAAGGATATCCGCCGCCTTAACCCCAATTTGACCAACAGGGGCGCTTACCTCGCCAAGACTTTCCATCTGACCCAAATTGCTCCCGGATATCTCTCCGACGCTATAACTGACAGACTCCAAACCGCTGACCGCTCCCCCCTTCGGCAATATCTTGCTCATCCACTCGGATACCTTCTCGGTCAATTTGAACTGGCTATCGATTCCCCGTTTACAAAGGGCCATGTTGATCAGTGCGGACAACCTATCGCCAAGCCACCGTTCGGACCTAACCCACCTTCTGTCAACAATGCTAAGACCTATACCCGTGACAATTGGAGGAACCTTAATGTAACCTTCTACCAATTCCGCAAACGCCTGGGCCATAGCATCGGCCACAGCAAAAGCTGCACCGGCCCCAATTGGCGCTCCCATTAGATCATAACCAACAACTCGATCCAACGTATCCCTAAGAGCCATCTTTTATACCTCCTTTTTTAATTTTTTTGGGGACGATACACAATCGTCCTGGCGGCATCAAAAATTTTTTACCACCTTGACAATAGAATAAATATATGTTAAAAACTTGTCAAGTCAGCAAACCATGAAGAAGGACTCCAATTCCAAAAAGGTCAAGATTCCTGCCTGGCTTGCCCGTGTAATCAGAGATGCAAAGCATACAACTAAAGAAGATTTTGTACGTGCTTATGCCGGAAGCTATGACCCGGAAGCCTTGGGAGATTTCTGGGAAAAACACAAACATAAGCTTGGGATAAATATAACCAGCAAGTTAGAACAATTGGAAAAAATCAAACAAATATATGAGGAGGGCAAGATGGCACAAGACAAAACCACTAACAATGAACCAAAGATAGATGTCAATGAGATTATGTCAACTATTAAGGAGGAATTAAATAAAAATATATCCGACTCTATTTCTGCTTCGTTATCTACAATAGCAGATAAAATTTCATCTCAATTATCTGATATAACATCGCAAATAACACAATGTATCAAAGATGGATCATGTTCAAAAGAGGAAGTAGAACAAATCATTACATCGAAGATCAAAGACATTAATAAACTTGAAGATGACCTTAAAACACTAAAAGATACCTTGATACACTCTCACACAACCCCCGAAGAAGTACTAAATTGCCCAACTTGTGGTCCGCAAATATTGGAAGCTGCCAAGGCAAAACTCCAACAAGAATTAAAAATTGAAGAACAAAAAGAAAATGAACCCACCCAAAAAGAGGAAGCAAAAGAAAAGAAGGAAGAAGAAAAAGAAGAGCAAGCCTCACCATTGGATATAATCTTTAATGAAGTAAACAAGAGAATAAACGAAGTTAAAGATGAATTAAGACAAGAGTTGTTTAATATGAAAAGCACTGTAGAAGATTTATTGAGCAATATCCAATCTCAAAAGAAGGAAGAGAAGGAAGAAAAGGAAGAAAAAGAAGAAGCTAAAGAAGCCGTTGAAGAACAAACCGATGTAGAAGCAAAGCAAGAAGAAACCAAAAAAGAAGAATCGAAAATAGACACTACTGGCACGGGTGCAACAAAGTCTATTATCGATAGCATATTCCAAAAATAAACAATTGGAGGGCTAATATGCCTAATCTCCTTGATGATGTTGATGAAATCCGTCCTGATGATGCTAAAGATGATATGGCCGCAGATGATATGGCCGCTGCGATACTCGATCATGCACAACTTGTAAAAGAGGAAGAGGCAAGTGAACAACAAACACCTAAAAGACGCCGGGGAAGACCGCCTAAGAAACAGCCTGAACAAGAAGAAAATGTGAAAGGGAAAGAAACAAAAAGGTTAGAAGAAAATCTACAGCTTCTACATAACCAGATCGAGATATTACAGAACGAAATAAGAGAAATTTACAACAAACATGAATCTTTTAAGACAGAAGTAGCCGAATTTATACAAGCTTTACCGGAAATTGTCAGGCAATCTGTTCAGCAAATAGCAACTGTAAATAAGCCTGAACCTGAAAGTGAAATCAAGGAACAGAACGTTGGGGTTACAGAACAACCTAAAGACAATCCGTCGCCTCCAGTGAACATTCCAGACCAACTTGCGGTTGAAGCCGCCTTAAAACAGGCTGATCTGGAATTTATAGAAAAATTACAGAGTCTGCAAGGGATCGACAAACTTATATTTCTATCACGTAACCTTAGTGGTGCCATTGGTTTACTTGAATCCTTAAAGGGGAATTCCGGTCAGCAGCAAGCTGGAAATCCATTAGCAGGATTTGAAGCCGCCCTTGGTGTATTTAGCCAAATGTTTAGCTACATGACTAAGATATTTGAGATGGCTTCTGAAGCCGTCGGTCGCGCCCAACAAGTAGCCATAAAATCATCCAGAATCGCCTATCAAGAACCAGTTAAAGAATCTTCCAAGAAAGAATAGTCCGATAACCAAGTATTTAAGCCAAATCAAGTAAAAGACCAAGTAAAAAAACTTTGTGAATACTCGTATACCCTAAAAATATAGTATATACCTATATTATATATATAGTAATTTAACGAGTAATTTAACGAGTAATTAATAACAATATTATATATTATATACATATATACCGTATATAGCCTAATACGTTATATACACTTATATATGTACCTTCGAATTGAAATACTCGACGCTATACTCGAAAAATTACTTGGAAGAATTTGGCTTAAATACTTGCTTTTTGAGGGGGCGAGTAAATTTGGATGTAAGGCGAGTTAAATTTTCTACTCTTCTTGATTTTCTGAATCGCTTAGATTTATCTTCAGGACCTTAAGACTGTATCCAAGATAAGATATATATACTGAATCATTCGTTATCCATCCTTCCTTTAATCCCTCTTTTATTACAGAATCTGGAGATAGCTTTAGTTTGGATATGCAGATTTCTTTTAACTTACGTTTCATAACATAGATGCTATTTACCCCCTTTTGTGGGTCGTCGGTCCATCCCCAAACTTCCCGTTTATCAGGAGGCACAAGTATGTTTTTGGGCACAAATTTATTCATATTTTCTATAAAGAACTGTTTAATCTCTTCCTGTCCGCTTAATCTCTGTTCTAAACTTATTCGTTTAATATCCGATTGAAGCGAAATATCATCTAACTGCCTCTTGATATTTTCCAAGCACGATTTCGTAATCAGGTTTATCGAATAAAGTTTATTTGCGACTTCATACATGCCATTTATAACTCCTCTAACATGACTGTTGCCAACTCTTTTTACCGTAATCCAATCTTTGATGTTATCGAACCATAACTTAACAAGCCATCCACGTGATTTTTCAGATCTTGATCGAAGTTCATCCTTTAATTTTTCCAATTTAAGTTTATCATCTTCCATAAACGTTTTTGTTTGATCCCTTAGTTGAATGGTAATGCTTCTTGTCGTTAGCCCCCCTGGGTAATAGTCGTTCAATTGTTCCGAGATATCCGCTATACTTTTCTCTCCACTTGATAGAATGCTTGCCGTGAATCTTTTGATTTCTCGTAAACGGGCATCTCCACTCAATCTCGCCTTGCTTTGTCCCGATGTAAGAGAATAAATGACAAACATCAAATCCTCTCTGTTTATAAGGTGAATTTCATCTAAAAATATTGGGTAACGATCCAAAACAGTAAACCGTTCAATTATCGCATTGGCCGTTCCCCACCATTTTTCAAGTTGTTCATAACCGAATAAATTTGAAGTTATTTCCAATGTAAATGTTTTTCCCGTCGTGGTTGGTCCTATTAACTCAAGAAAACAACCTGTTTCCATATAAGGTGTAATTAAGCCAAACAATACTGGCACTATAATCTGTGACTCAGACATTTTATTTAACATCCATTTTATATTATCGATGGCCTCTTTTTCGGATGATGAAGAAATTGATAGTTTTGGACCTTCCAACATCTGGCAATTCAAAGTAAGTGGACATATAAATTCGCTATCTTTCCAACCCGTTTTTGTTATTATTTTTTCTGTAGGAAACAATGGCATGTTTGCATGAATCACAAAATCAAGAAATTTTGCAACTGCTCTTAATGTGTCTTCGCTAAAAAATGAAATTTTACTTAATTCGGAATTTGTCAGGGATTTCAAAATATGTTTATATTCGACACCATCCTGGCCAATGTACGTTATTTCTATTGCCGATAACTTATTAGATATGGCATCAAAAAATAGCTTCGATGGATAAACGACAAATGGAAACAAAACCGGTAACTTTTCTTTTTGCACCTTTAACGTTAAATTGCTTTCCAAGTCGATCATATACTTATCATGCAGTTCCAACTTCCATAAAAGCGGTAAATCCTTGCTTAGAGAAGCCTTGAGGTCGTTGATAAGATCGTTTATTTTGCCATCTTCCAATCGATAAGCGATGTCTGCAAAATCTTTGACCTTTTTATTCTTTGCTATCCAACAGATATAGGTGTCGAAATTATCCTTAAATTTTTTGAATACCAGAGATAACCACCTATTTGATGCCGGATCGTTTTGTGGCACCAAGATAGCCCTAATTGCTCCCCTTCTTTTCAGTTCGGGAAGTATTCTGTCAGACCAAAATTTTTGCCAATGGGTGGCCCCACAGGTGGCAAATACGGCATCGCCGGGGAACAGAGAAAGCCATGCTTCGGCATCCTGCGGACTTTCAAATACGAATAAATCCGTTTGTTTGTTATATGTATGTAAGCCCCATGGGATCGGATCTATGCCCTTTAGTCCATATATCTTTTTATTCTTTTCATCTATCCTGTAATATTTTGCCTCTTTTTTGCCTTTTGCGGGGTTGTAAATTATTTCTTGGTAGTAAAGGACATTTCCGGCCAAATCTTTGAATTCAAAGGTTTTTTCTACATGTGGTTTTAAAATAAATCTGTATTTTTCTATTTCGTCTTCGTTTACATAAGATGGTAGATTTCCCTTTCTTTCAAGTAATTTAAAAACAAGATCGACTGGATTTCTTATGATCTGACCACAACCATAACAGTAAGCATATCCTTCTGGTCTACCCCTTCGTTCTTCTGTGTTTACTTGCAATGAAGGATTTGTTTCCTCGTGGAAGGGGCAAAGCACCATAAAGTAGCCATTTCCCTGAGCTTTTTGTTCCGTACATCCGATGTCTTCGAGAATATCTAATGTGGTGATACGATTATCGGTTTGCGACCTTTGCATTATCCCCCTCCAGATGATTTTGGGGGAAGCGAAAGATCAAAATACGGCGATTTTTGGGGAGGGAATTCATACATGGTCATTATGAGCCTAACGGCTAAATATCATAGGATTTTCCCGTTGTCAAGAAGCATCGATTGAGCCTTGACTTTGGGAAAATTTTTGTATAATAAAACTATAAATTAAAAAAATGGAGGTGTGAAAATGGAGTTAAATGTTGACGCATTTCTTGCATCGAGCCATGAAGGTATTAAAAATACGGGCATTACAGAATTAGTCCACAAAATTACATTAGCACAGGCAAAACATGTAGTTATGTCCCCAGAAGAAATAGACAAATTTATGCAAACCGTTTTTAACCGAATTAAACAAATGAGGGATGAAGAGTTAAGAATAAAATTGGGTAGGCAAGAAATTGAAGAGGAAAAACAGAAACAAATTGATCCCATGTCAACAATTAAAAAAGACACTATAGTTTGTCTTGAGTGTGGAGGTAAGTTTAAAACATTAAGTGCTGCTCATTTGGCAACGCACGGATTAACTCATGATGAATATAGAGAAAAGTGGGGATTTCCTAAGAGATTTCCTCTGGTTTCAAGGTCTCATTTAAAGAAATTGAGCGAATATGCTAAAAGGCAACGCTTACCAGGCACGAGGAGATTTGTTTCTTTGCACTAAACACTAAAAATGTCAACGAAAATAGTTGCCCCAATTCCATCGTTAAGTATAACTGGAGGTATACGTCGTTTTTTGGAAATAGGTAACGAGTTAGTTAAAAGGGGTTATGATTATACAATAGTAATACCAAATGATGTAAATAAAAAGTTAACTTGGTTTAATTTTAACGGCAAGATAAAAAAGGTAGGGGAATGCAAACCACAGGAATTTGATATAGCAATCATAGGCCCTCCGGATTGTCTCAAATATTACTATCTTGCCAAAAGAACGATAATTATAGCCATACACGACGCAGAATGGGTAACGGGTCCATATAGACGTTTTTTGGACGAACATCCAGAAACTCCAATCGTTCTCGTAAACAGAAAATTAAAACAGATCTTTCCCGAAGGGATAATAATAGAGGGCGCTGTAAATATCGAGCATTTCACCCCGAAAAAACTCAGAGTTGGATATTATGCACAGGGATATGGCTCCGATGTAAAAAACTCACGCTATATAATAGAACAGTTATCAGATTTGCCCCATATAGAATTGGTGCCGATCAAAGATATTTCAAATAAAAGATTACCAAAAGTATATAGAAGTTTAGATTACTTTGTCAGTTGGGAATCTCAAGGAGCATGGAGTAATACGTCGGCTGAAGCCCTTTCGTGTGGTGTTCCAGTTGTAACAAATGGGGTAAATTGCGAACCCTTTAAAGATAAAGTTATTGTAGTAAACAACTTAAGAGACTTTTTCGATAAACCGCTAAAGGAATTGAGTTATAGCAGATTTGTAGATAAGTTACTGGAGGTATTTGAAGTGGCGAATGAAATAGAAATAAAGGAAATGCAAACGATAGATAAGGAATTTCAACCGATAATCCCGGAACCAAGACCGGTTTGCCACCACATTTTAGATATTCTTGTGGCAAATTTTAAGCCAAATAGATATTTAGAAGTGGGGGTTGGCTTTGGCAATAATTTGAGAGACCTAAATGTTAAAGAAAAAGTTGGTATTGATATAGTTAAACCAAATATTGGCCTCGGTAACGTAAAGTTTTATCTTGGCAAATCTGATGAAATTTTCAAATCTAATGCCTTTCAAAAAGAAAAGCGATTTGATTTGATATTTATAGATGCCTACCATGAATTTAGACAATGCATCAGAGATTTTGAAAATTCATTGAAATTTTTAAACAAAAACGGAGTTATAGTAATACACGATGTTTGGCCTTTCGATAGGGTAAACGATTTTCCATATCCAATTACCGGCAAAAAGCCTCATAACTTAAGGGACGATGGAACGTGGGATGTTGCCTGGTGTGGTGACATTTGGAAAATGATCTTTTATTTGCGACATAAAAAGCATTTAAAGAACTTAAGGTATGCAGTTATAAGAGATTTCCCAGGATATTTGGTGATATGGACTGATAAAAGAGATAGAGACATTGAAACGAAGACCATTAAAGAAATTGATATGTTAGAGGATGATTACGCCATAGAAAATCAGAATTTGTTCAACTTCATGTCTCCAGAGGACATAGTAAAAGAAATTTATAAATCAATACAATTATCAAAAATATCTTCAATAACAACGACAGTAAAACAAAAACAAATTAAGGACGATAAAGAAGCCAAAGAACGCATATTGCTTGCATCGCCGACATTTTATGAGAAGTTATATTGCTGGAACGATTATTTGGAGGCAATCAAAAGCACTGGAATAAAGGATATGCTTTTCATCGACACAAGTCCTCATGGTAAAGAGGTTCCAATGCCAGAAGAAGCTGACGTAATTAGGCTTTATGGGGCAAAGAGGAGATTAAACAGTAGAGAAGTGTTGTCTTATGCTTATTCGATTATATTCTCGTACGCACAGGGATATGGTTACGATTATTTATGGATTGTTGAAACAGATGTTATAGTTAAACCGGATACATTGGAAAGACTTTTGGAAAGCTCAAAGAAAACCGATGCCATGGTATCTGGATTAATCTTCAGAAGTGATGGGCATCCACAGGCTTATTACGATCAAAATTTGTGGCATATCAAAGGAAAAGATGGTCTATGGAGAATAACGAGGCCACCGATACCGAAAGAAGAGCTTAAGGGATTGAAAAAAGTTAAGGCTGTTACATTCGGCTGTTTGCTAATACCAAAACGTGTTTACGAATATCTTAAAGCAGACTGGTATTCTCATCATTACAATCACCCTGACGGATTTTTCTTTGAGCGGTTGGCTGAAATTGGAATAGATGTATATGTAGATTGTGACGTTGTAGTAGAGCATTTGCAACGTCCATGGAAGGAAGTCGTATGGTAAAGGTTCTTATACATTGTCCCATTTCGATATTGCACGATGAAAGTTATAAATCGATACTGGAATTAGATAAAGAAGGTTTGTATGTGGATGTGTTTTTTACATTCTTTGACCCGTATCCGCCAAATTACAAGGAAGGTATGGAAACAAACAAATTGTGGGGATTTAATGTTGTATATAAACTAAACAAAGCAAAAGATATAGTTTTGAAGAGAGGTTATGATTTTTTGTTCAACGTGGAACATGATGTTGTTTTGCCGAAGTATGCTTTAAAAACTTTATTGAAATATGCATCTTCAAACAATGTCGTGGCGGGCTTATATCGTCAAAGAAGATTGAGAGATCCCGAAAAGCATCTATGTTTTTTGATAAAGGACGAAGATGGCAACATCAAATGGCCGGATGATAGCATAAAAAAGAAAAAAATTATAAAAAATGTTTACATTATACCTTTCGGCTGCACGCTATTTGGAAGAGAAGTGTTAAAGCAGATTGATTTTGAAATAGGCTTGGATGCCGCCTTTGCCCAAAAAACAGAGGAGCTTGGAATTGAAAAAATTATAGTGACAGATGTAATATGTGGTCATGTAGATAGAGATAATACTGTTTACTATCCTTAAGACTTGATTCTACACAAACTGATGATATCATAATATGGGAGGTAACCAAAATGATAGAGAGCCAATTACTCTCAAAGATACTCAACGTTTTGACAGAAATAAGGGATCTTCAAAAAAAGCATTTGCCTGAAGGAGAAACCGAAACTTATACCATCAACCTTTCCTCGTCGAAACCTACCGAAAACATTATACCGCCGGTTAGCCCATGGTATAGTGTTTTGGTACTTAATAACGGACCGGGAGACGTAGTGGTATCTTCATTTTATGGATCATCTGTACTCTTGACACCTAATGATGGAAATAACCAATATAAAATTAGCCCTGGAGACAAATCTATACGTGGATTGACCATAGGATTGAATGATATAAATTCATCTGCAACAGTATTGGTAATATGTTTGAGGTGATAAAAAATGATAGAGATAGGAATAGGCACAGGAATAGATCTTGGTCGTCCAATTGGGGCTATGACTGTTCACGGCAACGAATATCACGATCCGGATTTCCTTGCCGTGGACGGTAGCAATAGCCCAACCAACAACATAGATTGGGGAAACAAAGATTTGACCAATGTGAATAACCTTGAGGTCAATGGGACATTAGATGTCCCCTTGATAGATGGGGGGAATTTGGTTTAACGTGGATTAGCCATGCCCAAAATATTGATAAAAAGAGGCACGGCAGCCGTAGGGACACAGCTTGATCAGGGTGAATTTGGATTCAAATACGATACTTATGAACTTTACATAGGTACTGGGGTAGGAAGCAGTCCAGTACGTATCTCCACATGGAAGGAATATTCGTCTGATCACACAGTTTTAGCGGCAAACACCGCCGAGCAGCCTACTGCTATATCCATAGGAACGAATCAAGTACTTGGTCGTCTTTCGGGAGATATCATTGCTTTATCTGGATCTGATCTCTGGTCCATTCTCAATGGGCAAGCTGCATCGGACATTTCTATGGCCGGATACAAGATTACGAGTCTCGGTACACCTACAGCAGATGCCGATGCAGCGACAAAAAAATATGTAGATGATTTAGTAGCTGCGGGGTTAACCTTCCACGAGGCTGTTCTCGATAAAGACCTTACTGCACCACCTACAGGACCAACGACCGGTGATAGATACTGGGTTGCTCCATCGGCAACAGGTGATTGGTCTGGACATGATTACGAGATAGCTGAATGGGATGGTAGTCAATGGATATTTTATGCCGTTACGGATGGAGATTGCGCTTATGTAACCGATGAGAATATTTTCTACTTCTATGATGAAGATGCCAGTGGCGATAAGAGAAAAATGTTATCAGTTGGAGCTGGTCCACACGCATCTACCCACCATGCAACCGGTTCTGATCCATTGGATGTTAAAGATCTTGCAGATAGCCAAAACAATTTGCTTACCAATGCCTTCACGGCCAAGGGCGATTTGCTCGTTGGGACAGGTTCCGGATCTTACGCAGCTCTTCCAGTTGCTGCCGATGACTACTTACTTATAACTGACAGCTCCGAAACTTCTGGTGTCAAATGGACAAACGTCATAGATGGAGGGACCTTAAGCTAACATCTTAAGCTAACAAGGAGAGATTAATATGAACGTAACCATCGTGGACAACGATGACCCAAAAGCAGTGCTGTCTGTAGATGACCTTATAATGAAGATAGGGCTTTTGGTCGTCGAGATCATGCAGAAGGAACGTATGTTAAATAGCGCCTTGAAACGGGCCGCAGAGCTTGAAAAGAGGCTTCAAGAGACAGATGACATAATGAAGGAAGTTGAGGACCTACGAAAATTCAAGGATCGCTATGACAGTTTGTCAAAGAAGTACTCAGAGGTGGTTGAGGAGGTTTCAAAGCTCAGGTCTCAGATAGTTGCCCTTCGGAAGGAAAATTTGGAGTTGATAAAAGAAAAAGAATCCAAGAAGAAAAAGAAGAAAAAGAAACATGCCGATAATCAGACTTAAACGAGGAACAGCCGCAAACATCGAGGCTGCAACCCTCCAGGTGGGCGAGCCTGCTTTTGCCACAGATACCGATGAACTTTATATAGGCACAGCTACTGGCAAGGTAAAGCTTGCCAAAGCCCCCCATGGCAACGAGGCCCACAGTCCGGATTTTCTTGCTGTGGATGGAAGTAACGTTATGCAAAATACATTAAGCGGATTATACAACTGGGAGCTGATGCCGCTAAAAGGATTTACCTGGGGGATGCGTCCAGATCCGGCAGTTGCGGCTACCATCCTTCCAACTCAAAACGAGTTGGCTTTTCTAACCGCTAGGGGAGGAAGTGTGTCGTTCACGCCGGTTCCTGACGGTGGGGGTGCGGCATATCTTTTTGACGGTGAACCTAGTTTCGTCTATTGGCTAAATCCTTCAGGCACCATTGAAGTTGAAGTAAGTTTTCCATCTCCTATCGATTACGTTACTACCATAGCGATTTACTCTAATGGGTTATGCTTTGCGAGAGACTTTGTCTTAGAAGTCTA
>Ga0190337_1000098_pt1 | contig 15557 bp, 15 predicted proteins | sample 4872041011_MG_FD_161677 | JGI IMG/M metagenome (GOLD analysis project Ga0190337, IMG submission 161677) | Hydrothermal vent sediment bacterial communities from Southern Trench, Guaymas Basin, Mexico - 4872-04-10-11_MG | ecosystem: Environmental > Aquatic > Marine > Hydrothermal vents > Sediment ...
CGCAGCCTTAGGATTTTGCGTATTGACAGATATTGGTGCTGCACTTTTTATGAAAGAGATCAGTTTAAAAGCAGGGATAGAAACTTTTATAATAGCTTTGTTTGTGATTATCGGTGTGAAAGTGGCCTCAATTATTTCGGGTTGGTTGACATGAAAAAGAAAAAGTTAAAAAATTATATCTAATTTGGTAATTAACGGCACTTACTTGATTTTATCTTAAAAGACTATTTGGACTGCCCTGTAATGCACTCAGGAGTGTGGAGATGGAGAAAGAATGGCTATACAAACTTTCTAGTTACGATTATCCTTTACCTAAAGAACTCATTGCTCAGGAGGCCTTGCCCCAAAGAGATAAGGCTAGGCTTTTAATCTTAAATCGGCATACTGGTAAGATAGTCCATAGTGAGTTTAGGCATATTGTGAATTATTTAGGGAGCAATGATGTATTAGTGATAAATGATACCAAGGTGATCCCAGCCCGTCTCTTTGGTAAGAAAGAAACCGGAGGGAAAGTAGAGGTATTATTGTTGGATTTTAATCCCCTAGAGGGGGAGAAAAAAGTAGTTATTACCGGTGCCCTTTTGAAGGCCTCCCGTCCTCCAAGACCAGGTCAAGTTATTTATTTTGAAGATGGGCTAAAGGCAGAAGTTTTGGATTATAAAGAGGGAAAGGCAAAATTGTGTTTTTATGCTAAGAGGTCTTTTCGAGAAACCTTATTTAATATTGGTCATATGCCATTACCTCCTTATATAAAGAGAGAAGATAAACCAGAGGATAGGAGAGATTATCAAACCGTGTATGCTACTAAGGAGGGGGCAATAGCTGCTCCTACAGCTGGACTTCATTTTACTCCCAAAATATTAACTGCCTTGAGGCAAAAAGGTGTAGAGATAGTCCGGGTTACCCTCCATGTGGGTTATGGGACTTTTATTCCTGTTAAAGTAGATGATATTCGTAAGCATAAAATGCATGGAGAATATTATGAATTGAAAGAAGAGACCGCTCAACAGTTGAACAAGGCCTTTGAAGCTGGTAAAAAGATTGTGGCTGTAGGCACTACCACTACTAGGCTTCTGGAATATTTAATGACTAGATATGGAAAAATCCAACCAGGTTGTGGTATATGTGATTTATTTATTTTTCCTGGGTATCAGTTTAAGATTGTGCAAGCCATGATTACCAACTTTCATTTACCTAAATCTACTTTAGTCATGTTGGTTTCAGCCTTTGCTGGAAGAGAACGGATTTTAAATGCCTATCTAGAGGCGATAAAAAAACGGTATCGGTTTTATAGTTATGGCGATGTCATGTTCATCTTTTAACACCCCTGCCTTGGAGTTTGCTATTCAAGCCCAAGATGGTGCAGCCCGAGCAGGTATTCTTAAGACTCAGCATGGTCTCATTCGGACACCGGTTTTTATGCCAGTGGGCACCCTAGCCAGTATAAAATCACTTACTTCTGAAGATTTAAAAGAAATAGGAGTGGAAATCATTTTGGCCAATACCTATCATCTCTATTTACGACCAGGTATAGAGCTAATTGCTAAATTTGAAGGATTAAATCATTTTATGCACTGGGATGGTCCTATTTTGACAGATAGTGGAGGATTCCAAATTTATAGTCTGGCTGCTAAACGGGAAATTAGGGAAGAAGGGGCAACTTTTCGTTCTCATATCGATGGTTCTTTGCATTTTTTGACACCAGAAAAAGTAACTGCCTTTCAAGAAGCGTTAGGGGCAGATATTATTATGTGTTTTGATGAATGCTTACCCTATCCTGTAGATTATGATTATGCCCAGAAATCTTTGGCTTTAACCTTACGCTGGGCAAAGCGGTGTAAGGAAGCTCATTGTTCTTCTAAACAAGCCCTGTTTGGCATTGTTCAGGGAAGTTTTTATCCAAATTTGAGGCGTCAAGGGGCTAAATTGCTCACTGAGATAGGATTTGATGGTTATGCTATTGGTGGATTGAGTGTAGGAGAACCAAAAGAGAAAACCTGGGAGGCTATAGAAATAGCCAATGAGACCCTTCCTCAAAATCAACCACGTTATGCTATGGGTATTGGGCTCCCAGAAGATATTATAGAGGCTGTATGGCGGGGAATAGATATGTTTGATTGTGTGGTGCCCACGCGTCATGCCCGCACAGGCACTTTATTTACTTCCTTTGGCCCGTTAGTTATCCGTCACAGTTGTTATGCAGATGATAAACGCCCCATAGATGAGAATTGTGATTGTTATGTTTGCCGTCATTACAGTCGGGCCTATCTCCGACACCTTTTTATAACCAAGGAATTATTAGCTTATCGCCTCAACAGCTATCACAATATTTATTATTTTGTTAGTTTTATGCGTCAAATAAGACAAGCAATTCTAAGTGGATGTCTTGCACAATTTAGAAAAACATTTTATGAAAGACGAAATCAATTAAAGGAGGGAAATAAGTATGTGGATAACCTTGTTTAATCTAGCTTGGGCAATGGGACCACCTCCCAAAGGGGAAGGAGGAGGAAATGCTTTTGCAGCCTTTATTCCTCTTATTTTAATCTTTGTGGTATTTTATTTTTTACTCATTCGTCCCCAACAAAAACAGGCTAAGAAACACAGGATGTTGCTTCAAAATCTAAAAAAGGGAGATTGGGTAGTTACTGCTGGTGGTCTACATGGGCGTATACTTAATGTTTCTGACACAGTAGTAACCCTTGAGTTACCGCCAGACAACATTAAAGTAAAAATTACTAAAAATCATGTAGCGGGTCTTTTGAAACCAGAGATAGAAAAGAAATAAAATATATGAGGTAAAAATGAAGGGGCTTAAGTGGCGAATTCTGATTGTGCTAGGCGTGTTATTATGGGCGGCATTATATTTAGTTCCTACCTTTGTAGCTGAACTCCCAAGTTGGTGGGGGGGTATTTTACCACAAAATAAAATTCATCTAGGATTAGACCTTAAAGGGGGCATTCATCTGGTTTTAGAAGTGAAGGCTGAAGATGCAGTGAAGGCTTCTGTAGATAATCTGGCTACAGAGATAGAAGGTGAATTGAAAGAAGGAAAGATTCCTTATCTTGAAGTAAAAAGAGAGGGTTTAAACCAGATTAAGGTAACTTTAGTCCGTCAAACAGATTTAGAAAGGTTAAGAAAAATTATAGAAGAAAAATACCCCGATTTAGAATGGAAATCAAAGTCTACCAAGGAAAGATTACAGCTTGTTCAACTAAACTTGAAATCAGAGCGGAGTGAGCAGATTAAACGCATGGCTGTTAGTCAGGCCTTAGAAACTATTCGTAACCGCATAGACCAATTTGGCGTAGCAGAACCAGATATTCGGTTACAGGGAAAAGATCGAGTGTTAGTGCAATTACCTGGGATAAAAGACCCCCAGCGGGCAATTAATATCATTGGTAAGACGGCTAGGCTTGAATTTAAACTGGTAGACGATGAGCACAGTTTAGAAAAGGCCTTAAAAGGAAATATTCCCCCAGAGGATGAAATTCTTTATGGAATTCAGGAAGATAAACTTACTCATACCAGGATAAAAGTCCCTTATTTAATTAAGAGGCGGACTCTTATTACCGGTGATTATATTGCTGATGCGAGGGTGCTCATTGACCCCGAATTAAATGAACCTTATGTGGCCATTAGTTTTAATAAACAAGGGGCCAGAATTTTTGCCCGTATTACTGAGGCCAATGTGGGTAAACGTTTGGCTATCATCCTGGACAATAAAGTGCATTCTGCTCCTGTAATTAAAGAAAAAATACCTAGTGGTGAGGCACGAATAACAGGCAATTTCACTATGGAGGAGGCTAAGGACTTGGCAGTGGTATTACGTGCTGGTGCATTACCAGCACCTGTTCAAATTTTAGAAGAACGGACTGTAGGTCCCTCATTAGGGCAGGATTCTATTCGTAAGGGAGTAAAGGCATCTATTGTAGGAGGTATTTTGGTTGTAATCTTTATAGCCATTTATTACGGACTTTCTGGCATTATTGCTGATACTGCCCTTATTGTTAATTTACTTTTGTTGCTGGCTGGGTTAGCATTTTTTCAGGCTACATTAACTCTTCCTGGCATTGCAGGTATTGCTTTGACTATTGGGATGGGTGTTGATGCCAATGTCCTTATCTTTGAGCGGATTCGGGAAGAATTGCGCTTAGGAAGAACACCACGCGCAGCCACAGAAGCAGGTTATCGAAAGGCCTTTTGGACCATTTTTGATGCTAATATTACTACTTTAATAACTGCCTTGATTTTATTTCAATTTGGCACCGGTCCTATAAGAGGATTCGCTGTTACCTTGAGTTTGGGTATTATAGCTAATATGTTTACTGCTATTTTTATGTGTAAGGTGATTTTTGATTATTTATTTTATGTCCTCAACTTGAAGCGCTTGAGCATTTAGGAGGAAAGGATGTGGGAAATAATTAAGCCAGGTGTTAATATTGACTTTATCAGATTAAGGAAATGGGCCTTAAGTCTCTCCGGACTTTTAATTTTATTGGGTTTGATTTCTCTTATCATGAAAGGTGGCCCTCAGTATGGCATTGATTTTGCTGGGGGCACTATTATTCAGATAAAATTTAACAAACCTGTAACTGCTGATGACATCAGAGGGGCTATAAAAAAGACTAACCTTAAAGGCGTGACCATTCAACAGTTTGGCTCAACACAAAGCCATGAATATTTGGTTCGTACCCAAACTACTTCAGGTGCTTTACAACGAATTTCAGAATTGTTAAAAAAAACGTTGGAAGAGAAACTAGGGAAGGGTGTGGTGAAAATTCGTAGAGTGGAAATGGTTGGACCCAAAGTAGGTAAGGATTTGAGAGAAAAGGCCCTTTTAGCTCTTTTTTATGCTATTTTGCTTATTGGGATCTATATCTCGGGACGGTTTGAAATGAAATGGGGTACCAGTGCTATTATGGCTACTTGCCTTTTAGCTATATTGTATATTTTTTCTTTACTTAAAGTTTCTCTTTCTTTCTTAGTGGTCATTGCCTTTATAGCTACTCTCATATTATATGCTCTTTTAAGATTACGTTTTGCCTTAGGAGCAGTTTTGGCCATTATCCATGATGTGTTTATCACAGTGGGTGTTTTTTCTCTATGCAATAAAGAGATAGATTTATTAATTATAGCTGCTTTGCTTACCATTATGGGTTATTCTCTTAATGACACCATAGTGGTATTTGACCGTATTAGAGAAAATATAAGAAAAGCAACCAAAGAGGGTTTAGCTTCTATAATTAACCGCAGTATTAATGAGACTTTAAGTAGAACTATTCTTACCTCAGGCACTACATTTTTCCCTTTACTGGCTTTTTATTTTTTGGGAGGAGGTGTCATCCATAACTTTGCCTTTGCACTTCTAATAGGTATAGCTGTAGGCACTTATTCTTCAATTTTTATTGCCTCTCCAGTACTTACTGCACTTGAAAAGAAACAACTCTTTGCTAGGATGTATAAAAAAATAAAGGTGAGGTAAAAAATGAGATGGATTATTTGTGTATTGGTTTTGGTATTAGGTATTCAGGTATGGGCAGATGAACTTCATGTGGTAAAAAAGGGAGATACACTTTGGGATATTTGTGACCATTATTATCATAATCCCTACTTATGGCCTAAACTATGGCAGATCAATCCTCATGTGACTAACCCTCATTGGATATATCCGGGTGATGTTTTGTGTTTAAAGGAAACCCCTGAAGAACTGGTTAAGGCAGCAAAAGAGATAAAAAAAGAAGTAAAACTGAAAAAAAGAAAAAAATTTCTCTTGGATTGGCGCTATCGTGAGGCGGCTGGTTATCTTTCACTTTCCCCTGAGAAACATAGTGGTGAGATTATAAAGGCAATAGGAGAAGATAAAGTTGTGTTGGGTGAAGGAGATGTAATTTATGTCAAATTCCAATCAGCATCTAAACCAAAAGTAGGGTCGGTTTGGACTATCTTTCGTATTTCACCGCCAATTCTTCATCCTATTACCAAGCAGCAGATTGGCTATCTTCATGAAATATTAGGAGCTGTTAAGGTTACTAAGATTTATCCTCAGGTAGCTGAGGCAAAAATTATTCGTTCTTATGACGTTATCTATGTTGGCGATTTTCTTAAACCATATCAACCTCCCAAGCCATTTTCTCTTTGTAAAGAAAAACCACCATCTTTAAAGGCCTGGGTGGTTGCTACTAAAGGTGAAATTTCAGAGATAGCGTGGCCTGATGTTCTTTATATAGATGCTGGAGAAAATCAGGGTCTTAAGATAGGACAAACATTAGATGTCTTTCGTAAAGAGGCAGAAAACCTGCCTCCTTTTTTTATAGGAAAGATATTGATTATTCACACTACACCCCAAACAGCCACGGCCATGATTTTGGAATCAAAAAGACCATTTCATACAGGAGATATAGTAGGAGTGGCAAAATAGTCTTATGGAATCAATCATTTACTGGCTGGCCTTGCACTACCTTCCAGGATTAGGTCATCGCCGTAGTAAGAAATTACTTGATTTTTTTGGTGAACCTAAAGGACTTTTTTCTGCTTCTCAAAAAACTATGCAAGAATTAGGATTAAAGGCAGAAACCATTCAGGCTATTTTATCAAAAAAATGGATAAAAGAAGCAGAGGAAGAACTTAAAAAAATTAAGACAATGGGAATCGAGATCATTACCTATTCTGACCAGCGCTATCCTGCCTTGTTAAAACAAATTGCTGACCCTCCACCTTTTATTTATTTAAAAGGAGAAGCCCAGTTGTTAAATACTCCTTCTATTGCTATAGTAGGTGCCAGAAGAGCCAGTTTTTATGGTTCAAAAACAGCTACTAATTTGGCTACTAATCTAGCTGAATTGGGAATTACTGTTGTTAGTGGACTAGCTAGGGGTATTGATGCTGCTGCCCACCAAGGAGCTTTACAAGCAGGGGGGAATACCATAGCCGTATTAGGTTGTGGTTTAGATATAGTTTATCCTCTTGAAAATAAAAAACTTTATGCAGAAATAAAAAAACAAGGTGCCATTATTTCAGAATTTCCATTGGGTACTCCTCCCCTCTCCCAAAACTTTCCTGTGCGCAATCGTCTTATTAGCGGTTTATCTTTAGGAGTAGTAGTGGTAGAAGCGGCCTTTAGAAGTGGTTCTTTAATTACGGCTAGATTGGCCTTAGAACAGGGAAAAGAGGTATTTGCTGTGCCTGGTTCTATAAGTAGTTTTTATAGTAAAGGGACTCATGCCCTTATCAAACAAGGTGCGAAATTAGTTGAAAATGTAATGGATATAGTGGAAGAATTAAACTTATCGGTGCCAAAAGAGACTTCAGAACATTACAATATTAAGCTAGACCCTTTTAGTGAGCGTATTATTTCTCTTCTCCATACACCAAAAAACTTAGAAGAAATTGCCTTAAACTTAAAGGAAAGCGTGGTTGACGTTTCTAGTATCTTGACTTTACTAGAGGTTCAGGGATTGGTAAAACAATTACCTGGCAAAAAATACATAAGGTTAGATGTATGAAACTTCTAATTGTGGAATCTCCAGCCAAGGCAAGGACATTAAAAAAGTTGTTAAAGGGTTTTGTCATAGAATCCACCTTGGGACATATAAAAGACCTGCCTAAGAACAAACTTGGTGTAGATATTGAACATAATTTTAAACCTAGTTATGTAATTTTACCCCGAAAGCGGAAAACCATTCAAAGGCTTAAGAAAATGGCCAAATTAGCTGAAGAAATCTATTTGGCTTCTGACCCTGATAGAGAAGGTGAAGCTATTGCCTGGCATGTGGCAGAGGAAATAGATAAAAATGGAGAAAAGCCTATTAAAAGAGTGCTTTTCCATGAAATTACACCTGCAGCAGTCAAGACTGCCTTAAAACAACCTTTCTCCCTTGATACCAATAAATATCTCTCACAACAAACACGACGTATTTTAGATAGGTTAGTGGGTTATAAGATTTCCCCTATTCTTTGGCAAAAAGTAAAGATGGGGCTTTCAGCAGGTAGAGTGCAATCGGCTGCTCTATATCTGATATGTGAAAGAGAGCGAGCTATCCAAAATTTTGTTCCTCAGGAATACTGGGAAATTGCGGCTCTTTTAGAAGGGGAACAATGTCCCTGTTTTGAGGCTAAACTGGCTCAAATTAAAGGGAAAAAAGCTTGTTTAAAAAATCAAGCCCAGGTTGAGGCTATTCTTAAAACTCTTAAAGAAAAATCATTTTTGGTAAAAAGAGTTATTCACCAAAAAAAACATCGTTATCCCTTTCCTCCATTCATTACCAGCACCTTACAGCAGGAGGCAGCAAAAAAACTTGGTTTTTCTGCTCAGAAGACTATGGTTTTGGCTCAACAGCTTTATGAAGGAATAGATTTGGGAAAAGAAGGTAGGGTAGGGCTTATTACCTATATGCGCACAGACTCAGTAAGGACAGCTGATATAGCTATTGAAGAAGCCAGAAAATTCATTAAAGGACAATGGGGAAAGGATTATTTACCTGCTAGGAGATATTATTATAAAAATAAACGTCAGGCCCAAGATGCCCATGAGGCCATCCGTCCTACTTCGGTTTATCGATTTCCAGAAAGTGTTGCCCCTTATCTTTCTCCAGAACAGCGTGCTCTTTATGAACTTATCTGGAGGAGATTTGTGGCCTCTCAGATGGCCCCAGCTATTTATGACCAGACTACAGTAGAAATTGAAGCTGGGGAGTATTTATTCAGGACTACAGGTAGTATTTTGAAAAAAGAAGGTTTTAAAAAGATTTATGATTTGAAAGAAAAAGAAGAAGTTTATATTCCTGATTTAGAAGAGGGGCAGCTTTTGAATTTAAAGGAACTTATTCCTAGTCAACATTTTACTAAACCACCTGCTCGGTATACAGAAGCCAGTCTGATTAAAGAGCTGGAAGATAAAGGCATCGGACGTCCTAGCACCTATGCCACTATTTTGACTACTATTCAAGAAAGAAATTATGTAGAAAAAGAAAAAGGGCATTTTCGTCCAACTGAATTGGGTCTTTTAGTCAATGATTTGCTTACTACTAATTTCCCTGAGATTATCAATGTTTCTTTCACTGCGCAGATGGAGGCAGAGTTAGATGAAATTGAGGAAGGAGTAAAATCGTCCATCAATACCTTAAAAGAATTTTATCAGGTTTTTAGGAAGGCATTAGAAAAGGCTCAAAAACACATGGCAGATATAAAAAAACATGGAGTAAAGACAGAAATTACTTGTGAAAAGTGTGGAGCCCCCATGGTGATCAAATATGGTAAAAATGGTGCCTTTCTTGCCTGTTCTCGGTATCCAGCCTGTGAAAATACCAAAGAGTTTAGACGGAATGAAAAAGGGGAAATAGTAATAATTTCAAAGACAGCGGCCGAAAATTGTCCTGAATGTGGGAAACCTTTGTCTTTAAAACACGGTCGGTATGGACCATTTTTGGCTTGCTCTGGGTATCCAGAATGCCATTATACCGCTCCATTAAGTTTAGGGGTTAAATGTCCTAAGTGTGAGGAGGGAGAGATAATACAACGTGTCTCCAAGAAAGGAAGGGTATTTTATGGGTGTAGTCGCTATCCTGATTGTCAATTTGCCATGTGGGAACGACCTATTGTTCATACTTGCCCTCGATGTGGAGCTAGCTTTATGATATGTAAGGGCAATAGTTTGGTGTGTATTAAATGTAAGTATAAAGAAAGATTTGAAAAGGAGGAAGTAGATGAGAATTTATATGATGCAACACGGACAAGCCCTTCCTAAAGAGAAAGACCCTGAAAGGGGACTTTCAGAAGAAGGGATGAGGCAAATTAATTTAAGTGCTAAGGCAATTCACAATATGGGAGTGAAAATAGATGTTATTTGTTCTAGTCCTAAAAAACGTGCCAGGCAAACGGCTGAAATAGTAGCTAAAGAGCTAAATTATCCCATAGAAAAAATTGAGATTAGTTCAGTATTTAAGCCCCTTTCACCCCCTGCTGATGCTATTTCCTATCTGCAGTCCTTTACAGATAAAACATCTATTTTTATTGCAGGGCATTTACCTTCTCTGGCAGAAATAGCCTCAGAACTTTTGAGTGAGGGACCTATTTTTATTCAGTTTCAGATGGGTGGTCTCTGTGAGATAGAAGTAGAGGAACTACCCACCCATCAAGGGAAATTAATAAGTTTTTTAACTCCTGAACAACTGGCTTTAATAGCAAAATAGGCTATTATGTGATTAACTTATCAAATTCTGCTACCGTTATAGCTGGGGATGTTCTGAACGAAATACCTGACATTTTGCTTAAGGCCACAGAAGCCCGCATAGCCTGTTCAATTCCTGGTAAGTCTACAATAAATACCAAATCGTAATCCCCAAGTAAGGCATACATGGATTTTACTTCACCGCCTAGATTTTTAAATATCTCCATTGCCTTCTCTGTCCGTTCTGCACTGATTTCCTTTAATGCCTCTGACGAGTATTTGCCGAACATAAAAAAAGTGGCCATAATTATCCCTCCTTTATTAAAGATATCCATTTTGTCTCATTATTAAAAGTAGATGTCAAGGGTATTTTTATAAATAATCACGGAATTCTTGCCGGGGGCAGGACTAAAAAATCATTTACAAATTTTAATGGTTATGATAGTGGTTTAAAATAATGAACCTTCTTGGCAAAAAGTAGAAAGTGTTATAAAAAGATAGTATGAATCAGCAACCATTTAATGAATATCTTCTTTCTCATTTAAAAATAAGCTCAGAAGAAAAAGCCAGGCTTTTAGCTGAAGTTCAGCAGGCAAAGTTATCTCTTCCTAGAATTTTACAAAAAGAAGGTTTAGCAGAAGAAAGACAATTATCACGATTAATGGCTGATTATTTTGGTTTGCCTTTTCTTGAAAGAAAGGATTATCCTCAGAAACCTTTAATCCTGGAAAAAATCTCTATTGGATTTTTAAAAAGGCACTGTATTTTGCCCTTAGAACAGAATAAAGATGAAGTAATAATAGTGATTAGTGACCCTTTTGACCTTTCTCTCATGAATACCATCAAGCAATATTTCAATTCTGCCAAAGTAAAATTTTGTATAGGTTTGCCCAGTGAGATAAAAGACGCCATTGACCGTTTATATGGTGATCAAACTGAGGAAATTCAAAACGCCATGGGAGAAGCTGAAGCGGAGACATTTGAATTAGAAGAAGAAAATCTACGGGATATGGCCCTTGAAGCCCCTATTGTGCGGTTAGTGAATATGATAATCAACCGGGCAGTGGAAATGCGTTCTTCGGATGTTCATTTTGAGCCTTTTGAGAAAGAATTCAAGGTGCGTTATAGAATTGATGGCATCTTGCACGAGATGGAAACCCCACCCAAGCGATTACAACCGGCTATTATTTCTAGGGTAAAGCTGATGGCTGGTATGAATATTGCGGAAAGGCGTCTTCCCCAAGATGGACGAATAAAATTACGTTTGGGGGGAAAGGAGGTAGACATTCGTGTTTCCACCTTACCTACAATTTTTGGTGAAAGTGTAGTGTTAAGGTTACTTTACCAAGAGACAGAAGAATTAGAATTAGAATCTTTGGGCCTGACTGAACGTGATATGAACCTTTTACAGGAAAAGATTTATTATCCCAATGGTATCATTTTAGTCACCGGACCTACAGGTTCTGGAAAAACCACTACTTTGTATGCGGTTTTAAAAAAGATTAAGTCTCCAGAAAAGAAAATTATCACCGTGGAAGACCCAGTAGAATATCAAATTGAAGGTATTAATCAAATTCAAGTTAGGGCTGATTTAGATTTGACTTTTGCCAAGGCTTTAAGGTCTATTGTTAGGCAAGACCCAGATGTAATTCTTATTGGAGAAATCAGAGATTTAGAAACAGCGGAAATTGCTATTCAATCTGCCCTTACGGGACATTTGGTTTTTTCTACCCTTCACACCAATGATGCTCCTACAGCTATTACCCGTTTGATAGACCTTCAAGTAGAACCTTATCTGATATCTGCTTCTTTGCTTTTAGTAGTGGCTCAAAGATTGGTGAGAGTGCTCTGTCCTCACTGTAAAGTCCCATTTAAACCAGATAAGGCCATTATTAAACGCATAAAGACTTATTTTTCCTCAGAAGCTGCTGAAATGATAGAATTAGACAGAAAAGATATAACATTCTATAAGAGTGTAGGATGTCCTGAATGTGGACATACTGGTTACTTGGGTAGGGCTGGTTTATTTGAAATTATGGAGGTAACAGATAGTATTCGCTCTTTAATCATTGAAGGGGCAGACACGGACCATATCAGAAAAGAAGCCATAAAGGAAGGTATGGCCACCATGCGGTTAGATGGCTTAAATAAGGTGATTAGTGGTATTACTACTATAGAAGAGGTTCTTAGAGTAACAAAACTATAATGGCTACTTTTAAATATCAAGCTAAGTCCCTAACAGGTCAACTTATTAAAGGTTTTCTTGAGGCTAAAGAACAAAAAGAAGCCATTCGAAAATTGAGAGAGCGTCAGCTCATTCCCATTAAACTAGATATTGTTAAGAAGAAAAAAACCCGCATTAAATTGACAAAAATAATTGATTTTACCAGAGACTTGTGCGAATTACTGGAGGGTGGGCTACCTCTTGATCGTGCCTTAGAAATGTTGGCTCTCTCTGAAGAGAAGCTAGAACTGAAAAACCTTATTATGGAGTTAGTAGAGGCCATAAAAGGAGGTAAGAGTTTTTCTGAGGCATTAAGTGACTATCAATATGTGTTTGGTCGTTTTTACATCCAGATGATTAGGGTAGGGGAGGCCGCTGGCACCTTACCTACCACACTTAATTTAATTGTGCACTATCTGGAAATGCAACAACAGTTAAAGGAGCAAATAATCTCTGCCTCCATTTATCCTTCTATTTTACTCACAGTGGGTATCATTTCATTACTGGTCTTATTAGGTTATGTTGTACCTCGTTTTTCTCAGATTTTTCTAGAGCTACATCAGGAAGTTCCTGTTTTTATGAAATTTCTTTTAGCTATTGGTTATTTCTTAAACCACTATGGATGGATTTTTCCTGTGCTTCTTATTTTTATTTTATTAGGGTTTAGACAATGGACTAGTAAACCTGAGGGAAGGTATAAATGGCATGAGACCCTTTTGAAGATAGGTTATTTAAAAAATATTCTGGTTAAGATAGAGATGATAAAGTTTACTAGAACTATGGGGATTTTGCTTAAAGCAGGAGTAGGAATTCTGGAGGCCTTAGACACAGCTAAAGAAGTAATGGGTAATGAAGTGCTCAGAAAAATAACAGGTCAACTTAAACAAGAAATCCGCCGAGGGAAAACATTGAGTTTTTGTTTTAGACGTCCTCCCTTTCCAGCCAAAATGGCTACTATTTTAACAGTGGCTGAAGAGACAGGTGACTTAGGGCAGGGATTTCTCAATATAAATCGCATTTTTGAAGAAGAATTAGGACGTATTTTTAAACGGGTGCTAAGTCTCATAGAGCCGGTGATTATTGTGAGTATGGGTGTTATTATTGGTAGCATTATTTTTACTATGTTTTCAGCTATTATGGGTATTAATGAGATTAAATTCTAAGGCATTTACTTTATTAGAACTAATTGTGGTCCTGTTTATCATTTCATTGCTAGTTACCTTTACTCTTCCCCGTTTTTCTAAATTACTTTTAAAGTTAGAACAGAAGCGTTTTATTTATCATTTTGTGGACACACTTTCCCTAACAGCATCCAATGCCCTTGGTACGCATCAACTTTGTATTTTTTTCATTGATGGAGATAAAAGAACTTATGGTTTTGGAAAGAAAGAATATCCTATTCCAGAAACAGCAGAAATTTATGCTAGGGGAATGAGAGAAGATAAAGGGGGAAAATATTACATATACTTTTTCCCAGATGGGACAGCCAATCAAACAGATATTGATATTATTTACAATAGAAAAAAATATAATATTACCATTAATCCTTTAATATCTACTATTAAATGGAAGGAAGTTTAATGGTTTTTAAAAATAAAGGTTTCACCTTGCTGGAGGTTTTAGTAGCTGTATTCATTATGGTTACAGTGCTGGGAGTGCTTATGGGTGTGATAGGACAGAATTTTAGACTTTTAGATAAAGCCTTAAAGGCATTAAGAGAAACTCACATTTTAAACCAGGTAGCCCACCAAATTATTCAAACTGGAGACATAGAAGAAGGTGAAACTACTAGAGAATGGAACAAAAAGGAGTGTAAGGTAGTTACCACCAGAATAGAAGAATATAGAGATGTTTCCCTTTATAAAGTTTGCATTACCTTAAATCAACGTATCCTTTGTTTTCTTCACTATCCAGGTAGCAATTTTGGTGAAAAAAACCCTCTTTTTGAAAGAAATGATTAAAGAGCAGGGGTTTACTTTATTAGAATTACTTATTTCCTTATTTCTTTCTACTTTAGTAGCTATTACTCTAGCTATGGCTCTACGTTTTAGTTTAGGAGTGTGGTGGAGAGGAACCGATAAGCAGCAGATGGAAATCAATTTTTTTAAATTGACCTATCTGTTAGAAAAACAATTGCGTTATGCGGGTAATATTAAATCAACTTTTTTTCATAAAGGGATTTTTAGTGGAGATAAAACAAGTTTAACCTTTACTACCGATTATTCTCTGCTTACCCCAAACAGGGCTAGTCCTGTTTTGGTAAGATATGCATGTTTGGAAAATATAATTTCTTATCAAGAAATGCCCTTTACTAATATGGGAGAAATAAATGAGTTTTTGAAGGAAATAGAAACAATCACTCCCATTCAATTGGAATTGCCTGTTCAATGTGGTTTTTTTTATATTAAGAATGATGATATTAAAGAAACTTGGTTAAAAGAAAAACAATCCCCAGATGCCATCAAGATGGAAGCAGAACTTAGGGGAGAAAAATACCAATTTATCTTTTGGTTAAAATGATTTTTAAAAATAAACAACAGGGTAGTATTTTAATTTTTTTATTATGGATAATTGCGGTTATTTCTTTTATTGTTAGCCAATTTGGGCGAGAAGTGCGGCTAAAGGCATTAGAGGCCAGAAATATTATTGAAGCAAGAAATGCCTATTTTACAGCTTATAGCGCAGTGCAAGAGCTAATGATTAGATTGACTTTACCAGATGAGGATGAAAGAAAGGTTTTTTCTGGAGATGAGATAGAGCTTGATATTAATAATGAGAAGGTGAAGGTTAAAATCCAAGATGAAGAAAGAAAGATAAATATTAATATGATAGATGCACAGCCACTTATTGAGCTTTTGACCGAACAATTAAAACTTTCTCAAGAGAAAGCAGAGGAAATAGCAGACTGTGTTTTAGATTATAGAGATGGGGATAATATTCCTAAACCTCATGGAGCAGAAGAAGATTATTATTTAGCATTAAAACCCCCTTATAGACCTGCTAATGCTTCTTTTAAAACCATAAATGAATTATTGTTTGTAAAAGGCATTACCCCAGAAATTTTTTGGGGAAGAGAGGAAGAAGGAGGAGAAGAAGGGAAAAAATGGATACCAGGTTTATATGATTTTTTGACAGTTTATGGTAAAAGTGTTAATCTCTCTGCT
>Ga0190337_1000099_pt1 | contig 15556 bp, 30 predicted proteins | sample 4872041011_MG_FD_161677 | JGI IMG/M metagenome (GOLD analysis project Ga0190337, IMG submission 161677) | Hydrothermal vent sediment bacterial communities from Southern Trench, Guaymas Basin, Mexico - 4872-04-10-11_MG | ecosystem: Environmental > Aquatic > Marine > Hydrothermal vents > Sediment ...
AAGCCCCAAAAATTATCATTATCTATTCTCTCTTCCTCTTAACTAAATCCACTTCATTAAAATCTAATATCATTAGAACAGTCTTCCTAAACATCACTAACCCTTTACTCTCTAACCACTCTATAAAGCTCTTCTCACTATTACTATTAAGCCATATCCTATATGCATCCTGTACATTCATCTCTAACTCACTTCCACATTAACAGTACTAGTCTCATCACCAGTAGTCACTATATTAATCTCTTCCTCTTCCTTACTCTTCTTACTCTTCCTCTCTATGTAATCCTGTCTATACTTCTCATATGCTACTCTTAACCTCTCCTGTTCCATATCTACTCTTCTCTCTATAACCTTAGCTAGAAGCATTGCCTCATCCATACTAAGTAAAAACGCTCTACTTCCTTTATCACTATCAATAGCAATCATGAACTTAGCCTCTCTAACCTTCAATCCTTTATCAGTCCTTACTAGCTTAGTAGGTCTGAACATCAGTCTAAAGCCATTCTCCTTATGTCTACGCCATAGCAATACCTGTAGATCATCTCTCTTATTCTCTGTCATAGTAGTTATCTCGTATAACAGTATATAAGCATTAAGGCTACATTGCCATTAATTATATACAGAGCTCTGTAGGTACTCTATAAACTTAAGCCACTTGTTATGATCCTCAGCATAGAATAGTTGTAGTGGTGTAATACTTCCTTCAGTAATGTTGATAACACTAAACCGTTTCATGGTAGTAGTAAGCGTTACTAGTGTTTAAACTTTTCTCTTGTTCAGTTTAATTAAAACATGAACTAACTAATAACAAAATATTGACTAACTGTAATTAAAATATCGCATAGCGATTTTCTAAGCCATTACCCTGTTACTCTACCCTCTTCATCTAGAGTAATTACATGACCACATACTCCACACTTATACTCTCTAGTACCTTTAGGTACATCCCATTCCTGATAGCATACTGGACATCTGATAGTGATATACTCTCCACTCTCTACTTCTGGTATAGTACTGGGTTTAGGCTTTCTACCTTGTCTTAATGCTTCTACCTGCTGTTTAAGATCATCTATAGTAGTGATAGCATCAGCTAACTGTACTTTTAGTTTCTCCATCTCCTTCATATATGCATTCTGTATATTGTGTATGAGTTCTGCTATTGCATTAATTGCTCTCTGGTCATGTTCTATAACAGCTCTAGCCATATTGTTAACTACTGTATCAAAGTACTTGTCTATCTTTCTCCTATCCTTAAGTAGCTCTGCTGCTTTCTTCTCTACTGCATCTGCAATACTCTTAACTAAAGCCTCTATATCTCCCTTGCTCTTTATCTTCATCTTAGTAGCATCTTCCTTTAGTGATTCTACAAACTCTCTTAGTTCTCTTATTAACAGTCTATCTTGCTTAACTGCATTCTCTCTCACTCCCTTTACTCCATCTATAAACTTTCTCAGATACTTTTCCTTATCCACTACCTGAATAACAAAGTTTATGTACTCTTGTAGTTCTGCTTCAGGGCTTAACTCTCTTCCTTCTTCTGCAGTCATGTTCCTCACCTCCTTTAATACTCTTTCTATCCTTATTAGATAACACTTTCCTTTCATAGAGAGAATATAAGTGATTGGTGAGGTATGGAAAATTGTTAACAATTTTCTCTTTTAAACCGAAACAACGAAACACCCACGACAAGTATATAATGAACGCTACAATTACAAACCACCCACCATAACCTCTTCTATCAATAAGACTCATAGCAAGTAACAGCATCACCAATAGTAGATCCATCATAGCTTCCAACCCATCTCTTCGTATAACCACTTCGGTTTATAGATCTCTACTCTTATTCCCTCTCTCCATGCAGCATCTATTAAGTCCTTCCACTCATACGGTATAAGCAGTATAGGAACTACTGGTTTATCTCTAAGCATACTGAATTCAGGTGTCTCTCTAAACAGTCTGACATACTCTTTTAGCTGACTAATCGCTCCTAGGTCAGGTCTTAGTTTAGCTTCTATTATATAGACCTGATACCCATCATAAACTACTGCATCACACCATCTTAGTGTTATCTTCATTAGCTTACCTAGCTTCTTATCAGGTAGAGGACCTACTCTAACTCTACGCCATTGTAGAGCATTCGGGAACTTTAACATTAGCCATTCATTAACGAATCTAGCTTCTCTTTGTCTCTTCGTCATACTCGAACTCCTCCATTAATGCTTTCAATAACCATTTTAGCTCGCCTATTATTTTTCTCTTTCTCCACTTCTCATATATCTTACCCTTCTTCATTCTTTGCTGTACTATTGCTTTAAGTACAGGATCAGTAATCTTCTCTATATCCTCAATTGTAGGAACATAACCCGGTTTGTACAATTTTTTCTTTATCTCTTTCCTTTCTTCCTCGTCAACCCAATCATGCATTACACCACCTGTAGGGGGGTCTCCCACAACTTTCCTTTATTTTCTGCATTAGTTAGAGGCTTTAGTCATATAAAACGTTTTCGATTATTGGGTGTCCCCTCAAAATTTTCCGTTTTGAGGCAAAAATTTATAGCTTTGAACGTTGTTTGATTAATGGACAAAAATAAAGCGATTTAGGAGAGGTGATGGGCTATGGCGAGAGTAATTAGGATGCCTTCGGCTGAGGAAATAGATAAAAACTGGAGGGAAGCCATACCCAAAGTACCAAAGAGGTACATTGCGGGTATAGAGCGTACTACAGGGTGGAAGGAGAGAGCAATTGCAGGTGAACCAACCTACAAGGCAGTTATGGAGAGGGTTATAGCTGAGGGCAGACGTGCTAAGGGTCTTGAGAGGGTTACAGATGAGGATTGGAAGAAAGCAGCTAAGGAGAAGGGTGCTGTTAGAATTGCTAAGGGTATGGAGCTAGCAGCTGCTAAGAGGCGTGCTAGGTATGAACCATTCAGAAAGGCACTTGATGGTCTTGAGATTCCAGAGAGAGGACCTGATCCAGTTGAGAACGCTAGAAACATTGTACCTAAGGTCGTTGAGGCTCTAGTAAGAACAAAGAGGTCACTGATGGGCTTGGAGTAACTTCCTTTACTTTAATTTACAATTTAGAGAGGTGATGTAGTATGAAGACCTATTACCTTGACAAGGTTATAAGTGCAGGTACAACTTACAGAGCAGAGACCGATAAAGCATACGTTATTAAGGCTATAGGTACTGACTCCAGCTCTAAAGCTACTCTGTACATAGACGAGACACCGGTTCTTGAAACAATAACTACACTTGCTCCTATGTTCAAGACAAGCTCTAACTTACTAGGACCGTTCAATCTAGGTAACTTGTTCCTCGTTGTACCTCCAACAAAGACATTCAGGTTTACAGGTGCCAGCGGGAGCAAAATGCGTATTATAGGAGATATAGTAGAGCTAGCACCCGGAGAAACACTAACACCTGATTTAATGAGTAGGTACTCAGCACAGGGTAGAGAGTACTGGACTTACCTCAGCTTCTCATATAGCCATGGTACAGACACAGCTTGGAGTGCAGGAGATGAGAACATAATAGGATATGGAGGTACAAGTGGAGCAGCATTTACAGGACCTGTAGCAGAGAAGTGGACTTTCAATAACTTCATGGGCGTAAGTGTGGAAAACGTAAGTGGAGGACTTACCTATGGACAGTTTGGACTTAGGTTCTACATTAACGATAGACCACTAGACATAATAGATACGAACATGGGTCCACTCGGTATAGATGTGTACACAATGCCTCTACCACCTACAGATACAACGAATGAAGTACCTTTCACACTAAAGGATAGACCATTTGAGATAGAACCCGGAACTGATTTCAAGATAACACTTACAAACGTCAGTGGATCAGACATAAGTCCTACTTCAGGAGCAAGCATAGACGTTACCGCATACATAGTAGCTATTCGTAAGCTCCTCTAAGCATAGATAGAGGTGATGTGCTATGCCAACCTTCCATCACTTTAGGTATTGGAAGAAGGAAAGCATAGCAGACGGAGGTACAGCTAGTGATTACTGGCAGGCAGACGACAACTACATCATAAGGAGAATCTTTATACAGAGATCAGATGGAACTAGTTTAACTGCTAGCACTTTCTACTTCAAGATAGGGGAAAGAGTCTATACAAGACCAGAAGTTCCAGCTACTGTTCTAGCTCCTACTATTGATAAAACACCAATTCTGAACATACCAATAACTAAAGGAGAGAAGCTAGACTGGACATTCAAAAATCAGGAAGGATCAACAATATCTGTACTAATAACCTTTGAGGTATGGAAGCCTTAGAAACAGCTAGTAAGGGGTAGCTATGGAAAGGATAACTATAGAGGATCTTAGAAGGCTGTTCCTAGAGCATAGAGAGGTTAAGATACTTGAGGATCTAGAGATAAGAGACACCAGTACGCATAGAAGCAATATAGCAAACATAACGGACTACTCTCACGCTGTTATCTTTATTCATAATGAACTTGATCAGGATGTAACAGTACAGGTTAAAGGTCACTGGAAAGAGAGCTACGAGGACTCAGTTAATATCGACTCTAGCTTTACTGTTAGTGCTGGTTCTAGTGGCTACTACGGTATATCTGTATCTAAGGGTAATTGGCTTCCCTACATATTCATTGAGGTTAGTGCTTCTACCGCACCTACAACAGGATCAATACATGCAATAGTAGTAGCTAAACCACTCTAAGCATAGTGGTAACGATGACAATCACTCTAGATCATATTATTGAGGAGTGGGACAAGCTAACGTTTAAGTTTATACAGGTTATGCGTAAGGTAGAGGAGCTACTGGAAGTACTTAAGGATCAATCCTCTAAGCTTAATGATATTATAACTCTCTTAGAGAGCAAGTATGAGAAAAGGCTAATAGAGGATCAGGTTATGGAATCATATGGTATTAGAGATACAAACACTCACTACTCTAAGTTTACTCCTCTTGATATGTTCGATGTTGCTACCATATACGTATCTAATGAACTAGATGCTGATATTGAGGTAACGGTATACGGTAACTGGACTGAATCTACTATGGGAGCAGTTAGAATAGGTGATAGCTTTACCGTACCAGCTAATAGTGTGGATGCTCGTAACATAAACATCTATAGTAACGTATGGATGCCCTATAGCTTTGTTAGTGTAAGAGCATTAACCACTCCTACTAAGGGAGTTGTTCATATCAAGTATATTAAGAGAGTGGGCTAATGATTAATGATGACATCAGAACTTAACGAGTTAAAGAAGGTAGGTCTAGCTCAAGAGGATACATTACAGGAAGTAAGTACTAAGCTAGATACTCTAAGCTCTATTGATAGCAAGATAGTAATATGTGATACAGGAAGCATATCAGGTAGTGTAAGTGTAGATAACTTCCCTAGCGAATATCCATTACCAGATGCTCAGATAAGCGATCTTAAGAACGTAACAGTTACCAACACTCCCCTTGATGTAAATGTAACCAATACCAGCTTAACTATTAGTGGAACTGTGAGTGTAGATAATTTTCCATCTGAGTATCCTTTACCAGCTAACCAGATAACAGATCTTAAGAATGTAACAGTAACAAACACACCTTTAGACGTCAATGTTACAAACACTAGCTTAACTATATCAGGAACAGTCAATGTAGGCAATTTTCCTACGGAATATCCCTTACCAGCTGACCAAGTAACAGATCTTAAAACCGTCACAATCACAAACACATCCTTTGATGTTAATGTAACCAATACCAGCTTAACCGTAACAGGAGACGTAAGCGTGAGCAACACTCCTTTAGATGTTAACGTTACAAACTCTTCTCTAACGGTCTCAGGCTCTGTAAATGTAGGAAATTTCCCTACCGAGTACCCACTACCATCTGATCAAGTAACAGACCTCAAAAGCGTAACAGTAACAAACACACCTCTTGACGTTAACGTTACAAACACCAGCCTTACCGTTTCGGGAACAGTCAATGTAGGTAACTTCCCAACCGATTATCCTGACAGCACCACTCACTCAAAGCTTGATACAATCAACACAACACTAAGTGAGCTTGCTACTGAAACCACGCTAAGCTCAATAAACTCAAAGATAACAAAGTGCAACACTGATAACATTTCAGGAAGTGTTAGCATTACAAACCTACCTTCAACCTATCCTCTTCCTGACACTCAAGTAGATGAAGACACTTACTTTACTGGCTATGCTTGGGATAGCTCAACCTCTAAGTTTGTAAGAATAGAGGGCTATATCTCTAATGCTCAGTACGGCTATGACTCAAGCGGTAACCTCACAACAGAGACCCTCACTATAACAAATGCTTCAGGATCTACAATAGCAACGATACAGAAAACGTACACATACGATAGTGAAGGAAACCTTACAGGAGAGAGTAAGTGGGTGAAGGTATGAAGATAACTCTAGCTAAGCTGTTAAGCTTCCTTAAGACATGGAGACGTAGAATAGAGGACTGGGTTAGTGCTAACTTCGCTCCTCTAAGTCATAACCACACAAGAAGCGATGTAACAGATTTCTGGTCTTCTCCCTTCTGGGATAATATACCTGATAAACCTTCTACCTACCCACCTGAAGCTCACACTCACGATCCATCCGATATATCTCCTCAAGGTTCTGGTTCAGGTTTAGATGCTGACAAGCTAGACGGACAACACGCAAGTGCTTTTGCTTCTGCTACTCACACTCATACCTTTCTAAGCTTAACAGACACGCCGAGCAGTTATTCTGGACAAGCAGGCAAGCTTCTAGCAGTCAAGAGCACAGAGAACGGGATAGAATTCGTTGAAGCACCTTCTGGAGGTGTAGGAGGCTCTGGTACTGTTAACTATGTTGCTAAGTGGACTGCTACCGACACTCTCGGTAACTCAATAATCTTTGATAACGGAACTAATGTAGCAATCGGACACTCCTCTCCTTCTTACAAGCTTGACGTTTCAGGGAAGATCTACTCCTCAGACCAGATAATTACAGGAGTAGGCTTTGCTCGTGGATCTGTTCATTACAGTCCCGGAAGCTATGGAATTAGACATGCCATAGCAGGGAGCTACTCAGACTTCTACATTACAATTGAAGATGGTTCAGGAAGAGTTAACATGTATTGGAATGCATGCTACCGCGTAGGAGCTCATCGCTATGTAACAAGCGATTCACAAGGAGCAACAAGAGTACGACTTCATGGAACTCAATTTGGAATTTACTGTGCTTCAGGAGGCTCTGCAGGTAATGAAATAAGCTGGAGAGAAGTCTTCGTACACGATGGAACGAATACGACAATGCAAGCAAATCTGGTTAGCATAGAAGGCGACTGCTCAATTGTTGGTGACTGCTACATAGGTGGTTACCTCTCTGTAATGGGTCCAAAGAGTGCTTCAATCTACATCAAGAGCTTCCCTACTAATCCAGATACAAAAGTAAGAACGTACGCAATGGAGAGTCCGTTTGCTTCTGCTAACTACATTATGAGAAGAGTTAGTGTTGTAAACGGCTCTGCAGAAATCATACTACCTGATGAGTTCGTAGAGGTTACTAATATGGACACGATTCGTGTGCTTGCTACTCCTAAAGGCAAGCCAGCAAGGGTCTGGTATGATTATGTTCCTGGAGAGAATAAGATAACAATATACTCTGATGTTGATGTTGATGTTGATGTGTTCATCTGGGGTAGAAGATGGGATACTGAAGTACTTGAGGAAATGAGAAAAGAGATATGGAGGGAGGCTTATGCAGAAGCAAAAGGTTCAGGAACTGGTTGAGTTAATAACTCAGAAGCTGGTTGAAAGGGGAGACATAGAGGCGGTAATCTGGTGTGGAAGCAGTTACTTCCTTCCAGAAGGAGAGAACTACAACCCTCACGACATAGACATAATCGTTATAACAGATGCAAGTGAGGACTTACCTTCATGGCTCTGGGGAATTGAGGAAGTAAGAAAGAAGGTTCAAGAGGTAGGTCTCACAGTCGACATAACACAGAGAAGGCTCGGCTGGTTAAGAGGAATTGTCAACCCACTTATTCTAGCTCTCTTCACGAAAGGGCATAAGGTTATGTATGCTAATGAGAAAGTGAAGAAAACACTTGTCTGGGTTAAGAAAGCTTGGAACAAGGTTAAAGATAGAGTCAAGTTTATACAGTGGGGAATTAGAGGAAAGGATCTAAACAAGCACTACGACCTTCCAGTCTGGAAAGAGTTAAGAATATAGCAGAGGTCTAAATGATTATTATGTGGGAGTGTACCAGATCAACCTTACTGTACCTACCAGTGCTACAGAACTAGAACCAGCAGAAGTTAGCTTCTGGGTTCTAGGTAATTACATAACACACGTAGAGTTTATCTTCCCTCCAGGATGTAATGGTGTTACTAAAGTAGCTCTCTTCTACGGAATAAGGAAGCTCTACCCTAGTGATCAAGATCAATGGTTTAGTGGTAATAATGAAACATTCAAGTTTGATACTCTAGATCCACTACCTGATGCTATGACCAGACTAAGGTTTGTAGGTTATAATGATGGAGGAATGTTCCCTCATACAGTAAGCTTACGTATAGTTACTAGATGGGACTGGGAGATTAGAGAACGTGTATGGCTGAAATCTTTATTAGATAGAATGGAGTTACTATTAAGGAGAATAGGGGTGATATGAAATGGAGGAAGAGTTTGAATTCCCTACTGAAGGAGTTACTGAAGAGGAGTTAAGGAAGCTAGCTGAAGAACTAAGAAAGAGAGCTAAAGAGCTTGAGGAGTTAATGAAGTGATGCATATGGGAATATTTGACACAATAAAGAGCGTGATTACAGATATAGGAGAGACTGTATCTAAGACCATAGATAAAGTAGAGGACACAGCTAAGGATATAATTAACAAGACTACCGATCTAGCTAAAGAGGCTATTTACAGTCCCACTACAAAGGAAGTAATAGAGAAAGCAGTAGAGGTAACATCTAAGATCTTAATGCCCGGACTATCAGCTGTCACAGATACATACAACACAATAAACAGGATAGTAGCAGATCAGAGAATAAGAGATAAGAGCATAAGAGAGAGTGCTACAAAGAATGACACAGCTACTCTTATTAATTCAACAAACAAACTTGCAGATACAACAGAGACAATAACAAGAGTACAGGACACAATAAACAGAACGTATGAGGTAGTAAAGAAGAAAGCTAAAGAAGAACAGGAAACCTATGAGGAAGAAGTAAGAAAGAGTAAATCAGAGCTAAGTGAGATAGTTAGCAAACTTAAAGATGCTCTCAAGACAATACCATGGGTAGGTTATTACGGAACATTTACACTCATAACTAAGCTAGCAGAAGCATGTGTAACAAGAGATAGAAGTAAAGCTGAGAGTACCATAAAGGAGTTTCTACGAATTAAGGTAAAGGAGCTTAAGGGCTTACCTCTTCTACTTGCTATCGTAGCTGCTACTCAAGGTACAGCTGGTTTTGCTCTATTCACAAGACTCATAGGAGTAGTAATATCATGGTTAGGTACAGCTAGCTTCGCTAAGTGGTTAATAGAAGAGAGCATGCAGAGAATGATGATACAGATAGATGAAGCTAGAAAGAGAGGTATGGTAGATGAAGTCAAAAGAGGTATAGAGCTTAATAGAGAGATGGAGAAGTGGGCTAGAAACACTCTAGAACTATTCTCTCTAGGACCATTAGCAGTACTTAAGGCACTTGACTTTTTCTTTGAGGCTAATGAGTATGCACTTGAGCAAACGGAGAAGGCTCTAGCACTAGACATATTAGCTCAAGCTGAGATCTATCCCGGTAACATAGCTAAGGTACTTGAGATAGCACAGGAGAAAGCTGAGAAGGGAGAGGATCTAAAGAAGGAAGACATAGAGGAGTACCTACCTAGAGTAGTGTTAACACCACCAGCATTTAGAACTACAATCAACAACTACAAACAGGATCTACTCGCTATGAAGATGGACATTCTAACATTAATAAACGAAGGTCAGTATGAGAAAGCACTAAGTAAGTTTAAGGACTTTAAGAAGAAGTTAGATGAATTCAGATCATGGATAGAAGCTAGAAAGTCTATACTTGAACCTATAGGTGAATACAAGGCACAGATGGATTACATCACAAGTATGGAGAGCTGGTATAATGATCAACTAGCATTGTGTAAAGAGAGAGCTGCACCTCACGGCATACTTGTTATTACATGTTCATTATGGCCTGATAGATTATATCTAGATGAATCACCAATAGAACCTAAACCCTATGTAGAGATAGAAGTAATACCGGGAAAGCATACAATAAGAGCAGAGAAGGAAGGTTATCATGCTGAAGCTGTTACAGTAGAAGTAAAGGAGGATGAGCGTAAGATAGTACGTATTAAGTTTGAGAAGAGACCACAGGGCTATGGTTATCTAACTATAATAACAGCTCCAGATTGTGATGTCTATATAGGATCTAATCCTACTCCATTACACACTCCTGTATATAGATATGAGCTACCTCCCGGTAAGTATGATATTAGGCTTGTAAGGGAAGGTTACAGAGAAGAAGAGGTTACAGTATTGATTAGTGAGGGTATAGAACAGAGAGTAGAGAAGACATTAGAGAGAGAAACAATGGAGCTACCCACTAAAGGTAGCTTAGTAGTTATTACTAAACCAGCTGGTGCATTCGTAACAGTAGATGGATTAACACACCCATACAAGACTCCTACTGTATTACTTCTAGATCCGGGTACTCATGAAGTAAAGATAGAGAAGGAAGGTTACAAGACAATAGAGGATACTGTAGAGATAGTAGCTGGAGAGAGTACAAGGAAAGAGTATGAACTAGAACCTACTGAAGAGCTAATTAGCTATAGAGTGTATATAGATAGTGAACCTAGAGGAGCAATGATATTTCTAGATGGAGTCTATACAGGTAGAAAAACACCAGCTACACTTAGCTTAGGTAAAGGTACATGGACTATAAGATTAGAGCTTAGTGGATACTGGCCTGCTGAAAAGACTATAACATTGAGGTGATAGCATGAGTGAGGTAGAAGCTAGAATAGAGGTAGAGAAAGTAGAGGGAGTAGCTCCAGAAATAACTAAAGAGAAGTAGCGTACTAAACAGGCTCTCTACTTTAAGCTAGAACCTATGTACATTCCAGAATGGAAGAAAGACCTACTACCTCCATCTCCTAATATATCTGTTAAACCCATAGCTAAACCACTAGAGAAAACATTTGTTATAGATTTAGAGACTACAGGAGCATGGCCTACTAACTCAAGAATAATATGCATAGGGCTAATGAACATAAGCGAAGAAACAAGACCTGTATATCAGTTCTTTGATGAGGATGAGAAGGTAATGCTAAAGGTATTTGTTGATTTCATTAAGAAGGAAGTACCTAGTAAGCTTGTAGGATGGAATGTAGACTGGGATATAATGTTCATCTTTAATAGACTAGCAGCACATCGTATAGAGTGTGAGGAACTGTTCAAGGTAGATCTAGTAGATCTTATGGATGTGTATAGAAGAGGCACATTCAAGAAGGTTACTACATTCAACAAGACTAACAAGCTAGACTATGTAGCTCACTATATTCTAGGTAAGGATAGACTACTCAAACCTGAAGACATACTTCAAGCATGGAAGAGAAGAGACATAGATCTTATACTTCAACACAACCTAAGGGATCTACTTATCATAGGTGGTCTCTATGACATAGCTCTATATGTTACAGGAAGGAAGGAAGAACTGATAGGTGTAGAGGAAAGGATAGAGCTGATGAGAGGTGTTGAATAATGCCTCTAGACTTTCCAGATTATTATGGTGGAATGGCAAGGATAGCTATTCCGGGATATCAAGCAGGAATAATTACTATGACTGCAACCGCAAGTGATACAATACCTGCAGGATCAACTAATCATTATGTAGTTGGCTCTCCAGCTGAAGATGAAACATGGAAATTCTCAAAGCTGGTGGTCTTCTCTAACACAGATAGCTCTGCTTTAATAGAAGTAAGTCTAGCTTGGTGGGATGGAAGTACATGGACAAAGGTATTCAATAAAAGAGATTATGGAACAGTAGAGATATGGTTACCTGATGGTCTTAGATATCCTTATGGAGGTAGCTTAGGCTTCTACGTAAGTAATCCTAACGATATAGATCTAGACGTGATAATGAGCATAGCATGGGTAGTTGAAACGGTGATATAGAGAATGGTGAAGATAATAATATGGAGTGGTAGTAAGATCAAAACGGTAAAGAGAAAGAGAGACATAAGTAAAGATGTAAGAGACCTAATAGAGATAGAGAAAGAGATAATAAGAAGACAGAAGCGAGGGGGAAAGTAAATGGTAGAATATAAAAAAGTCAACATAGCTAATTTACCTTCAAGTTATCCCTTACCTTCAGATCAGATAACAGACTTAAAGAGTGTTTCAGTAACAAGTCTACCTGCACAGATAGAGTTAGTTAGTGATCAACTTAACTATGCAATATTCAACGATGTACCTACAGTAGATAGAAAAGCCGCATACGGAGATCCAGACTTAACAAAGTCAATAGTAATAAGAGGTTACTTCAATCCAACACCATCAATAACACTGTATGATTCACTTGATCATGTAATGTTTAGATGTGATGCTGTACTCTCATACTATAACAGTGGTGGCGGTGTTTCAATAGGTCATATGATTCCGGGATTCAAAACTTGGTTATGTCCTCCTCGCATAACAGGATCTGGTTATATGCTCTTCTCAGTTAAGTTTCCCGGTAACTTAATACCATCAGGTGACTTAGCTAGTATCTGGCATTCTAAATGTGATCCTAGATGGTGGTACGGCAAGGGAGATATGATAGAGATAGAAGAAAGTACATGGACAAAGGTTGATGAGTGGTATACCTCAAGCTACAAAACAGTTTCTGGATGGTTATACTGGCGTGCTGTTTCATCTGGAAGTATATCTCCATTACATGTTAGAGTACAAGCAAGAACACCTAGCGGATGGACAACACTAGGAGAATACTCAACCACAGCCACAAGTGACGAGTTCGCATTATATCAGATAACTAATCTATACACAGATCGTATTAAGATTGAGGCTTACGTAGAAAACTCAGACTACCCGGGCGTAGTAGAAGTCTATAAGATGCTCCTATTCAACACCGAATAAAAAACGTGAGAGGTGCTCTACTATGAAGAAGAGCAACAAGAAGAACAATCCAAACCTAGAGATGATCTATGATATGCTACTCTATGCAATTAGCGAAATAAAAGCTCTAAAAGCCGATATCAAATGGATAAAGTTCATAATATCACTTCTATTCGGTCTTATGAGCGTTCTACTCGGGAAAACCTTTATAGCTATTAAGTGAAATAACTTATATGTCAAACGCTAAGGGTGGCTCTCTACCCTGGTGGGTTAAGAGTAAAACAGTATGGGGTACAGTACTCTTCTTAGCTGGAATCGTGTACGGAGAACTTACCGGGGATTACATAAACGGAGCAAGCATTATCGGTATAGCATTAAGCGTACTTGGACTTAGACATGCTATAGAAAAAAAGAAATAGAAAGCTAGTCCTCGAACATTGCACTCAGTATACTACACTCTATCATCATACTTATCTCACTACGTATATCGTTTAGTCCTAGTACTTTACCTGCTAGAAAGCCTAAAGTAAATATATCCCTCTTACTCTTCATGCCGTGTATCTCTTCTAGTAGCTCATTTAGAAAGTCCTTCGCATTATCGTATTTGTAAAACGCTTTACCTAATATCCTTGCTAGCTCTCTAAACCTCTCCTTGCTTATACCTAAAGCCTCGTATGTAGTAACAAACAAAGCCTTACCTTTCTCCTCCTCCATTCTTCATCCCTCCTCTTAGCTTTTCTATTCTCTTCAGGAGCTCGATATAGTCATCAATAACGACCTGTACATTTATTATCATATCGTGTATTGTTGATACTAAGCTTGCTTCTAGAGTCTTATTATCTCTTACTAGTCTATCGTATTCATTACGCAACCAATGTGTTGTAACGTCGAGTTCATCGTCCACTTCCCTCAATATCTCTATTATCTTACTCATCTCTCATCCCTCCTTCTTATTGTCATGCTCATCAATCCACATCTCGTTTAAGAGCTCCTGTAACGCTCTAATGTATCTGTAAAGTATATCTGCTACCCAGTCGTATGTCATTCCCTCTTCCCAAAACTCATCTTCTCCTTTGGCTAGAGAGAAGAAGAACTCTGCTTTACTTCTGTAAGTGTCGTGCTCTTCTCTCATCTCTTCTATTATCTTCCTAAGCGTTATTCTGTTCGCTTCTAATACTCTTTCTGCTTTACTCTTTCCTGACATTCATGATCACCTCATATACAGCGTACCATCCATCTCCTACCTCTTGTACGAGTATATGTTTCCCTAGTAGATTCTCTACTTCTTTAGCTATCTCGTTGTTATATGCATCGTAGAGTGCTAGCAGTCTAAGATCATAACCGAACCATATTCTATTGAGCTTAGCTAGTGCTCTAGCTATACCTTCTGCTTCCCGCCTTGTTATGTTCGGCCACTGCCTTCTGTACCTAAAAGATTTAAATGAAGAAGGCTTATTCCTTATACCCTTCGCCATCTCCATCACCCTTCTTCTTCTACTTTCTCTAAAGCTGCGTCTAGTATCTTACGCAAGTGAAACCTAAGCTCTGTCTTTAGCTCTTGCTTGTTACTCTCGTCTTTAAAGAAGTTGTCCACTAGCACGTTGATAGCTCCCACTACAAACCCGTAAGACCACATTATTTCGTCCACCTTCGCCATCTCCACCACCCTAGTAGTTCAGTAGTACTACTACTTTATAAGCTTTACGGTCTACTTGCCGTATAGCTCTTCAGGCATAGCACACTTTAAACCTAGCTCTACGAGCTCCTCTATCGCTTCGCTGTAGTTCGGTATTCTCTTCTCTCTCTTCCAACACAGAGCTCTGTACTTGAGCACTTTTCTATGTATCTCTTCACATATTGTTATTGATTTTTTTATCTTTCTTCCTTTGCACTTCTTCCACTTCGGCATTTTACTCACTCTCATCATGAAACTCTTTGATCACTATGCTAGCTCTATCTCGTATTCTGTTCTCTGCCCACGCTTTGAACTCCTTGCTATCTAGTAAATCTCTCATCAGTCTTGATATTGATCTATAGCCACACATTGCTCTTAGCTCTTCTAACATCTTTAGTTGCCTCTCGTATATCGTTATTCCAGTCCCGACTAACACATCCTTATTCTTCTTCTCCTCGCTCATACCATCACCTCAATATAACAGTATTAATACTGCTATAAAAGTTTTACTGAGACTAAGATCTTTGTTAACAATTTTCCATACCTCACCAATCACTCTTTCTTTGCTTGCTCTTTAATATGCTCTGCTAACTCATGTACTAAAAGAAACCACTTAACCGCTTTCTCGTATCCTAGCTTACAATACTCTTTATACAACTCTGCTCTCTTCTTCGTTAACTCGCTTATCTCCTTAATAAGCTTCTCAATCTTATCCATATCATTATATGCTCTAGCCTCTATATTAGTCTTTGCTCTAAATCCTCTCCTTC
>Ga0190337_1000100_pt1 | contig 15466 bp, 17 predicted proteins | sample 4872041011_MG_FD_161677 | JGI IMG/M metagenome (GOLD analysis project Ga0190337, IMG submission 161677) | Hydrothermal vent sediment bacterial communities from Southern Trench, Guaymas Basin, Mexico - 4872-04-10-11_MG | ecosystem: Environmental > Aquatic > Marine > Hydrothermal vents > Sediment ...
TTAGAAATAGGATTTAGAACATGATTTGAGCTTGGACATAAAAATCAGTAATATTATCTTCTTTATCATTAGCTTTTAAATAATCTTCAGCTAATTCATCATAGCTTACATTAGTAAATCCTGCACTTAATCTTGCAGCATTTCCTTCAATATAGTAATTTATACCAGCACCCCAAGCATACCATTCCAAATCATCACCCTGTCCATCTAATTCTGCATATTCGTATTTTGTAAAAATTGCAGGTTTACCAATTCCAATAACTCCATCATAAAGAAGTTGTCCTTGCGCATACCACAAATATGTATCTCCTTCTTTATCAGCATTTATACTAAAACTATTACCATTTAGCTTTGGTTCATAATGGCTTTCATTTAAATTAGTATAAGAACCTTCTAAATTGATAATGACAGACTGAAATTTTTTCTCTAAAAATACATCAACTGTATAAGCATCAACATCAAGTTCATCAAAACCTTTACCAATCAAATCTGGATCTGCATCTTGAGAAAGATAACCTACACCTATTGTTAAAATATCTCCTTTTTTGCCAAGATAGGTATCTTTTAACCAGCCCTTAGGAGTAGATGTAGTTTCAGGGTTAAATCCAGCCATAGTAGGTGTAAATTCAACTCTTACTGTCCAAGTAACACTATTAAAAGGTTCATCATCTGTTCCCTGATTAAAAACACCAATATTGTATCTAAACATTCCTTCTCCAATATCTCCATGAAGAACAGCACCACCATCAGCAAATCTAAATAAATTAGGAGCTTTTAAACCTTCTAAACCCTTTAAATTTGATTCAATATAAGGATCATATACAATTCCTGATTCTCCTAAAAATCCAGTTATTATACCTTGTGGGTCATAAAGTGGTTCAATAGGATTAATCCTTGCATACTCATCAGAAAGCTGCATTCTTGTAAAAGGAATACGGATCTTTCCAATTCTTAATTGAAGCTCAGGTGCAGCTATTAAATTGACACCACCTTCTGAAAATCTAAAATGACTATCACGATGAGAAATGCCTAAATAATCTTCATAATAATCTTCATCATAAGCACCAGTTGAAACTGCTTCACCATAAAATTGAACTACTTTATTAATCTGACCTTCAATAGTAAACCTTGCATCAATAACATCAATTACATTTTTGTTATAATCATTTGAGTCACTTTTATCCCTTTCCTCAAGATTGTTATACATTACCTTTGTCCAGAAGCCGAAATCTGCAAATGTGTCTTCATCAACTTTAATCTGAGCAGCATCACTTGCAACTGCATAACTCAAAACTAAAGCTCCTGCAATACCTAAAACCTTCCATTTACTTACCTTCATACCACACCTCCTTTATTTTTTTCTTATTTAATTTTTAGAATTGTAAACATTTTCTTTTTTTTGTCAAGCTTTATTTTAACAAAATTTTCTAATTTACACATAATTTTTAATTTTTAAAAATTTATAGTAAGATTCTTATTTTTTGTCAACATCAATATTTTTCAAATTTAGAAAATTTTAAGCTTATTTTTGCTAATTTTTATCAGCATTTTTCTTAAATTCTTTATTTTTTTTTAATTTTTAATTCTTTTTACAGCTTTAAATCGGTTCCATTTTAATATTCTTACCAAAAAGAAAAATCTTATCTTTTAAAATAACAACCAAACCAAACAAATCTTTAATTTTTTTAGCTTTATTAACAATTTTTTTTAAATCTTCTTGTGTTTTTAAAATATTTCCAAAGGCTGTGGCAAGGGCATCAGCAGTAGCAGTATCTTTATGAATAACTGTTAAGGCATCTGCTTTTCCCAAACTCAAACTATGTCCTATTTTACCAGAGGATGTGCAAACTCCACATGGCATAAGTTCTTTTTTAATAACAAGTGCAATCTTTCCTGAAAAAGGAGAATCTCCTGCAAAAAGAGCAACTTTTGCTGTTTTTTTTAGAGAAAGAAAAATGTCACCTCCATTTTCAACTGCAACTTGAGAAGTAAGACCTTTTTCTAAAAGAGCTTTTCCTACTTTTTCAGCAATTGCTCCTGCAACACCTGCCATAGGACCAACACCTGCAATCATTCCTGCTTTTAACATAACTTTTACTATTTCAGGTGCTGATGGATCTTCTGGTAAAGGATCAAAACTTTTCAGAAAAATAGGATTTTTTAAAATGTATGACTCTAAAGGTATCCTTACTTTCCTTACAAGGGCTAATGTTTCTAAAGTTAAATCCTTTTCTGCAAGAACATAAAGATCTGTTTCTTTATAAACTACTCTAAAAGCTTTTAAAGTAGTTGAAGTGAGAGTGCGATAAAAAGGAATAGCTGAATATTTATTCATTTTTCATAAAAATCATCACTATAAATAGAATTTATAACTATAACTGGAAAGTTTTCTACTTTTACTCTAAAAAATGCCTCTGGTCCAAATTCTTCAAATGCTATAGGTTCTATTTTTTTTACAAATTGATTTAAAAAAGCACCTGCTCCTCCAAAGGTTGCAAGATAAACTGCTTTATATTTTTTTAAAAGTTCTTTTACTTTTAAAGATCTTTTTCCTTTTCCAATAGTTGCAGAAATACCAAGATTTAGAAAGAATTCCATATATGAATCCATTCTTCCTGCTGTTGTTGGACCAAAAGAACCTATAATTTTACCAGGTGGTGCTGGTGTTGGACCAACATAATAAATAGCTTGATTAGTAAAGTCAAAAGAAAAAGAACCTTCTTTTATACTTGAAATAATCTTTTTGTGAGTAGCATCTCTTCCACAAAGAAGCCAACCTGAAATTAAAAGAAAATCTCCTGAATTAAAAGTTTCAAGAATTTTTCTTTCTTTAAGAGGAAAAACAAGTGTATAAGCTCTTTTTAAAAACTTGTTATAATTAGAAAACTTCATCATGCACATCTTGCAGTTAACTTTTCTACAAGTTTCTTTTTATCTTTCTCAGTCTCTATTTTAAGAAGATCAGATAATTTTACCTGTTTAAGAAGACACTCTATATACTGACCTACTTTTTCCCAGATAGGATAAGCTACACATTTTTCTATTTCATCACATCCCTCTGCTGGATCAATACAAGAAGCTATACATACAGGTCCTTCAAGAGGTTCTAAAATATCATATAAAGAAATTTCTTCAGGATTTCTTCTTAATACATAACCCCCTCCGGGACCACGAGAAGATTTAATAAGACGGGCTTGCCTTAAACGATTTAATATTTGAGCAAGATAAACTCTTGAAATATTTTGATGAGCTGAAATTTGATCTAAAGTAACTCCATTAGGATAAGCTTTGGCAATTTCATACATAGCTCTCACTGCATATCTTCCTTTAGTAGATAATTTAAACATATTAATTCACCCCCTATAAAATTAAGTTTATATAGTTATTTTATAATATTAAATTAAAATATATCAAGATATTTTTAAAATTTTTCTATTTTCTAAATTTTGTGAGGTTTAAAACATTTAATTTTGACAAACTAAGATCATATGATAAATTTTTAGCCATGCTTGATATAAGAATTATAAGGGAAAAGCCTGAATGGGTAAAAGAAAGACTAAAAACAAGAGGAGAAGACTATCCTATAGATGAGATACTCTTTTTAGATAAAAAAAGAAGAGAACTTATTCAGAAAGTGGAAAATTTAAGACATATAAGAAGAGAAAAATCAGAAAAAATTGGAAAACTTAAGAAGGAAAAGAGAGAAGAAGAGGCTAAAAATATAGCAGAAGAAGTAAAAAGTTTAGGAGAGGAACTTAAAACCTTAGAGGCTGAACTTAAAAAAGTTGAAGATGATTTAAAAAAAAAGCTTAGTTTAATTCCCAATATTCCTCATGAGAGTGTTCCTATAGGAAAGGATGAAACTGAAAATGTAGTTATTAAACGCTGGGGAGACTTGCCAAAGTTTGAATTTGAACCAAAACCTCACTGGGAAATAGGTGAAGCTCTGGGAATTCTTGATTTTGAAAGAGCAAGTAAAATTACTGGAAGTAGATTTGTAGTTTACTGGAATGAAGGAGCTTTACTTGAAAGAGCTTTAATAAATTTTATGCTTGATCTTCATGTTAAAAAGCATGGATATAAAGAAATACTTCCTCCTTTTATAGTTAATAAAAAAGCTCTTTTTGGAACAGGTCAACTTCCAAAGTTTAAAGAAGATCTTTTTAAACTTGAAGAATGGGATTATTATCTTGTTCCTACTGCTGAGGTTCCTGTAACTAATCTTCATAAGAATGAAATTTTACCTGAGGAGGTATTGCCACTTTGTTATACAGCTTATACTCCTTGTTTTAGATCTGAAGCAGGATCTTACGGAAAAGATGTAAGAGGAATAATAAGACAGCATCAATTTAATAAAGTTGAGTTAGTAAAATTTGTTACCCCTGAGACCTCTTATGATGAGCTTGAAAGTCTTCTTCTTGACGCTGAAGAGGTTTTACAGTTACTTGGACTTCCTTATAGAGTGGTTGTTTTATGCACAGGAGATCTTGGTTTTGCAGCAGCTAAAACTTATGATATAGAAGTATGGGCATCTGGACAAAATCGCTTTGTTGAAATATCATCCTGCTCTAATTTTGAAGACTTTCAAGCAAGAAGAGCTAATATAAGATATAGACCAAAAAGTGGAGGAAAACCAAGATTTGTTCATACTCTTAATGGCTCTGGACTTGCTATTGGTAGAACAGTTATGGCAATTTTAGAAAACTATCAACAAGAAGATGGATCTGTAATTATTCCCGAAGTTCTTCGTCCTTACATGGATGGACTTAAAGTTATAAAAAAGAAAAAATAAGATTAAGACACTCCCGAGATGGGCAGTATCCTTTTAAAAAAGCTTCTTCTAAACTTTTAAAATAAATCTTTCTTTTTATTTTTTTAACTTCAGGACAAGCAGGATGATGAAATCTTTTTGATTTCTTATTCCCAATATAAACAATATCCTTAGGTTGTTTGTTTAAAAGAGAAAAAATGCCTTTTCTTTCTTTTAATGCCTTTCTTTGAAGAGGAAGATATTTTTTATAATATTTACTGCTTCCAGGATAATAACAAACAAAAGCAAGTCCTTCTTTTATAATGATTTCTGAAACACTTGTCCCATTTTCAAAATAAAGTTCACCTAAAAGCCTTCCATATTTATCTCTTTTCCTAATAGAAAGTTCTAAATAAAATGTTTTACCTTCTACAAGTTTTTTATTAAGCTTATAAGCAGAAAAAGCAAAGATGTAAAGAACATTTTTTGAGGTATGAAGTTCAGGTGTATCTATACTAACATATCTTAATCTTTCTCCATTTTCTAAAATTACTGTATCTCCATCCAAAACTTTTTTAACTCTTACTTTAATTAAATTTTCTGGAAAAAATTGAGATTTTTTCTTACAACTAACAGAAATAAAAAGGGAAAATAATAAAAGAAGGAAAAGAAAGAAAATGGATCTATTTAATTTCATATAAATTTTAAGATAGGCTAAAATTTAGAGTATGCTTTTCGAATTTGAAGAAGTTTTTTACAATCAACAAACTTTTTTCTTTTTTCTATAAGAAGTTTTTCTATAAATTCAGATAGCTTTAGAAGATTTATTATTTCTTCTTTATTTATACTTTTTTTATACTCTTCCCAGTTTTGATTTATTTTTTTATAAAACTTTAAAGCTAAATCAAGATTATCTTTTTTTATAGCAAGTTCTATTTTAATAAGATCTTCTTTAAGATTATATTCTGACATTTGAATTATATTTTATATCCTCCCAAGCCTTTTTAAGGTTTTCTAAAACTCCTATGCTTTTGGTAATAATTTCTAAATTATTTTCTATATTAGCTCTAATAAGTTCACTTATTAAAATATCGTAAATTTCATTCAAGTTTTGGGCAATCTCACCTCCTTTTTCTAAATTTAAAGATCCCTGAAGATAGGCAATGATTTCTGTAGCTTTTCCTATATTTTCTGCTTTTTTCTTTATATTATCTGAATTATCTAATCCTTCTTCTATAGCTTTTTTAGCTATTTTTAAGCAGGAAAGTGTTTTGTTATAAAGCATAATTACAAGATCAAGTGGATTAGCATTTTTAACTTGATTTTCTAAATAATTTTGATAAGATCTATACATTCAGTTCCCCCTCTTTAGATGATTTTTAACTACCTTTTGTCATTTCAGAAAGGGAAGTCACAAAATCCTCTAATCTTATCCTTAATTGTTCATTTTGATACATTAAAGCTTCAATTTTTGAAAATTCAAGCCTTAGTCTTTCCTCTTCTTTAATTAAACTTTCCTGTAGCTCTTCTATTTTTTCATTAATTCTTTGAATTTGCTGATCTTGAATAGATTTATAAACATTTAAAGTATCTGTTAAATCTTCCAAAACAGAAGTAAAATTTGTTTTAATTTGAGTAATAGCTGACTGAAGAGTTTCAAGATCATTTTCTATAAGATTGTTTAAGGTTTCAGAATCTAAGGAATATTTTCCATTATCATCTATATTTATAATACCTAAGTTTATAAGTGGTTCCATTTGAGAAAAAATTTGAGTTTTAATCTGAGTAATTACTGCGTTTCCTTGAAACAAACCTCCTTGAGAAGTTGTAGAATTTATTAGATCTATAACATTATTTATTTTCTCTAAAAAGTCATTTAAATTGGATGATACCTGAGAATAATCATTTTCCACAGTTAGATAGGTAGTCCCAGTTTGATAAACAGTAATAGTAAGTCCTGAAATAATATTTTCAAAGGTATTAGAAGCACTTGTAAATGTAGTTCCGCTACTTCCAATCTGAATTTCTGCATTTTGAGCAGACTGAAGAGTTTCTAAAACTCCAAGTTGTGTTGGTAAACTACCTGAACTTATTTCTATTACTGCACTATCTGTAGCAGTTTCTTTAGTAGAATTACTAACACTTTTTTCAGAAAGCATAAGTTTATAATAAGTTCCATCAAAAAGAATTGAGGCTTCTATTTTATCTTGAGAAGAATTAATCATATCAACCAAATCTTCTAAAGTTCCTCCTGAAAAATTAATTTCTGTTTCTTCATAAGTAGTATCTGAAGTCCAGTATCTTAAAGTAAAAGTTGCAGAATCAATAGCAGAATCTAAGTTTGTAACACCTGTTGAAGATGTTCTTATTTCCTCTTGAGAAAGTTTCGATACATTTATATCTCTTATAGTAAGATTAGAAGTATCACTTTCTGCTGTAGCTGAAAGTACACTCTCATCCCCTACAGTAACTGTTTTTATTGTAAAAAGATTACTTACATTGAGATTTTCTATAAAATCATTAACATCATTTAAAGCACCCAAAAGATTGCTTAAAGAGCTTGCTTGAGCTTGAAGAGTAGCCACTTCATTTTGTAAATCCTGAATATCTTGAGTTTTTGACTGAAGGAGCCCCTGAATCATAGAATCTATATCAATTAATCCAGTAACATTATTCATGTAAATATCAGCCATAAAATTATACCTCCGCTTTTAACAAAATACCTTTTAAATATTTTACATTAACATTTTCAGAATTTAAAAATTTTTCTATATTTTTTATAAATTTTAAAATTTCCTCTAAAGGTATTTGTCTTATCACTTCATTAGTTTCCTTATCAATGATTTTAAAAATAGGGATATTTAAATCTTGATCTATTTCAACTCTTAACTCTTTTCTAAGTGGATTAAGAACATGATTTATTCTTTCTAAATATTTATCAAGGTTTTTTAAAATTTGTTCAAGTTCTTTCCAAGATTTTTCTCTTTTTTTCTGAACATCTAAATTAAATGAGAAATTAATAGGAATTTTAGCTTTATATAAAGATAATTTAGCTGGAGATTTTTTAGAAACATTTTGAGAAAAGCCTGATTCTATAGGTAATATGTCTATTTTTTTTACTTCCATCTCTTTAATCCTTTTTTATCAGTTATATATTATCGGTTAATTTAAAAAAAACTTAAAAGGTAATTTAAAAAAAATTTTTAAAATTTTTAATTTGTGAATTTGCAAATTTCTGATTTTGGTTAAAAATTGAAATTTTAAATAAAAGGAGCAAACATGAAAGGAAAACATTTTATAAGAATCTGGGATTTATCAAAGGATGAAGTATTAAAACTTATAAATAGAGCTTTAGAGTTAAAAAGGACTAAAAAGTGGGAAAGAAAATTTATAGGAAAAATTTTAGGATTAATTTTTGAGAAACCTTCTACCAGAACGAGAATTTCTTTCGAGTCTGCTATTATAAAGTGGGGCGGAAGCAGTATTTTTTTATCTTCTAAGGATTTACAATTAAGTAGAGGTGAACCGATAAAAGATACATCTCGTGTGATTGCAAGATATATTGATATATTAGTGCTCAGAACTTATCACCAAGAGACTATAGAAGAATTTGCTCAATATTCTTCTATCCCTGTTATAAATGGTCTTTCAGATAAATTTCATCCATGCCAGGTTTTATCTGATATAATGACAGTGGTAGAGAAAGGCAAAGATCTTTACAAAGCTAAGATTGTCTGGATAGGAGATGGAAATAATGTAGCTCAATCTTGGATTGAGGCATCTGCTTTGCTTGGTTTTAAATTTACTTTAGCCTGTCCTGAAGGCTTTGAACCTGAAAAAGATCTATTAGATATAGCTAAGAAGCAATATAATGCTCAGATAGATATAGTACATGATCCAAAAGAAGCAATTAGGGAGGCAGAGGTTATTAATACTGATGTATGGGTAAGTATGGGGCAAGAAGAAGAAATTCAAAAAAGGCTTTCTATATTTAAAAAATTTCAGGTAAATAAAGAGCTTTTGCAGTTAGCATCACCTTCTGCAATAGTGCTTCATTGTTTGCCTGCTCATAGGGAAGAAGAAATTACAGAAGAGGTTTTGGAGGGTCCTCAGTCAGTGGTTTGGGATCAAGCAGAAAATAAGATGTGGCTTCATATGGCATTAATTGAATTTTTATTAGAAAATAATTAAATTATTTTAAAACTAAAGGATGAAAAAAACGCCTAATTTCTTTATTAAACCAAATCATAAAAAAGAAATCTATTTATGAATCTTAGTTATTCTACTCCGGGAAAAGCTATTATTATTTAAAGCTTTTTAGTTTTTATGCCTTTTTTAGAAGTCAAAAACTTAATCTTAGGATTAAAAGAAAAAAATCTATCTTTAGTAGATAAAGTAAGTTTTTCTTTAGAAAAAAAAGAAATTCTTGGTATTCTTGGTGAGAGTGGATGTGGTAAATCTCTTACAGGCTTTGCTCTTTTAAAACTTTTTCCTCCTGGAATTACTTATTATTCAGGAGAAGTTATAATAGATAATATTTCTCTATATAAGCTTTCAGAAAAAGAAACTTTAAAATTAAGAGGAAAAAAAATTGCTATTATTCTTCAAGATCCTTTAAGTTCACTTAATCCTGTTCTTACAATTGGAGAGCAAATTGAAGAAGTTTTGAAATACCATTTTAATTTAAGAAAGCATGAAAGAAAAGAAAGAGTTTATCAGCTTTTAAAGGAAGTAGGCATTCCTGAGCCCAAAATTAGAGCCAAGAACTATCCTCATCAGCTTTCTGGTGGATTAAGGCAAAGAGCTATGATTGCTATGGCTTTAGCAGGTGAGCCTGAACTTTTAGTAGCAGATGAGCCAACTACTGCTCTGGATGTAACTCTTCAAATTCAGATTTTAGAGCTTTTACATGAATTAAATCAAAAAAAAGAACTTACTATAGTCTTTATTAGTCACGATCTTGGAATTATTAGATGGATTGCTAATAAAGTTTGTGTTTTTTATGCAGGAGAAATTGTAGAAATGGCTCCTACAAAAGAATTGTTTAATAATCCCTTACATCCTTATACTCAATCTCTTATTGAATCTTATCCTAAAGAGGATAAGATCAAAAGAGTTTTAAAAGGTGGGGTTGTTAATTTACTTAAAAAACCAAAAGGTTGTCGCTATTTTGAAAGATGTGAAACACCTTGTAAAGACGGAAAGAATAAACATCCAGAACTTATTTCTGTTAAAAATAATCACTTAGTTAGATGTTTTAAATATGCTTAGTCCTGTTGTAGAAGTAAAAAACATCTGGAAAAGCTATGAAGTAAAAAAATTTGGATTTAAAAAAACTTTTTTCTATGCTCTTATAGATATTAGTCTTGCCATTTTTAAAGGAGAAACCGTAGGTATTTTAGGAGAAAGTGGATGTGGAAAAACTACCTTAGGAAAAATTATTTTAGATTTGGAAAAACCTAATAGAGGTGATATTTTTTGGTTTGGAAAAAATTTAAAAACCTTAAAAAAGGAAGAATATAAAAATCTTAGAGCAAAAATTCAAGCAGTTTTTCAAGATCCCTATTCTTCTTTAAATCCTAGATATAAAATTATTGATATTCTTTTAGAGCCATATTTAATAAATGTAGAAAAAAATAAAAAAAGAGCACTTGAAAAAGCAGAAGAGGTATTAAGCTTGGTAGGATTAGGAAAAGAGGTTTTGAATAAATATCCTCATGCTTTAAGTGGTGGAGAAAGACAGAGGGTAGCTTTAGCAAGGACTTTAATGATTTCTCCTTCTCTTATTGTTCTTGATGAACCTACCTCAGCACTTGATATGAGCTTAGCTTCCCAGGTTTTGGAACTTTTAAAAGATTTCAAAAAAAAATTTTCATTAAGTTATCTTTTAATAAGCCATTCATTACCTGTAATTCTTTATCTTTCTGATTGGATAATTGTAATGTATTTAGGTAGAATAGTAGAAATTTGTAAAAAGGAAATATTTTTTAAAACAACACATCATCCTTATACTTTAATGCTTCTAAATACTTATCCTAATCCCTTTTCTTCAAAATCTCCTTTTACTAAAAAAGTAAAAGGTGAGATCGCAAGCCCTCTTTTTAGACCTTCTGGATGTGAATTCCATCCACGTTGTGAAGAGAAAGAAAATTTTTGCTTACATAATACTCCCTATCTTAGAAAAATTAATGATTATCAATATATAGCCTGTTTTAAAAGATAAAAAATATTTGATCTTTAAAGTATTAATCTAAAGTTAAAAATAAAAAACAAAAAAAATTTTGAAAAAATTAAAGAAAAAAACAGCAAATGAAAGTTTATAAAATTAAATTTTCAGAAATCGTTATTAATCTAATATAAACAATCTAAAAATAACAAGTTTTTCAAAGAAATAGTGTTTATAACTTATTGATCTTTTGAAATTTTTAAAAATTATTTAAAATTTTTAAAACTGTCCTTAACTTCCCTTTTTTATATTTGTATTAAAAAGATTTTTAAGTATTTTATTTATTAAAACCTATGAATGTAAATTGGGAAAAAATAAAAGATAGAATTAAGGAGCTTCTACCCGAAGCAATTTTTAAAGTTTGGTTTAGTTCTCTTAAAGGTGAAATTTTAGAAGGAACTCTAATTATAGAAGTTCCAAATGAGTTTACTAAAAATTGGATAAAAGAAAATTATCAAAATATAATTAATCAAGTTTTAAAAGAATTTAATCTTAAAGGTTTTAAGTTTTTAGTTAGTGAACCTATTAAAGCTCAACAATTGATCATTCCTTATAACCCTATTCCTATAATAGGAAGAAATTTTTGTCCTAAATATACTTTTAAGGATTTTATAGTGGGAAAATGTAATGAATTTGCTTTTAATGTCTGTTATCAAATAGCTGAAGAAAGACCAAAAGGATATTTAGTTTATCTTTGTGGAAACTTTGGATTAGGAAAAACCCATTTAACACAAGCTGTAGGTAATAGTTTAATCTCAAAAGGTTTTGAAAGAGTTTATTATCTAACTGCTAAGGATTTTCTCAACTATATGATTAAGTATTTACGTTCTGGGATGATAGAAAGTTTTAAAGAAAAAATAAAGCATGAATGTGAAGTCCTTCTTTTAGAAGAAATTCATTTTTTAGCTGGAAAGGAATATACTCAAAATGAGTTAGTTTTTCTTTTAGATTATCTTCTTGATCAAGGAAAAACTGTGGTTTTTACTTCTTTAAAACTTCCTCAGGAGCTTCAAAAAATGGATAGTTCTTTAAGGTCAAGGCTTTCTTCTGGATTGATAATAAGACTCAATACTCCTGATTTTGCAACAAGAAAAAAAATTATAAGATACAAAGCAAAGAAAAAAGGATATGATTTTCCTTATGAAGTAGTTGAGTATTTAGCTCATCAAATAAGAGGAGATGTAAGACAACTCGAAAGTGCAGTTCTTGGCTTGATTGCTCGTTCTTCTTTACTTAAAGAACCAATTACTCTTTCCTTAGCAAAAGAATTAGTAAGTGAACTTGGAATAAAAGAGAATTCTAATCAAATAGAAATGATAATTGAAGCAACCTGTAAGTTTTTTGGAATAACAAAAGAAGAACTCTTTTCTTCTTCAAGAAAAAAAGAACTCTCACTCTCAAGACAAATAGTTATGTATTTTCTCAGAAATTTATTAAAAAAATCTTTAAAAGAAATATCTGTCATTTTTAAAAAAGAACATTCTACAATTATTTACAATCTTAAAACATTAGAAAATAAACTTCGAAAAGACTTCAATCTAAAAATAAAGGTTGATTATCTTCTAAAAGAAATATCCAAGGAGTTGTCTGACACATTTTCTGATGTAGAATATAACAAGATAAATGAATCAGACAATTCTTTCTAAATTCAAAAAAACTTTAGAAAATCTCTTAGGAAAAGATAAATTTTTAACAAAGGAAGAAGATCTTTTAAGTTATTCTTATGATTCTTCTTATTTAATAAGATTACCTTCCTGTGTGGCGTTACCAGAAAAAAAAGAAGAAGTAGTTGAAATTTTGCGAATAGCTCAAAAATACAAAGTGCCTGTTATTTCAAGGGGAGCAGGAACTGCAACTACAGGAAGTCCTTTACCACATAAAGGAGGAGTAGTAATCTGTTTTTCTAAAATGAATAGAATTCTTGAATTTAATGAAGAAGAAAGAATTGTAAGGGTTGAACCAGGGGTTTTAAACGGTGAGCTTAAAAATTTTTTAAAAAAATATGGTTTTTTTTATCCACCTGATCCTGCAAGTTATGCTTTCTCAACTATAGGAGGAAATGTAGCAACTGGTGCAGGGGGACCAAGAGGATTAAAATACGGAACTACTAAGGATTATGTTCTTGCCTTAGAAGTTGTTCTTCCAGGAGGAAAGGTTCTTAAAACAGGACCTTCCACCTTAAAATGTGCGGTTCCTTATAATTTAACTCCGCTTTTTATAGGTTCTGAAGGGACTTTGGGTGTTTTTACTGAGATTGTATTAAAAGTAATACCACTACCTTCTAAAAGGGTTCTTTTTGTTTCTTTTCATGAAAGAGAAGAAGAACCTTTGTATATAATTTCAGAGCTTCTAAAAAAGAGATTAACACCTGCTTGTGCTGAATTTATTGATAAAACTACTATTCTGGCTCTTATAAAAAGGAATATTTTAAATCTTTTTCAAAATAAAAATTTTTCCTCTCTTTTGTTTTTAGAACTCGATGGAGAGAAAGAAACTCTCCATAAAGAAATGATTTTGGTAGAAAATTTCTATAAAGAATTAAAAATATTTTTTGAAAAAGCAGAAGATGAGAAAAACATTGAAAATTTATGGGAAATAAGAAGATCTATTTCTCCTTCCTTGAAAATTCTTGGTAAAAAAAGATTTGCAGAAGATGTAGTTGTTCCACGAAGATTTATGAAAGAGCTATTATTTAGAATAAGAAGTATAGAAAAGGAGGAAGGTCTATATATCTCTTGTTTTGGGCATGCAGGAGATGGAAATTTTCATGTAAATATTCTTTTTGATCCAGAAAATGAAAAAAAGGCATTAAAAACAAGAGAAAAAATTTTAAAAGAGGTTTTAAAGCTTTCTGGAACTATTTCAGGAGAGCATGGTGTAGGATATATTAAAAGGGATTTTGTAAATTTAGAACTTAGTCCTTTACAAATTGAGATAATGAAAAAACTTAAAAAGGTCTTTGATCCTGATGGAATCCTAAATCCTCAAGTTAAAATTCCTGATTAAATGACTCTTTATAATAAATTAAAAAGACTGATTGGAAGGGCTCTTTTTCGTTATAAAATGCTTAAAGAGGGAGATTCTATTATTTTGGCTCTCTCTGGAGGGGAAGATAGTTTAGTTTTAGCCTATTTTTTAAATGATTGGCGAAAAAAGATGAGAATTGATTGTAGGCTTTTGGGTGTGCATTTAGATATGGGATTCCCAAAAGATGAAAAGGAGTATAAAAAGAAAGTAAAATGGCTTGAAGACTTTTGTAAATTATTAGAAATTGATTTTTATTTCGATAAAACTGATTGTGGAATTCAAGCTATGGAAGTTTACAAAAAAAATATTACTGCTCCTTGTTTTGTATGTTCTTGGCATAGAAGAAAGCACTTATTTAAATTGGTTCAAAAAGAAGGTGCCAATAAATTAGCTTTTGGCCATCATTTAGATGATGCTATTGTAACTTTTTTTATGAATATGTTTTACCATGGAGAATTATCTACTATATTACCTGTTCAAGAGATGTTTAAAGGAAAATTATATATTATAAGACCCTTAATTTTAGTAGAAAAAGACTTAATTTCTCGTTTTGTCAAAAAAAATAATTGGAAGATTTTCAAAAATCCTTGTCCTTTCACTGAAAAAACTAAGAGAAAATTTTTAGAAAAATTTTTAGAAACACAAGTTTATCCCTTAGATTCCAAAATAAAACGAAATATAGCAACTGCTATTTTTAATCCTAAAATAGAGTATTTACCAAAAAAGGTTTGGTAAACATTTTTAATTCTACCACTTCGGAAGTGATAATAAGAGTAGTTATTTATAAAGGTTGTAGTAGTAAAGAACAGTTTTTACATATTGTTGAGTTTCTGGATAAGGAGGAATTCCTCCATAAGCTCTAACTTTTTCAGGACCTGCATTATAAGCAGCTAAAGCAAGAGGTAAATCTTTAAATTCTTCTAATAATCTTTTTAAATATAAAGCCCCTCCTTTTAAATTTTCTAAAGGATTAAAAGGATCTCTTACTCCTACAAGCTCTGCTGTGGCAGGTAAAAGTTGCATAAGTCCAAGTGCACCTTTAGGAGAAACTACTTTAGGATTAAAAGATGATTCTACCTTAGCTATTGCCATAAGTAAAGCCGGATCAATTGATAAAGATCTTCCAATTTCTTCAAACCACTTTTTATTAATATTATTGTTGTAACTAATTTTTTTTTGTTCCTTTACAAAAATCTGACAATTTTTTCCTTGAAAAACACCTTTAAAGTTAGTAAAAATTACTTCACCTGTCTCTGGATCTTCGCATTTATAAATATCTGCATAAGCATCAGATAAAATTAAGATAAAAATTAAAGATAAAAACAAAAAATTATTAATTTTAAAAAATAGCTTCATAAAAAATAGCTTCATAATTAAATTATATTAAGCTATCTATCTTCTGTCAACTTAAATTAAAGTAAATAATTAAAATTTGACTCCTATTTCAAAAATTATTATATTTT
>Ga0190337_1000102_pt1 | contig 15366 bp, 20 predicted proteins | sample 4872041011_MG_FD_161677 | JGI IMG/M metagenome (GOLD analysis project Ga0190337, IMG submission 161677) | Hydrothermal vent sediment bacterial communities from Southern Trench, Guaymas Basin, Mexico - 4872-04-10-11_MG | ecosystem: Environmental > Aquatic > Marine > Hydrothermal vents > Sediment ...
CCGCTGTTTTAATCTTAAGAAATGTCTGGGCGCTCGTTTTCGGCTTGCTTGCTGGAAATTTTGCAAGATTTGTGGTAAGCTATTTAATACATCCTTACAGACCTCATTTAAGTTCAGATTTAGGGAAAGCAAAAGAACTTTTTGGATTTGGTAAATGGATTTTAGGCTCGAGTATATTAATTTTTATAGGTGCATATATCGATGATATTTCTGTAGGGAGATTACTCGGTTCAGCAGCTCTCGGTTTTTATCAGATGGCTTACAGAATTTCTAATATGCCAGCAACAGAAATAACCTATGTGATTGCAAGTATAGCCTTCCCTGCTTATTCAAAAGTTCAAGATTGCCAAGTAAGACTGAAGCAATCTTATTTCCGAATAATGAGATTAACAGTAGCAATTTCTATCCCTATTGCAGTAGGAATAGTATTATTAGCGCCGGAGTTCACAATAATATTTTTAGGAGAAAAATGGATGCCAATGGTGCCGGCGATGCAACTTCTTGCTGTGGCAGGATTGATTAAATCTATTATCTCTACTGGAAGTCCTTTATTTACTGGTAGTGGACATCCGAATTTTGAATTTTACATGCAACTTATTAGAGGTTTAATAATAATAATCGCTATTTATCCATTAACAATCTACATGGGAATTTCAGGAGCTGCTCTATGTGTAATTTTAAGCATAGTTGGCATGATAGTCGTTTGGTACCCCTTCTCTCGAAATATCACCAAATCATCTTGGCGTGAATATGCTGACGCTTTTTGGCCTCCCTCACTCAGTTCGTTATTTATGGCAGGGAGTATCTATCTGTCGAAATTATACTGGAACCCAATTCAACGGCCTCTGACCCTTGCCGTGTTAACGTTTATTGGAATAGGCATAAGTAGTATTTTTATTTATATTGCAACTATGTATATCTTACAAAAATGCTATCCCAGCTATAATGTTGTGGATGAAGCGAAATTGATATGCAAATCTTTAATAAGGAAATAAAAAAGAGGTAAGTATTATGAGTGGCATTGTAGGGTATATAAATAATACAGAAAAAGCACAGAATGATTTACTCAGTAAAATGTCTGAATCAATACAATATATAGAGAACGATCGGATTGATAGTTGGAGTGATGATTTTTTAGCAATTTCTAGAGTGCATCATGGGGTTATAAATTCTGAGCCACAGCCAATCTTTAATGAAGACAAATCATTATTTATCGTGATGGAAGGTGAAGTTTTTGATTACGAAAGACAGAAATTAAAGCTCATTCATAATGGACATAAATTTAAGTTTAAGAATAATGATGCTGAATATTGCCTTCACCTTTATGAAGAAATGGAAGAAGATGCCTTCAAAAAGCTTAATGGCTCTTTCTGCATCTCTATTTATAATTTGATTACTCACGAACTTCTACTCGTTAATGATAGATTCTCTTCGCGCCCTCTATTTTATTGTTTAACAGATAAAGGCACATTATTATTTGGTACGCAGTTGTCTACAATACTTCAGTCGTCCGAAGTTCCACGAAAATTGAATATGAAATCTATTTTTGAGTTTTTTACTTTTCAGAGAGTTTTAGGAACAAAAACATTTTATAAAGATATTAATATACTTCCGCCCGCAACAGTTCTGCGTTATCGGGAAGGCAACATTTCCCTCACTCCTTATTGGGAAATGAAATATAAAGAGGAAAGACATTCAGAAGAATACTATGTTAATAAATTGGCAGAAGCAATTAAGAAATCTGTAAATAGGAGAACACAAGGGAATTATCGTTTGGGCCTATTACTGAGTGGTGGATTAGATTCGAGAACGGTATTAGCAGCATCAGATAAAAAAATGGTTTGCTTTACTTTGGGGGATTTTGAAAATCGAGAAGTCAAGATAGCCAAAAAAATTGCCGAAGCTAAAGGTTGTGAGCATATTTTTTTGAAGCGTGATTTGGATCACTATGCAAATCTTGTGGACAAAGCAGCGGAAATTGGGAACGGGATGTATTCCTTTGTTCATGCTCATAATATTGGGTTTTTTGACGAGATCCGGAAGGAGTGTGATGTATTATTACATGGATATGGACTTGATTTCACATTTCAAGGTTTATATTTACCGGTAAAGAAGTTAAGTTTTGGCAGGAAGAATATCTTAATACCTTATCCACTCAAACTATTAGGCAAAGACATAACCGAAATAATTTTAAGGGAATTAAAGGGCAGTTTATTTGCTAAAAACCCGGGACAGCTTTTTGTAAAATCTTACTCAGAAACTTTTAATAAAAGTTTAATCCAATCTATTAGAAATATTTTGTGGGAAACTAAAACACCAAATCCCCTCAACAAATGGGATTATTTTGTTTTTTCGCATCTATTAGCTAAGCACTTTACTTATTTGTATTTGATCTCTATCAGAGGTTATATGGATGAACGAACCATAATATTCGACAACGACCTATTTGATGTTTACCTGAGGATGCCCCCAGAATTAAGATTTAACGGGACAATATACAGAAGAGCTTTGAAAAAAATAAACCCCAAAATTGCAGCAATTCCCAATGCTAATACAGGTCTTCCACCTACGACTCCAGTATTTCATGAATTAGACTGGACTATTAAAATGGCAAAATTAATTTTTAAAAAGATTGTCCCAAGTAAAAAACATTCATTAACAAATCCAACTTATACTCAAGGATCGTGGCCAAATTTTGCTGAATTGATTAGACACAATGAGAAGCTCAAAAATATTATAGAAAATACTATTAATGACCCAGAGTGTCTTGACCCCTCAATTTTTAATATTATGAGAGTAAAAGAAATGTTCGAAGAGCACCTAAATGGCAAGAATGATTACATAGAATTTTTATTTTTGTTACTTACATTTGGCAAATGGTGTAAAAAATATGAACCAATAAATTTATCAAAGAAACTAAAAATATGAAACAATCAATGAAACCGCAAGTGAAACCAAATCATTATTTTAATAAGTCTTATGATACTAAAGAACGTTTCATTAGCTACTGGCACCAGATTAACGAAATCATTAAATTAAATCCTAAAACAGTGCTCGAAATAGGTATTGGGAATGGATTTGTCTCAAAATATTTAAAAGAAAGGAAAGTAAATATTTTAACTATAGATATAGATAAAAGATTAAATCCGGATGTAGTTGGTAGTGTTTTAAATATGCCATTCTCAGAGGAATTATTTGATATTGTGGCGTGTTATGAAGTTTTAGAGCACCTGCCTTTTGAAAATTTTTCTAAAGCTCTTTTTGAAATATTTCGAGTTTCTAAGTCTTATGCAATTTTGTCATTGCCAGATGCAAGTAGAGTTTATCGCGTATATCTACAAATTCCAAAGATCGGAATATTTAAAAGATTAATCCCGCTACCAAGACTTAAAAATCCAACTCATAAATTTGATGGCGAGCATTATTGGGAAATAGGAAAAGCAGAATATCCATTAAGTAAAATCATTAATGAGATTCAAAAAGCAGGATTCAGGATTGAGAAAACTTATAGGGTATTTGAAAATCCTTATCATAGGTTCTTTATATTGAGAAAGGGAGGATAAAACTATGCCAGAAAAAAATCCAACTGTTAGCGTAATAATATCAACTTACAATCGGGCACATTTAATAGGGCGGGCTATTCAAAGCGTATTAAACCAGACATATCAAGATTTTGAAATTATTATAATTGATGATGGTTCTACAGATAATACAGAAGAAGTAATTAAAGAATATCAAGAACAGGATAAAAGAATAAGATACATTCGGCACGAGAAAAATAAAGGAGGAAGTGCAGCGAGAAATACAGGGATTAAGTTAGCTAAAGGTAAATATATAGGACTTTTAGACGATGACGATGAATGGTTGCCAGAAAAGTTAGAAAAACAGATGCGTAAGTTCCAAAATTCATCTGAGAAGGTTGGTGTAATATATAGCGGATTTTTTTACATTTCTGAAAAGAGTGGAAAAATTGTGTCTGAAATTATTCCACACTTGCGAGGAAAGGTATACGCTAATCTCCTTAAAGGCTGTATCTTAGGAAGCCCAACCCCTCTTATTAAAAAGAGGTGTTTCCAAAAGGCAGGTTTTTTTGATGAAACACTTCCAAGTTGTCAAGATTGGGATATGTGGATAAGACTTTCAAAGTATTACGATTTTGATTTCGTTCCAGATATTTTAGCAAAACACCATGTTCATGGAGGGCAAATATCAGCCGATTTGAATGCGAAAATTGTAGCGAGGGAAAAGTTAATGGAAAAATATTGGGTTGACTTCTCTAAGAACCCCAAATCCTTCAGTGCAATTCTACAACGGCTTGGAATACTCTATTCCCTTGCAGGGAATCACAAAAAGGGACGAAAATACTTCATGAAGTCTATTAAACAAAACCCTCTTCAGAAAGGGAGTTATATTCATTTTCTCCTTTCATTTTTGTCACCCAGAATTCATAGAAATTTATTAAAGAAATACTGTATCGTAAATATAGATGAAGTTACATTTTACTATTAGAGGTAACAATATGCCAAAAGTTAGTGTAATAATACCGACATATAATCGCGCGCATCTGATAGGTAGAGCTATTAAAAGTGTTATAAATCAAACATATCAAGATTTTGAGATTATTGTTGTCGATGATGGTTCTACAGATAATACAGAAGAGATTGTAAAAAGCTTTAATGATCCTCGCATCCGTTATATCCGGCATGAGAAAAACAAGGGCGAAGCAGCTGCCAGAAATACGGGAATAGAAGCTGCCAAAGGTAAATATATAGCATTTCAAGATAGTGATGATGAGTGGTTTCCTGAAAAGTTAGAAAAGCAAATGAATATCTTTGAAGGGGCATCTTCAAGGCTTGGAATAGTCTATACGAGTATGTACCGAATCGATAAAGAGGGAAGAAAGCATGATTTCAAGACTCCTACAATAATGCCTGAAGATGGTCTTGTTTACAGGAGAGCATTAGATTATCAAGTACTAAATATTGGAATTGGAACAGCAGTGGTGAGAAGAACCTGCTTCAATATAGCAGGAATGTTTGATGAGCAATTGCAATATTTTGTGGATTTAGAATTTTTTATTCGATCCGCAAAGCATTTCTACTTCTACCATATTAACGAACCACTAATAAATTATTATGAAGCAGAAGGAAGTTTAGGTGGTGATCCCAAAGCGTTAGCAGTAGCTAGAAAATTAATTTTAGAAAAGTATTTTAAAGATATAGAAAAAGATAAAAAAGTGTTATCGAAACATTATTTTAGTATTGGTGTGAACTTATGTCTAAATAATAACTTCAAAGAAGGAAGAAATTATCTAATAAAAGCTGTCAAAACGTATCCTCTTAATATTAAATTTTTATTAGTTACTTTTTTGTCGCTTTTTGGTCAAGACATGTATAACAAAATCGTGAAAGTTTACCGAAAAATAAGGGGTATATGAAAATTGGTTGATAAAGATGAGCCCTCAACTGGAACAAGTGGAAGAAAAGGGGTATGTGTGAAGCGTGATGAGTGAGGGGTGAAGAGAGGATGTGGAGGGTGAAAGGCAGTGAGGAACTGAACGAAGTTCAGTCGGAAGAGAAGCGTGTCTTTGGAAAAACTCGAGCAAGATTATATAAATCAAGATTAATTTTAAATAACGAGGAAGAAATGGATGAAGACAAGAGGGCTGTGGATTTTCTAAATAAGCAAAAGCATGTTAAGCTTGCATATCTCTTTGGCTCAGTAGCAGAGGGAAAAGAAGGAAAACTGAGCGATGTGGACATTGCCGTTTTTCTGGATGAATCACTGAGCAAGCCCGAGAGGTTTAATCTACAATTAAAGTTGATATCAGGGTTAACGAGTATCCTAAAAACAGATAGAGTTGACCTGGTAATTATGAATGATGCACCTCTTTCACTCAATTACGAAATAATAAAGGCAAATCATCCATTAGTTGTTAGAAATAAGAGGGAGAAGATAGAGTTTGAGCATGGTATATTGTTCAGATATCTTGATAGGCGGTATTATGAAAAGAGGTGGACATCCGAGTTCTTGAAGAAGGTTGCCGAAAGAGGAATTTAGAAACATTCTCGTTCACATGTATGCAGAAGTTGATGTGGAGATGGTTTATGAAATATTGCAAAACAATCTTGGAGACTTTGATGAATTCGCGAAGTATATAGCAAGATATCTTGAAAAGGAGGAAAAAGAATGAATGACTCATCACGTATTACAAATCACAGATCACCCATCACGGATTACCCCAGAGTCGCCATCATAATCCTGAACTGGAACGGGTGGAAAGATACGATAGAATGTTTGGAATCGCTTTATCAGATTACCTACCCGAATTACGATGTTATTGTTGTGGATAATGGCTCTAAAGATGAATCTATTGAGAAAATAAAAGAGTATGTAGAAGGTAAAATAAAAGTGGAATCTAAGTTTTTTGAGTATGATCCAAGCAACAAGCCAATAAGAATCATAGAATATACAAGAGAGGAAGCAGAAGCGGGAGGGGGAAAAGAGGAGGAAATTGCAAACTTGCCTTCAGATAGAAAACTCACCCTTATAAAGAATGAGAAGAATTATGGGTTTGCTGAAGGGAATAATATCGGGATGAGGTATGCTTTGAAGGCTTTGAATCCCAACTATGTTTTGCTTTTGAACAATGATACTGTTGTTGATAAGGAGTTTTTGGGGGAGTTGGTGAAGGTTGGGGAGGAGGATGAAATGGTTGGCTTTGCTGGACCAAAAATTTATTACTATGATTTCAATGGTAGAAGGGATGTTATAAATTTTGCAGGTGGTAAACTCAGCATGTGGAAAGGTCAATCGTGTCATATTGGGTATAATAAAATAGACAAAGGGGAATATGACAGGACAAGAGAAGTTGATTATCTTGAGGGGTCATGTTTTTTAATTAAGAATAAAGTAGTTAATCATATTGGCATGCTCGATGTGCAATATTTTCTATATTGGGAAGAAACAGATTTTTGTGCTAGGGCACACAAAGTTGGTTATAATATAGTTTATGTTCCAAAAGCAAAGATCTGGCACAAGATTGCCGCAGCAAGTGGCGGTACATCAAATACTCTTTCTGCATATTATATGACTCGAAATAGGTTTTTATTTATGAAAAATCATGCATCTCTAACACAAGTCATAACTTTTTTACTATACTCTATATTATTTCAATTTTGGGTAACATGCATAATTCTTGGAATATATTATAAAAATATAGGTGCTATCCGATCATTTTTAAAAGGAAATATTGAGGGATTGAAAATATTAATTAAAAAATAGATGGAGATATGATGAATATAACAAAAAGACTTGTTTTACTCAAGATTTTGCTGTGCATAGCTTTGGTCTCAACGATATTCATATCGTTTTATGCATGGAAAGAAAACAATATACGAAACCTAACGGTGTCTATCGTTTTGTGCTTTTCTCTGATATTTGCATCTTTTTCTAAAGATAAGCATTGGAAAGATAGCTCTATCCAAAATATTTTCTCCTCTCGCGGAGTGTACCTTCTCAATATCTCATTTTTTGCATTATTTACTCTTTCTATATTTTTACTTCACACTCACTTATATTGTAGGCCCTTAGAATATTTTATCATAATTTCTGTTATATCAACCATAGTCTTTGCTGAATACCTTTTTACTAACTATCGTTACTGGCCTCTCCTACATACAATCTTATTAACCCTCAATTTATGGCTTGGGCTATGGTATACCTTTCCAAGTGTGCTTGGAGGAGACAGTCCGTTTCATTTTGGACTTGTAAAGACAGGTCTTGATTTGGGCAACCTGTTGAGCGTTAATCCCAGAGATTTTATATATGTAGATGCTCCTATTTTCCATATTGCCTGTATAGAACATATGCTTATAATGGACATTGCCTATAAAAATGCACTTACTACTTCTCTCATTGTTCCCTTGAGTATCATTGTTCCTCTATCCCTTTACATCATTGGAAAAAGAATCTCAATAAGAAAACTTGATTTGTCTTCACTTATTATTACTCCATTTCCATTCTTTTTGTGGTATATCTGCCAGATTAGCCCTTTTTCATATGGAGTTATGTTATTCATAATACTAATACCCTTGCTCCTACGATGGGAACATGCTTGCATACCTTTAGGGATTGTAGTAATTTTTGCAATAGGTTTTACCCATCCACTGATTATGAGTATGGTAATGATTTTGGTTTCCTCTTTTTTTGTTGCGTCTTTGATTATAAAAGTGTTCTTCTCTGAAAGTATTATACGTCCCCCCTTGACATTGACGATTTGTGTCTTTTTTACTATTTGGATGTATCATTGCCATATAAATTGGGCAGCAGAGGCAGGCAAGAGAGGATTTGAATTACTTGATGGGTTACTGAATATGTTTTCACCCAGAGAGTTCCTTCCCAGTGTAGCCGGGCACGTTCAGAGTTTACCAGATATATGTAGTGAAATACTTTTCAGTTTGAATATTGCATTAATGATTGGGTTGTGGGTCATTGGGATAGTGGTCCTTATAAAAAAAAATATACTTTTTCACATAAACAGTGAAAAGGAAAAAATATTTAATTGGTTCATGTTTGGATCAGTGCCATTTATTCTATTTATATACTCTATAAATTTTATAGGAATATCCAGCGTTATTAGTTACAGATGGCTTGGTATTGCCATTTTTCTCTCCTTACCTCCCATAGTGCTCGCCTTTACTAGTTCTTACTTCCCCAAAAAAGACAGGATAATAAAATGCTGCCTCTTTTTTGGGCTTATATTCTTAATGGTAACAAATCCCATTTCTAATATGGATAACCCTATTTACGCCAAAAAAGATTCTATAAGATGGGGTTATACAACATCTGAGATCACGGGGATAGAGTTCATATATTCTCATATCCACTCATCAAATATTATACATGATAATTCTTTCAATGCTTATTATCGATCTCTACCTTTTAAAATTTCGAATCCCAAAAAAGAGAGTGACAAAAAAGTATTAGTCCTTAGAGATTATATCTTTGAGAGGAGTTTTTATGTCCCAAGGGAAAAAGTCGGATCCGATATCGGATTTATGACAAAGGGAGATAAAAATATTATAAAGCGAGATCTTGAAAAGATGAATGTAATATATAACAATAGTGATGTTAAAATTATACAACTCGGAAATATACACCCCTACTGGGTAAAGCGGTATTTTTAAATGATGTTTTTTTCAAATATATCATCCATTCTCTTACAGAAACTCTCATAATCACTTTTTAAGTTATTTACTATTTTTATTCTTAGCTCGGGATTATCAGCAAGAAGAAGTATATGTTTGTGCCATGATTCAACCTCATCATCGATTATTGAGTTTGTATTGGTAAGGGGAAAACCTCTCGCGCCATTGGAAGTAGTTATAATTGGTTTAAAATATTTCAAATAATCTAAAACTTTCATTTCAAGACCTCCTTTAACACTTTGTTTTGGATTCAAAAATACATCGCATTCCTGCAGGTAAGTATCTATGTCATTCACCCAACCCGTTAACTGAACATTTTTTGGTAAAGATTCTTTTATAAACGCTTTTCCAACGGATCCGATTATTAAAAATTTTATCTCGCTACGTTTTACTTTAGATGCAATACCCATAATTTTTTTTGCTGCTTCAATATTAGGATCAAAAAATGCGCCTACAAATCCTACGACAAACCTGTTTTTATTCATCTCTGAGGTGTTATTAGGTTGTTTCATTTTCTGCATAGGATAGGGCAAAGGTACCCATACAACTATATTTTTTTGTTTAGTCTCCCGAAGTAAAATCTTTTGATCTTCTTTTGTCAAACAGCAAATAATATCATGCAATTTTATCATTTTTTTTTCTATCTTCTTAAATATCAGTAAGAATAGCTTACAATATAACTTATCTCCTGTTAATTGCCTAAAGAAGTCAAATTCAACATTATGTGCAAACATAATTTTTTTGCACTTTTGTGAAATAACGTTTACATCAACATACACATAATTATTTAATATAACGCAATTTTGATTATTGCACACATCTCGAAATATTTTTTTCGCATTCTGTCTAAATATTACATCTAATTTCTGAAGATAATATATAAAAATTCTAAAAAGCAAATTTAAAAACCATGTTAAGTATCTTTTTTCCCCTATTTTTTTATCCATGATGAAATCTTTTTTATTGCCTATGAATTTAAGTAACAGTGGAACGAAGCCGCGAAATTCAGTTAACGAAATAAATTTTACAAGATATCCTTTTTCTTCTAAATATTGTTTTTGCATTTGAATAAGCTTAGAACCTCCGTGTTTAGGATTAAGCAATTCATCAGAGCCATACGGAGAGATTATTATTACATTTTTAGTCTCTTTTTTGTTCATTTAGTTCACCTACACTCAATATTGTAATTAAATATCCTATCCCCGCCGGAACATATCTTGCAATTTGATATATAACGAACCCTACGGTTAAAATTGGGTGCTTAAAAAATTCTTCCCAGTTTCTTATATAGCTCAATCTTATCGGACTGAGTTGCTTTAAACCTCTTTCTGGATTCTTTTTCATAAATTTCCCAATAGTTTTTCCATAATAATAATGCTTCTTAACAATTTCCCTGAGAGTTTTTGGCTCACCGATATGGACTTCCTGAGATGTGATTCTCCCAACCTTAAAATCAGCCTTCAACAATCTGTTATGCAGATCGTAATCCTCTGAGGCAATTAAGTCTTCATCGAAGCCACCAACAGCATCAAAAACACTTTTCTTAAAAAACCTTGCAGCAACGTTTAGATCATCGTTTCTATAACAATCCCTCTCTAATTTTCGCACCCGTGACCAAAAGCTAATCGTTGGATCAGAAGTATTATGAACGCAAATAGCATCATAACCTTCACTCTCACATTTGCTAATCGCTTCTTCTACAATGCCTGATTCTAAAATAAAATCAGAATCCACCCTGTAAATATATCCTCCTTTAGCCTTCTTTGCACCGTAATTTATCTGTTCGGCTCTCTCTTTAGCATTAACGATATATACTTTAACTCCGAATCTCTTCGCAATCTCAATTGTTTTGTCTATGGAACCTTTGTCAACCACAATGACCTCTATATTTCTATAACTTTGCCTTTTAATGGATTGTAAGCACTTCTCTAAAGTCTCCCCCGAATTATAAGTTGGAATTATTATTGAAACCAACGGTTGTTCACTCATTGATTACACCTTCTATTACTTTCATAAATTCTTTAGCTGTTCTATCCCAAGAAAAGCTTTTACTCCACTCCAAAGCATTTTCAGTTAATTTTTGTCTTAGTTTTTCATCTTTGAAAAAAGTTATGATGGCTTCAGCTAATGCATCTGGATTATTTTCAGTCAATAATCCAGTCTCTTTATCTCTAATTGAATCTCTTAATCCATGAACATTGTATCCAATAGCAGGGGTTCCACAGGCATTTGCCTCTGTAACTACCAAACCCCATCCTTCCCTTACTGCGGGAACTAAAATAACATGCGCTTTGGACATAAGTTCTAATTTTTTCTCTTCGTTTACATATCCAAAGAAAGTGACGCTCAAATGTTTTGCAGCTTTTTTCAATTTTTCAAATTGTGCCCCCCTTCCTACAATCCAGAGTTTAGCGGTGGGTAATTCTTTTTTAATAAATCTAAACGCTTCAATTGCATGATCAGCGAGATTTGCCTTCTTTAATAATCCAATGAAAAGTAATGTTGGCTCCTTTTCTTTTTCTGGTATTTCATCCAAAGGCTTGAAATTGATCCCCTCTGGAACAATATAAATTTTCTTAAAACCTATTTCAAGCAAATCCTGTTTTGTAGAATTAGAGACTGTAATCGTAGGAACATCTACATAATTTTTTAGCCATTTTGGTTCCAGAATATAACAGCAAATATGACTTAAAGGGGGGGGCAATTCATAAAAGTATTTTTCTCGCGCCAATTCGTGAACTAAGAAAACAATGGGCTCCTTAACAAATTCTGGTGTTATAAATGGTCTATAAGTATATTCATCTATAACTATCCCATACTTGCCCTCAAGATGCTTTTTATAATATTTTTTTGCTAGCCAATAAACTGAGAACGTGTTTCCCAATCGTATTACTTCCACTCCATCAATATTCTCCCTTTTTTTGGCGTCTTCAAATCCAGCAGTAAGCAAAGTGACTTCATTGCCAGCAATAGACCAACGCTTTGCAACTTCATGAGTGAAAATTTCTGCACCGCCGGCATTAGGATTTTTTACATCCCGTAAATTGAGTATTAGAACCCTCATATATTTCGTTCTTCCACAATCTCAGTTGTATTGTCGGTAGAGCCAGAATCCACCACTATAATTCATACTTATCTTTAGGATAGTCCAACTCAAACAAATTTTTAATCCGCTTCTCGATTACTTTCTCTTCGTTGTATGTTGGCACTACGATTGATACAAACGGCTGATAAGAATAATCTTTGTTTTTTAGTCGTGCCCGTATTGCGACCACAGCCATTAACGAGGGATAGCCCACGAACTGCCAAATAATGGCAAAAGAAATGAGGTAAAGCAAGATAACGGTTATGTTCATGGTATCATCCCTCATTATGCCCTATCAACCAACATTCGTCATAGAAGCTCCTTAAACTCCTCGATGCTCATCTCAGCCTGTTTTAAAATTGCATCAGCCGCAACCTCGACCGGGACCTCGAGAGGAATCGGCTTTCCAAGAGCTCTTAACGCCTCGATATACCCTGCAATAGCCTCCCTGGCGTTAGCTATTGCATCATCCCATGTATCCCCCTGAGTGATGCACCCTGGAAGGGAAGGCACCGTAACGGTATAACTACCCTCCTCGTTCTTCTCAATGAGAATCGTAAACTTCAACTCTATTGGCTTTCCCATCTGTCTCCACCTCTTGATTTATTATATTTTCACTTTATAAATACCTTGTTACGCTATCCCAATGTGGCTCTCTTATGTTGTAAGCAATAGTCTAACATAACCAACAACATATCGGTTGTTACTGTCACTTTCTCCGCACTTTCAATTCAATGAGCTTCTCCACAATCTGAGTTGTATCATCGCTAGAGCAAGAATCCACTATTATAATCTGTTAATACTCAATACCGTAACCTCGTGTTTTCTGGATAAATATTTCACGAATTGATGCGGTCTGTTGTCCAGCCGAAGCGCTGGACGTTTTATGCAAACTTTCCTGAGGTTTCTGAAGCATTTTTGGTCCAGCTTTTTCTAAAAGTTTGATATGCGATTTCTTCAAATCCACAATAGAAGTGATCAGGATTTTCAATTATATCCCACCCGGTGCAAGCACTCCTACAATTCTCTCTCCAGCCGTTCCATCACTGGTTTGCGAAATGAGCTGCCAAATGGAAGATTGGGACATTCCATTCGTACTCGATAAATCATCCAGGATTATCACTTTCCTTGCACCTAACTCCGCCAACTTCCTGCACAGATTCGTGCCTATGCACCCTGCGCCGCCAGTTACCAATGCCACTCTCCCTTCATATTCGTTCTCTATACTCATTTTTATTGCCCACCTCCCTTTGCCTTCGTTTCTTTATTTCTTTGGTAAAGGTTTCTTTGAGCAAAGTTTCTTTCCCACAAAGCAGCAAAGCGTTTTTTTGTGTATGCGATTTTCCATATTACTCCCCTCGTAGAAACATCATGAACTTGTATATTTCCTTTCTATCCCCAAATGCTACTAATAGAACCTCTTTCTCCTCTTCGTCTACCCTATCTACCCTATATACAAGTCTGTATTTCCCTTTCACCCTAACAGACCTATAAGGAGCGAGTCTATACTCCAATGGCTTTCCCGTGTATGGTATCTGTTGCAATTTCTCTTCCATTAACGCTTTGTCTTTCTTCTTTATTTTCTCTATCTGTTTCTCAAACGTTTGTGTATATTTCAGCCGATAACTCACTCCAAAAACAGCCTCCTCAGGTCATCTGTTGACTTTATCTCACGAACTTTCCCATCTTTGGCATCGCTTTCACTTTCACTTATCTGCTTCATCAAATTCTCGTCACTCAAGATTTCCACCGTCTCTACCAGCGATTCTACTTCACTTATTAACACTTCAAAATCTTCCTTACTCATCACCACTTCCCCTTTTTCCTCTTTCAATTTTATGATATCTATCATTTTTCGCCCTTTACCTACCCCCTATTCACAATTTTAACTTTGTTTTTGATTTGTTTGATTCCATCATCAAATTTTTTTTCTCTGAGTATACTTTGTACTTTGAGTATAAGATTCTATCTTCCTCTTCTCTCGCCTTTAAGACTGCTTCAGATACGCTCTCAGGATGTTTTTCGGCAACCTGTTCGGCGAATTCATCCATTTTCGTGTTTAACTCCCGAATTTCCCATCTTCCCACCATATCTTCCACAGCACTTCTTAAAAACTCGCCTTCGCTCTTAAATGCGCCTTTCTTGACTATATTTTCTATCTTACGAGCTAAAAACTCATCCACCTCGACTTTCAGCACTATCTCCATCATACTTATTTACCCTCCCTGTGATATATGCTTTTCATCCACTCCACCGTCCTTCGAATCCCCTCTTCAGGCGGGATTTTCGGGTCATGCCCTAAGTCCCCGATAGCTTTTGAGCAATCTATCTTCTTCACTTTCGTCGTGAAAAGCTCAGCCTCCTTGTAGGTGACTATCGAGTCGTCTCGCCCGACATATTTCAAAACTAAATCCGAATATTCCTTGATATCTTTTCCCACTCTGGTCTTCCCGCAACGTTGTAAACAAACTTTTTGCAAGCAAAAACTTTACTAAAAAGCTTCGCTGTTCTTTTGGTAAAGCTTTTCTTTAAGCCCTTACAGGGCTTGCGGGGTCGTGGGGTGAACCCATATAAGAAAAGGTTTGTTATTGTATAATCGTTCATCTGATAGGTGTCTTTGATGGGATTATTTACCATGACCTTCCGCAGCTAAGTGATATACATAGTCGAACTTGTGTTCCTCGAAGATTCTCTCTACCTGCCGATACTTGCTCACATCGCAGCGGATGTAATTCTCTTCACCGGAGTGCATTAAATCGCACGCCAGGACCTCATGCCCTCGCTTTCTCAACTCAACCACGAGATGTGTTCCTATGAAGCCTTTCCCGCCTGTCACCAGTATCTTATAACTTCTCATACCTATCTCTCCTTTTCTATTCTTTTTTGATCAGACTTTCCTAAAGTTTGAAAGTTTGAAAGAGAAGGTTTTTATATCTTCATTATCTTTTTTAATCCCCGATTCACTTCCTGTCTTAACCCTTCATCAAGTTCTCCAAGCTCACCTACAACCAAATCCTTTAGCACTGTTGCAATTTTATCAAGCTTTATAACCTTAACTCCGCATCACTTAGG
>Ga0190337_1000103_pt1 | contig 15203 bp, 32 predicted proteins | sample 4872041011_MG_FD_161677 | JGI IMG/M metagenome (GOLD analysis project Ga0190337, IMG submission 161677) | Hydrothermal vent sediment bacterial communities from Southern Trench, Guaymas Basin, Mexico - 4872-04-10-11_MG | ecosystem: Environmental > Aquatic > Marine > Hydrothermal vents > Sediment ...
AAGAACGGGTTATACGGTATTTTTATATTGTATATCTCTCTGATCTTTTTGAAAATCTTTGTGTAAAGCCTATTAGATAAAACGTCCATTACACCAAGTTTTTCTCTCAATATCTTATATCCCAAGCTATGAAATGTTCTAACTATATCTGATGAAAGCTCTGATTTTAATATCCAGTCTGATCTTAACTCTCTGAAAGGAATAAGTACTTGAACTGTATACCCACTCGAAATTAAGTCTTTGGCTATTTTTCTAGCTAGTGTTGACTTACCACTGCCTATTGTTCCTTCAATTACTTTTTCAACGTTCTTTATATCTATCATAGTTACACGAATAACACAAAGTTATTTTCACTGAAATAATCTGCGTTATCAGAAGCTATTTTAAAAAGATAACTTAGCTTGTTTCTTATTTCTTCAATCGCTTTTCTGTATTGGAATGCAAGATCTATTAAGTTTGTTATTCGTTTTTTCTCATCTGAAAATACTACAACTCTTTCTTTCAATTTTTTCAGCTCTATTAATCCAATTTTTTCCATCTCTTCTAATGTGTAATATATCAGCTTGCTTATATTTAGTCCATTAAAGTCAAAACTACTCATTGAGTATTCTCTTATTTTTTGCTTGAATATCTTGTTTATAAAACTCCTTATAAATGTTAGTTCAACGCGATTTAATTCAGTATTTAGTGATAGTAATCCAATTATTTTTTTATCATTTTTTCTAGCTTTTGAAAACATGCTTATAGAATCTAAAACTATTCTTTGATTCTGCGATGCAAAAAATCCGCCTGCATTTTCATCGTTGCTTTTTAATGATCTGCCAATTGTTGTATATTCATTACCCATTTTCAATACAACTGGTGATGGTTTGTTGGATATCATAGCACTTTCTAGTGATTCTGCTATCATGTCTAGTAATGATGGTATTACTTTGTTTATTATAGTCATCTCGGGTATTGGTTTTTTTACTGCTATGACTACGTTTTGTGCTTGGTCAAATATTTTCTTAAATATGTTTTCGTTTTCAAAATATACTTTTGCATCGTTTCCTATATCTTCAATCATTTTTTTTATATTTTTGTATATGTTTGGTCTTACTCTATGAGTTATTTTAATGACATTTCCATCAAGTGTTGTTGTTTTTTTCTGTATGTAGAAATTATTTTCGTTATCTATAAAGAATGATATTTCACATTTCAGTGGGAGTTTTTTTACGTCATCCTCGTCTAGATAAAAAGATGTTAATTTTGTATCACGTGTCATTGTTTCTCCTTTATATTGGGGTGTACCCCTCTCCAGTCTATCTATCGTCTTTCTCGTTATTCTAATTTCTATATCATATTTAGTTTTATCTATTGAAAGATCGATTATATTAAGTACATGTGTTAGTGTTAATGATGCGTTTATCGTCTTTCCCGATATTTTATTTATAGTAATATATATGTCTCTAATGTCTTCATCCTTTAGCTCTTCTTCGTTTTCATAATCTTTGAAAACTTTTAGTACATCTACTATTATTTCGTTGTTTCCACCTATGAACGGTTTATTTGTTTCTATTTTACTTATTAAATTACCTATGTTTATGTTGAATTTTTTGAATTTATTGTGTATATCTATTATGGCATCCTTGATAAAATCATCGATTTCATCGTCTTGTGGTGATGAAATATTTTTCGATGCCGATTTATTGTACTCTTCAAGAACCGTCAATATCTCATTCGTTATACTGTCTAGTCTGTTGTCTGGTACTCCATTTTTTTTCAATATTGATTTTACAAAATCCCTTATACTTCTTTGTGTAGAAACTGGTGTATTATTATCATGCATGTTAAAAGAAATCTTTAAATTCTTTTTCTCTAACTCTTTATTATCTGGTGTCATCATTTAGTATCACCTTTGATGACACCTCTGGTGTCCTCACATGTTGGCGTTTGGTTTACGCCGCTCATACTAATTCTTTTGTTCTGAAAAAATATATTCTTTTTTGCGATGCTGATTAAAGTTTATATTTTTACATTACTGTAAAATATTATGATATACAAATTTGTCGAATTCTTGACTTCTGGTTATGAAAAACTTGGAATTTTGGAAGTTAGAGTTCTGGAGAAAGGTAAGATAGTTGAAAGAAGGTTTTTTTACAACAAAGATGAATGCATTTCATTTATAGAAAAAAATAAAGACAAAGACGTCTTGCTTAGTTTAAATCCTAGAGATAGCGAAGGTGGAAGAGAGGAAAATGTTAAACACGGTAATACATTTTTTATAGATCTAGATGCTAGAAAAGATGGTAAAAGAGTTGAAATTACTGATGAAAAAGCTAGAGAGATAAGGGATTTTCTTATAGAAAACTTTTTGTGGCCTTCTATGATTGTTAAATCTGGTTATGGATTGCATTTGTATTACAAACTTTCAAAACCGGTTGATAGGGATAAATGGATAGCTATAGAACAAGGATTGATTGATTGGTTCAAGAAAAACTTAAAAGATTATGTTGTTGATAACGTTTCTATTGCTCAGTGTGTTAGAGTAGCTGGTACTACAAACACTAAGTATAATAGAATTGTAGAAATTTTTGATGAAAGCTGGAACGAGTATAGCGAAGATGATTTTGCTAACGTTAAGAAAGAGGTACAGCATGTTAAACACGTGGTTGCTTATAGTGGTAGTAAAAAATTACCTAAAAGCAAAATAGCAAAGATCGTCAGGCTTTTTGATGGTTTTTGGGTTGAAGGACATAGACAAAATCTTACTTTGTGTTTAAGTGGGGCTCTTAGAAAAAAAGGATATAAATTTGAAGATGCTTACGCTTTGATTAGGAGTATAGTTGAAACTTACAAAGACGAGGAGAAAAGAACGAGGCTTCATACTGTTAAGAGGGATTACGATACAGATAATGAAAAAATAGGTGTTAGTGGTTTGGAGAAGGAGTTTTTTGTTATTGGTGAAGAGCTTGGGTATAGCAGAGCTAAGGTTTTACTAAGATTATTCAAAATACTTAAAGTACTTGGGATAAAGAGTAAGTATATTTACACTCTTATCGAAGAAGATTTGAAGAACGGCATTTATGACCCAATATATGATAGGTTTGTTGGTGGTATTCAAGATCCTGAAGCTTTAGCTTTTTTGTATGTTAAAACTAAAAGCGATAAAACTAGGTTTAAAATAAATATGTTGTATCTTGATTTTGGTATGGGTAAGAGAAAAGTGTTTGATAAAGCAAAAGAAAAGTTTAGTCGGTAAAGCTTTTTAGCTTCTGCTTTGCGTAATCTATTAGCTCTTGTTCGTATTTGTCGCATTCTATTTTTCTTATCGTGAAACCAAGAACTATGTCTATGACTTGATCTTCTGTCAGCTGCTTTCCAACTCTCGGCTCTAGTACAGATCTTAGATACGCTATGTCAGTTTTTCTTGAATCCATAAAATATATTTTGCTTTCATCTAAAAAATAAAAACATTTCAATTGATACTTTAGATATGTTTTGTTTTTTGTAATACTAAATAATTTAAACTGGTATTTTCATGATAATATTATGAGTGATAAAAGCACAATTAGCGAGAAAGTTCGTAAAATTGGTGCTTATCCTATTCGCGGAAAGAAAGCTACAGATATTGTAATACCAACTACTACTATGGCTAGTTTTCCAGCTACTATTGGTGCCATTGCTTTAGGTTTACCAACATTGCCTTTGATACCTGCTATTGCATTGCCTATTATCGGATCGTCTGTTTATCATGCACTGTCTGATTTGATGGCAATAAAACTTGTTAACGAGCTTAAAAAACAAGGTTATACACCTAAACAGGCATATAAAAATGCTGTTAAAATTGTTGGTAGTGTTTCAAAAGAATTGGATGAATTCAAAGAGGGATTGCAAAGAGATATTTATAAGTTGAGTGCTGGGGAAGTTTACGATATTAAAGAGGGTGTTAGGGATTTGATTGAAATCGATAAAGCAGCTATTAAAAAATTAGATGATATTATAGGGTGATATGATGAAGGACTATAGGCAAGAGATTGGTGAAATAAAAAATAAATTACTTAGTGTGGCTGGTAATATTGAATTTATAAAACAAACTAGAGGAGCTTCTGAAGTCGGTGTAGAAAATCTTCGTGATTTGCGTGTCAAACTAGTAGACGTCAAACGCAAACTATATGAAATTCTTGATATTCTCTAATTTTTAAATTTTTTACATGCGTGAAAAGATTATGGATAAAAAAGATCCTGTTATTTTTGTAATATCTCCAGCCGATAAAATCAATGAGGATATATCCAATCTTTTTAGTCATATGGACGAACAAGTTACCGAAGCGATGAAAAAGGCGGGTACTGACGATGTGCTAAATTATATTTTGAATTTGCATGCAACATTTCTGCAGGTTCTCAATATCATGATATCTCGCTATCTAAAGACGTTTTATGAGGCTATGAAAGAGATGAAGAAAGAGGTTGGCGGCGAACATGAAGACGATATTTGATTATCTTGATAGAAAACGGGCTGAGGCTGAGAAGTTTATCATAGAAAAATTGATGAAAGATGGGTTTATTTTGTATAGAGATTTGATTGGCAAGCCGACCAAGCAATATGGCAAGGTGATTGCCAAGCTAGTTAGAAATGATATTATAGATGTAGGCGATGATAGATTTTTGCTTACCGATAAGGGAAAGTTGAAATTTTACACGTATGTAAAAAAATAAATACTTTTTGGTCGTATTTGTATTATGGCAGATGAAAAGAACCAAAAGAAAAAGAAGCATATAGATCTGGAAGCGTTTATAGGAAAAAGAGTGGAAGTTGTTAGCAAAATATTTGCTGATGAAAACGGAAAGCCGAGAGAAACCCATTTCATAGGGATATTAGCTAAGAAAGAGCTTGAATATCTTAGGCTGACTAACGCTAGGGTATTCATAACATCTCCTTTTGATCCGAATAATCCAGAGGAAATAAAAGAAGTTGGCAGATATCCCATGATTGCTATTAGAAAGGAAATAGTTGGCTATTTGGCTGAAATTGGGTGATAATGTGGAGAAAAAAAGAGAGACTTTGCATATGCCAATACCAGCGGATGACTTCAAAAGAATAAAGAGATACGCAGACGAGCTCCATCTCTCAGTCAATAGCTTTTCAAGAATGCTGCTGTTCAAGGGGTTGGAATGGTTTGAAAAGTCATTCAAACCGAATTGGGAAAATAATATAAAGGCAGATAACCATGACGAATAAAAGAGAAATGCAGCTGATGAAAATAGCTGTGGATGAGTACATGGCTAGACAAGGCTATGAGCTGGTGCTGTCAATAATTTTGTCATTGCTTGCTTTTGCAGCATATAATCTTACTGGCCATATTATGTTTGTTTTCCTGTCTGGCATGGCAGCTGCTTGGTGGCTATACGTTGTTATAGAAGCGTTTTATCTGCAATTTATGATGCTTAAGGTTAAAGACACAAGCAAGATATTCAAGATGATTTTTGGTGGGAGATGTGCCAATATCTGCCAAAAGAATCGATAGGGAAACTGCAAAGACGATATTATTTTCCATATTACTATTTGGTGGACTTACCATTGCATTTACTTCCGAATATTCGGCTTGCGGCACTAACCAACTTTTCAATGCATTGCTTATATTAAGTTTTTTGGCTTATGGCTTGTTTTATTACTTACTTAATTGGCCTAAGCCATATTATACCTTTTGCGCAATCACGTTTGTGATAGGTATTATAGTAGCTATTGGCATACAGTTTGGTGCTATTCAATGTGGTTAGCATGATGGAGAAAAATATGTTGGTAGAACAATACGCTCAAAGGTTTTTGAAAAGGGTAGAGTGGGCGAATGAGTTTGGATACTTTAGCGATGTTGATTGGGTCGAGAATTTAGAAGGCGTAATACAAGACGCTTTCAATGTCGGTTATGGTATTGCACAAGAAATGTTTAACGATTTTCTGCTATACAATGTAATAGAACACGAGGAAAATTCCGTTAAAGTTAGCAGAGAAAACTTGGTATGGTATTTGAACATTCATGGGTTTAAGCATATAATCAAAGCTGAGAGTAATGCGCATTTCTACATACAAAATTTTGTCAAGCCGAAGGTTGAGAATCATGAATGAAGAAAAAGTGTTCCAAGACATAGAGTACAGCAGCGGAGAACTGCACGTTATAGTCACTGAAGACAACACAGTGATATTCAGGATAACTGGTCACGGCGGAAGGATAATAGCTCCAGACGTTGAGATAGATAAAGAGAAAGTCAAAGAATTGATTGATTTCATTAAGAGGGTGGTAGACGATGGATAAAAGAACAATTGATGTATCATTTTACGCTATGATATTATCTTTTCTGTTTTTATCTCTATTGGTAATTATAGGTGCTGCTGTAAACATTATATATAACTTTGATCTTTCTAGCACAGTTGTTATACCGCTTATTTGTGTTGTGTCCATTGTTGCTGTTATTATCGTTAGATCTCTTACATGGGCAGTTTATGAATTAATCAGAGAAATTAGAGGTAGAAAACATGAACAAAAAGCATGATTGTGAGTTGGGATACAAAGAACTTTTGGAGTACATTGTTGTCTTTGTAATTCTAGTAACACTAAATAAAATTGTTCTCACTGCGTATAGATACTATGATATGGGTGTTGTATTACTGCATAAACTTTATATCTATAGTGCTTTTGGCCTTCTAATGGTTCTTCTGCTTTCGTTTACCATTATTGGCGTTGGCAAAACGATATTAATTATTTTGACCGCAATATTTATTATATTTGCTATATTGGTGATGTGATATGGTTAGCGTAGAGCAGCTTAGAGTGCCTTTAAGAATAATAGAGCGTCTTAAGAAAGCAGGGATAGTAGAGATAGAGCAGCTGATGGGTATAGACGAGTTCACTTTAGCTAAGCTAATAGATGTTGGTGTAGACAGAGCAAAACAAATAATAAAGGAAGCTTGGTTTGCTTACAATCCACAAGTGCTAGGAGCAGAAGAGCTTTTTAAGAAAGAACTAGAAGAAGATAAAATACCTACGCCTTTCAAATCGCTAAACAATTGGTTTGGCGGCGGCTATCCAGTTGGTACGCTAACAGAGTTCTATGGTATTTTTGGTACTGGTAAGACAACAATGCTGATGACTAGTGCAGTTGTAGCTATAAAAAATGGTTTTTCGGTGCTGTGGATCGATACCGAGAAGACATTTAGCACCAGAAGATTTTTGCAGATAGCTAACGCTTGGGATGTTAGCGAAGACGAAATAAAAAAGCATTTCAAATACATTTTGGCAACTAGTGCCAGTGAGCTAATAATGCTGTTTAACGTTAATTTTCCGTTAATACTAAAAGATTACAAAGAAAAGGGAGACGAAATAAAGTTAATTGCGATCGACAGCCTTACAGCTCCTTTTAGAAGCGATTATGCCGGCATATCTGAGTTACAAGAGCGTCAACAGCAGTTAAACAAAGTTCTTCGTACTTTATTGAGACTTGGTGAGATATTCAAATTTGCCACGCTTTACAGCAATCAAGTGGTTGCCATACCTGATAGGTTCGATAACTACGCGCCAGTGGGTGGGCATGTAGTAAGTCACATAACAAACCACATTTTCAAGCTGAGAAAGAGCGGTAAGAAGAGGTTTTTGGTTGCTCAAGACGTGCCTTTTATGCCACAAATTGAGATTGAATTTAAGATTACTGAAAAAGGCGTGGAAGAGGTTGTGAAAGAATGAAAGATGATGTAGTGGTCAATGATTTCATTAGTAAGGATGAATTGAAAAGGAGAATAAAATACGTTTTAAAAGAAATTGAAAAAGAACAAAAGAAACATGATAAATATGAGGAGGAACTGAGAGAAAAAGGTCTTTATCATGAAGCATTAGAAGAACTTGGTTTTGTTAGTGGATTAAATATTGCTAAAATGTTAATCAAAAAAGCTTTCGAGGTAGATGAAAATGAAGTTTAAAATGAAATTAGGTAATAAAACAATAAGGGTTTGGGAAATCCCTGAGGAAGAACAACTTAGAATTTTGGATGAGAGAAGAAAAAATTGGAAATATCCAGAAAGCAGAGACGGTTTCATAGAAACATGGAGAAGAAAGTTTACTTATAAAGGCATAGCATTTGAGTTGGCAATTTTGCGTTATTATGATTTGGATAACGGTTTTAGACCGTTGGGACACAGAATAAGCGATAGGCATGTTGTTGTAGAATATCCAAAAGAAACTGAACCATTGGTCAAAAAATTAGAAATGTTGGGAATCGAAGAATTCTTGTGGCACGATACTCTTCACTCTTGTAATGACAAACAAACTCTTCCCGAACAGTTAAGAGAGGCTTACAATTTGGCTATTGAAGATATAGAAGGCTTACCCAAAAGATTAGACGAAATTATAGCCGAGCTTAAGGAAAAAATCAAACTCGTGGAAGAACTCAAAAAATCTTTCAGCGGGGTGATTGATGAATGAAGATAATTACAAGAGGAAAGGGTTTAGAAGAGTGGAGTGTTGTTTCTGGAATTATGCGAATTGACAGAGATAAACCATACTCAATCAAGTTTGATTTCAAAGATGAGAATGGAAATACTCATCAGATACTAATTGAATTTAATGACTATGAGGCTAAAAAAATCAAAAAAGCATTTAAAGGGGTGTTAGATGATGATTAAAAATCTAAAAATTTGCGAAGAATGTCAAGATGAATACAAATGTGAAAGATGTGAAGAAGGCTGTGAAGCGTGGTATTGTTGGATTTTAAATCATAAGGATAAATGGTGAAGTCATGAAACAAAAAACATATAAAAAACTTAAAAGAATTATGGAGTTGATTTGCGGAAAATCGAAAAGTCCGAACTATTATCTTGGACAATTGCTTGTCTACAAAATAGCATTCTGGGTTCTTTTATTGTGGTGTATATTGAGTTGATGGATATGAAAAGAAAACGAAGAGTATTGAAAGATAGAAGCGTGAAAGTAGAATATTGGGGGGAATTCTACGTTATCGTAACAATGGAAGTGAAGGCAAAAAACGAAAAAGAGCTAATCAAAAAATTGCGAAACGGAGATTTCAAAATTAAGATAGATTTAAAAAAGTATGATAGCAATTCATAGAAAAGTTTACATGTATGTAAACTTAAAAAAGCGTATGTTAATATTATATTGTGGTTGAGATTATGAAGAAAGCAAATATAGAAAAGTTTGAAGCCGCTAAGAGAAAAGGCATGAAAAAATTGATTAGAAATCTAATTATAGGAATAGTAGCGATAGTGGGCTTATGGTATTATTCTGGTACTCATAATGGTTGGTTTAATCTACCGAAAGATGATTTTGCATATTCAATGTTTATATTATTTCCAGTGATTGCTTCGGTAGCTTATATGGACAGAGTGCTTGATGCATGGGATAAATTTGTAGAGAGGCTAAAGAAACAATATGGCTTGGTCGATTAGCATGAATAGGCTGGCGATAATAATAGCGGAAATGCAAACAGGCGAGAAATTCGCTAGTGGTGTTGGCTATATTTTCAATATTAATGACGATACTATAATATTGATAGAGCCACAGCAATTCAAAGATGGCAGATGGATGAAGATGAATCAGAGATTTTTAAAAATAGAATTGGGCAAGATTAAGAAGGTCAGAGGGATACTTTGAAATTTGGGGTGGTAGTCTAGCTTGATGAGGACGCCAGCCTCCAGACATGGAGGGCGGAAAGCTGGAAGCGGGGGTTCAAATCCCCTCCACCCCATTTGATGATAATACGGGGTGATTGAAGAATGAGAACTGGAATAAAATGCCCAATATGCGGAAACAAGCTAATTTTGTTAGGACAGGGAATGAGAGGTTTTTATGGATATACATCATTAACTATCGAACTGTTTTGTGATAAATGCATGAAAGTATTCTTTATACGATTGGACGATTTAAAAGAAGACGCAGAGCTAAATCTGCTTAAATTTGAGCCATACAAAAACCTGAAAAGGGTGAAAGAGTGATTGAGGATTATCTGGAAGTGATATACTTGGGTGAGGTTGAAGAATGACGGGTATATATGACAAGGTGTTGGATATACTGAAGAGAGCGTCTAGAAAAGGCAGGTACATAACCAATAGGTATATAGCAAGAAGGCTTGGAATTAGTTTAGTCAAAGCTAGGGACATAATGAAATATTTGGTTAAAAGGTACGATATAGAAATAATGTTAGTAAACGATGTTTGCGGCAAAAAAGATAGGCCGTGCTTGATGCAGGCATATAGGTTGAAAGAGTGATGCCACCAAAGAAAACTAAATTTGCTGACGATTTTCAAACACCAGAATATGCTTTGGATATTTTAGTGCCATATCTCAAAAAGGAATGGATAATATGGGAATGCGCTGCTGGAAAAGGTAACTTAGTCAGAGGACTCATTAAAAGAGGTTTTAAAGTTATTGGTACAGACATAATTCATGGGTTTGATTTCTTTAAATGGACGCCTAAAAAGTTTGATGCTATAGTTACAAATCCGCCATACTCATTAAAGGACGAATTTCTCAAAAGAGCTTATGAGCTTGGCAAACCTTTTGCATTTCTGATGACAATTAACGCTCTTGAAAGCGAAAGAAGACAAAAATTGTACAGAAAATACGGAATACAGCTAATAATACCAAACAAAAGAATAAACTTCGAGACACCGTCTGGTAAGGGGAGCGGGTCTTGGTTTTTGAGCGCATGGTTTACATGGGGTTTGAATTTGCCAAAAGATTTATTGTTCGTAAAAGCAAAATGGTGATATGGTGAACTATGAGATAAATAAACTGATAACAGGATTTTGGGCTTTACCAAGACCAACGGGAAAATATAGAATACGGCATCCAGATGAGTTGTTAGTTAGATTAGAAGCACTGATAGGGCCATACAAAGATAAAGATATATTGCATTTATTCTGTGGTATTGCTAAGTTTCCGAACGCTAAAAAAGAGGTTAGGGTAGATATAAACCCAGACGTTAAGCCAGACATAGTAGCAGACCTTAACAATCCATTGCCGCTTAAGGATAAGTCGTTTGATATAGTTTATGCAGATCCACCATATTATGATTTCAAACCATATTCTTTTGTTAAGGAAGCAGTAAGAGTTTTAAAGCCGAACGGATTTCTTGTAATATTACATCAGTTGGTTTACAAAACACCAAAGGGCACGAAAAGATGGGCCGTGATAGGAGTTTCTACAGGGCCAAATATGAGATTGAGGGCATTAAACATTTTCAGAAAACTGTGACACATATGCTAGATAAATTAGCAATATGGCTTTGGGATAAGTACAACACGGATAGCTGTCTTAGGCCATTTTTTTGGTTGCTGTACAGAATAGCTTTATTTTTCAGGCTGTACAAGCTTCTAGACTAATAGTTCGACTATGAAATCATCAATCTCTTTTGCTATTCCCGTGTAGGAGAATCTCGGGCTACTCTTTAGCATATTCTTTATTGCTATTAAATCATCTATTGCTGCTGACCTTTCTATGTTCACATATTTAGAAAGCTCCTCTATTTTTTTCATGAGTATTCTGACTAGCTTTATAACATATCGCTTGTCTTTAGCGGTGTAATGGCCACTATCTACTTTTGCTATTGCTCTCTTTATTTCTTTAGCAATCGTTGCTAAGTCCCAATATTTTTCTATGTCTTCTAGTGTTACTGTTCTATACTTCTGCCAGTTCATCAATTATAATCTGTAATACGATTCTTAATAATTCTTTATTATAACATTTATTCATGACTGAAATAGAGTATAAACCATTAGAGGAAATACTTACAAAAAGCCAGATTAAGGCACTTATGGACAAGATTAAAGAACTGAATAAAAAAGGAATATCGCCTAGCGAGCCAGAGTATGTTGATGCTCTTAAAGAATTGTTCAACCAGTGGAAAGATGAATTAGAGAAGAGGGGTGTTTATCCAGACTATTTGGCTTATATTATAACATTCTGGGCAATGAGCTTTAGACCGAGCGACTTAATGGAAATACTGAATGCTAAGTATCAGATCGCAAAGAAAAAATTGGATGATGTAATATGATCAATCCAGTTCGACTTGCTAAATGGTTAGAAAGTAAAGGTTTTTCTACTAAGATTTCTAGTGATGGTATTATACATTTCATAGATTGGAGAAAAGAAGCCCGTCTTAAAGGTAGAGAAGCTTTTGTTCCTTATCATAAGTCATCCATAATTTGCTATCCCAAGAAGGGCTATTGTTTAGCTAAACTCCAGAAAACATTTTTCAAGCCCAATGTTTCTAGCGAGTTTTACACAACTGAAGATTCGCATGTTGATAGGGTTCACTTTCTTGTCGAATGGGATGATGGTATAGCTAGAATAGGCGCTGACATTAGGTTTCCTAACAACGAAGAACAAGCAAAAGAGGTTTTGACCAACTTTTTCTCTATTTAAAATATTTATTTTTTTACACATATGTAAAAATATGGGACAAAGAGAGGTATACGATGCTGTCAGGAGAGCTACTGGTAGCGGCTATAAATACATATATGTTAGTTTAGAACGTATTGCAGAGATGCTTGGCGAAAGCAAGAAAGCTGTTCATAGACACCTTTTGAAGCTAGCTAGGAATGGAGATGTTGAGAGGATTATTGTAAAGCATGTTGATAACAAAAAGATTTTGGCTTACAGAGTGAAATTATGAATCGGGATAGGCTGATTATTCTGATATTATTTGTGATATTTCTGATACTTTTTGTTAGGTATCTTGTTGTTAAGCAAAACATTATTCAAATAATAATTGGTATGTTTGAAAAGCCAAAAGCATCAATTAGAATCGTCGATTAGGCTGTATATTCTATCCCATTGCTTGCCTTTGAATATTAGTTTGGCTCTGCCTACAATATCCAAGTCTAACACATCCATTGCAAGCAATACGCCAATTACTCTGGATATCACTATTCTTGAGTGGTTGGTCTTTTCACGTATCTTATTTATTGTTGTGTATGGCTTGCTGTTAAGATCCTCTATGATTGCTTTCATTATCTCTTTATGGGCTTTTGTAAAGTCTTCACTACTTACCATAGTTTTACATTGCTGTAAAAAAATAAATACTTTGATGCACGTAATACAAACCAATTTATTTTTGCTTTTCGTATAGATGTTTATGAAGAACAAAATATTATTTGCTATATTGCCAGTTTTGCTAGTAGTTGGTTTAGCAAACGCAGAAACATACATATCCGATTGCCAGCAGCTTGGTGCGGACAATGAAACATATATCCTAACTCAAGATATAATCGGCACTAATGCAACGACATGCTTTGACATAGTTGGACAGAATATTACATTGGATTGCCATTATCACAAAATAATTAGCGACGGCACTGGCAATACTGCAATTAGTTTGGGCAATGACCATATAACGGTTCAAAACTGTTATGTGGACAACTTTACTGGCTTTTCCATTAATATGGGAGGCAACTACGCTAGGCTGATAAACGTTAGTGTTGGCGCTGGCTTATTTTCAATTGCTTTGGGCGATAATGCATATTTGAAAAACATAACATCTCTTGGCGGCTATACAGACACATTTATTCATGCTGTTACTGGCAGAAGTAATGTAACTATTGATGGCGTTTATGGCATCGCAGAACCAGATGTTTCGTGGTTCATATTTGTTCCAAATAGCTACAATGTAACTATAAAGAATGTTAACGTGCATGCTGCAACAACGGGCAGTCAAGTGTCCGGCATAGGGGTAGAGAACTCGGATTTGGTCACCATACACGATGTATACATGGAGAATGTTACGCAAATGATTGATGTTCACAGCTCGAATAATACGGTTGTTTATAACGTAGAAGCTAGTTTGGATACTGGTGTAGCTATTAGTGCATATAACTCTATAAATGCAACATTTTACAACTTGAATTTGAGTGGGTTTGATCCATCTTGTGTTAACATTGATGGCGGAAATTCTATCGAAGTGTATAATAGCAATATTAGCAATTGCCTTTATGGCATATATCTTGGTAACACAGTCAACTCTATTATACATACCAACAGAATAGAAAATAATGGTTTCGGTATTGTTGTAGAGAATTCGTATGATAATACAATCTACGACAACTACTTCTATGGCAACGATCATCATGTGCAAATAACCGATTCAAGCACAAACTATTGGAATACCACAAAGCAGAGCGCATCAAACATTCTTGGCAATCCATATATCGGCGGCAACTATTGGTCTGGATTTAGCGAATATTGTGCTGATTCGGATAGCGACGGTATATGTGATAGTACATATACAATAGATGAAAATAATATAGATTACTTGCCGCTTGCTAAAACTGTTGGCCAAGCTCAAACAATGCCAACTTATCATATCAGCAGTTGCCAATCGATAACATCTCAAGGATATTACATATTGGATACAGATTTGGACAGCGGAAATGCAGAATGCATACGCATAGAATCTAATGACGTTGTTTTAGATTTGAACGGTCATACTATAAGCAATGATGGCGTTAGCAGCCCAGTTATATTCTTAGCATCTGGCGATAATATAACTGTTGAGAACGGCACTATAATAGGCGGCGTAAACGTAGAAAACGTGAACAATGTTTTGTTTAAGGATTTGTACATAGATCTTAGAGATTTCTCGTTTTACATAGATCACGAAGAAATAAGGCATAACATAACTTTAGATGCAGTAACGATAGTTACCGATTGGGATACTTATGGCGGCCATTTGTGGTTTAGGAATGTCGATGGGCTGTATATCAATAACAGTTACATAGACAGGATTGAGAGTTGCGGCAGCGCTAGCAATGTTTACATAGAGAATACTGTTGTTAACTTTAGGAACATAACCGATGTTCAAGGCGGAGTGCTCGATATTGGTGGCGGATGCGGCGGTTATAGCAACCTCAACATAAACAATGTTATAGTATATCAAGACGAGTCTAACCATGCGGTTTGGCTAGAAGGCATCAATACTGGTAGTATAAACAATCTAAAGATTTATATGAAAACATATCACAGAGCTCTTAATTTGTACAACAGCAATAATATCGACATAAATAATTTGTATATAGATAGCGTAAACGGCGATCAATACGATTATGGCATCCATATGAATTTTAACGATTATGTAACGATAGATGGCGCAACAATACTGCACGCTGACCATACTGTATTGTCTGAAGGGAGTTCAGAGGATAAGAGCGAGGGCATAACTTT